>TARA_B110000037_G_scaffold223161_1_pt1 | contig 12338 bp, 9 predicted proteins | sample TARA_B110000037 | Tara Oceans TARA_B110000037 (sample SAMEA4397196) | marine metagenome | biome: Polar Biome; feature: [MIX] marine epipelagic wind mixed layer (ENVO:01000061); material: water (ENVO:00002006), including particulate matter (ENVO:01000060) such as... | depth 10-100 m
AAAGTATTTTGAAAAAGTTTTTTTTTCTAATTCTGAGGAAAATGTAGGTTTTTTAATTAATTCTTTAAATTTTTCTTTATTTTTTAAAACATATTCTGGATATTTATTGTCTATATCTTCATAAATTATCTTAAATGATCTGATGTCACCCTTAAAGTGTTCGTGACCTTTTTTTCTAAAAAATAAATCATCACCATTATTAATTGCTTTTTGAATTTTTTCTAAATTATTAAATTGTTCATTATCAAACTCTGAATGTGAAAAATTATTAATCTTTTTAGATATATCATTGCTACTACCAAGATATGAAAAATGCCAACCAGCATCCACCACTTTTTCCATATCTTGTCTTTTTTTTCTAAGATCGAATACCGTTTCTATAAGAATTTCTTTGTTTATTACCATGGGGCCAAAATCGTGAGTATAACCACTTACCACTCTTCCATTTAAAAAATAATAATAAGTTGCAACTTGCAGCACTTTTGGAAATGATTGAATATATTTTATTTCTTCTAAAGTTTTTATATTTAAAATTTCATCAACGTCACTAATTAAAAGAATATCCCTTTCTTTAAAATCATCTTTTATTTTATTTATATAATTTACTGTTTCTTCTTCATTAATCCATCTACTTTTTGGATTCTTCGATAAATTAACAGTCTTAACAATTATTTGATTTTTAAATTCTTTAAATTGATCTAAAATATGCTCTTCATCAATTAAATTCTTTTCTCCAGCAAATGATTTGTCACCAATTATAATGATAAATTTATCAACATATTTACAATGTTGATTTAATCTTATATCTAAGACTTTTGTTTCATTATTATATAAAAATATATCAAAAATCATATTATAATAAAATATAGATCAAATTATGAATAAAAAAAAGCTTATTGTAATAGCTGCTCACCCTGATGATGAAATAATTGGATGTGGTGGCACCTTATTAAAGCTACAAAAACAAAAGTATGAAATTAATTTAGTATTTATTGCTGATGGTGTACTTGGAAAAATATCTAAAAAAATAAATGAAAAGCAAATAGCTAATAAAATTAAACTAAGGGAAGAAAAAGCAAGGATAGTAGCAAAAAAATTAAATGTAAAAAATATTTTTTTTTTAAAATATCCAAATCTGCAACTTCATAACTCAGATAAGCTAGAGATAGTGAAAAAATTAATTAATATCCTTAATCTTATTAAACCAGATACTGTTTTTATTCATTCCAATAAGGATTTAAATCCTGATCATAGAATTGGTAATGAATGTTCAATTACAGCCCTGAGACCCACTTTAAAAAAAAACCCTTCATCAATCTATGCCTTTGAAATACCAAGCTCAACTGACTGGGCATTAGGTCAATTTGGTGTATTTAAACCCAATTTATTTTTTGATATAGAAAAAGAGTTTAAACAAAAAAATAAGTTACTTGATATCTATAAGAGTGAACTTTGGAAATATCCACATCCACTGTCTAAAAAATATCTAAAACATCACTCTATGGTAGTAGGATCTCCCCATTGTCTTAAGTATTGCGAGAGATTTGAGGTAATTAAAGTCTGTTTATAAAATGCAAAATATTTTTATTCATGCAGGTTTTCACAAAACTGGATCCACATCAATACAGTATTATTTAAAAAAAATGAAAAAAAATTAAAAGATTTAAATATATACATTCCAAAAACAGGACAAGGATTTAAAGAATGGATAAATCATAGCCAAATAGTGCATAGCATACTAAATATTTATGACACACCGAGTAATTTAGTTAATTTATTAGTGGAAGAAATATCAAATAGAGAGGATGATATTCTTCTTAGTAGCAAGGATTTTTCTCATTTATTTAGTAATACAAAATTATTAAATAACTTTATTAATAAATTTGAAGTTAAAAAATATACAATTATTTTTATTTTTTTTCTTAAAAAAAAATTTTTCTTCTTACTTTAATAAGTAAGCCAATTAGTATAAGTTTAGTTCAAAATTAGATTTGATAGAATTTAACAGTTGTTAAAATTTTTAAACTATATTAAGTACAATTTTATGTCACAAATAATAAAAACTTACAAAAAACTATATGAACGAATATAGCTTTTTTTTAAAAAAGACTTTACTTGAAATAAAAGACTATAAATTTTGGGGAACTTTTGCAATTAATGACATTAAGATTAAATATTCGAGATCAAAATTAGGGTTTTATTGGTCATTTGTAAATACATTCATTTGGATACTTGCTTTATTTGTCGTTTTCAAAAGCATTTTTCAAAATGATGACACATCCTTTTTATTATATATGTCAATTGGTATAATTTTTTTTAATTTTATAGAGTCTTCTATTTCTGAGTCGTCGACGTTATTAATTTCAAATAGAAATTTGCTTTTAAATATAAATATATCAGTTTTTTTCTTTTTTTTAAGAAATTACTATAAGAATCTCCTGGTGTTCCTAATGAGTTTTATAATTTACTTACTACAAATTATTTTTATTGATGTAGAATTTAATAAAAATATTTTTTATTTACCTTTAACTTTTATTATATTTGCACAAACTGTTTTTGCTTTAACTATAATTGTTGGAATACTTTGTACAAGGTATAGAGATTTAATACACCTAACCCATGTTGCTCTTAGAATTTTTTTCATAATAACTCCAATTTTTTGGATGAAAAGTATACTGGTTGAATACAAATTTGTTTTAGATTTTAATCCCTTTTATTATCTTCTTGAGCTAATAAGAAACCCCCTAATAGGAAATTATATAGAAATGAAGTTTCTTTATGTTAGCTTAGGAATTTGCTTATTCTCAACGGCTATAGCAGTTTTTCTTCTATTCATTACAAGAAATGAAATAAGGCATTGGCTATAATGAATATTATACAAGTTAAAAATCTTAAATTTTCATATCCACTTATAGGGGTGCGTACAAAGTTAATTTCAAATGGGATAGTTGGGGGAAGGTTAAATACTAGTGATAAAAAAAATAATATAATTAGAGTTCTGGATGGTTTAAATTTTACATTTTATCCAGGAGATCGTGTTGGTCTGTATGGGGACAATGGTGCGGGTAAAACAACTTTATTAAGAATATTAGGGGGTATTTTTAAACCTACTCAGGGAGAGATAAATGTGAAAGGAAATCTTGGTATTTTTTTAGACACAACTTCAGGCTTTGATTTTGACTCAACTGGTAAAGAAAATATAGTTATGCGAGGAATGCTTCTAGGATTGGGTCATGATTACATAAAAGATAAAATTCAAAATGTAATTAACTTCAGTGAAATTGGTGATTTTGTCCATCTTCCTCTTAAGGTTTATTCAGCAGGAATGTTAGCGAGACTTTCTTTTGCCATAGTCAATTTAATTGACCCAGATATTTACTTAATTGATGAAACAATAGGAACAGGTGATATCAATTTTCAAAAAAAAATATCAAATAAATTTAAGGAAATTATTAATAATGATAAAATGATAATTTGTGCCTCGCACTCAAAAGAATTAATTGAGTCGATTTGTAATAAGGGAATGATGATTAAAAATGGTAAAATCTCATCGTCATATAAAATGAAGCCAATAAACAATGTTTTTTAAAGAGATAGCAACCTCATTATAGAAACATATGGTGATAAGTTAATACAAATATAATATAAATACTTTATGGCTTCTATTGAAATTAATACAAATGTTGGATGTAAATTAGCTTGCACATTTTGCCCTCAAGATAAGCTTGTAAAAAAATACAATAAAACTAAAAGCATCAAAGATCTTTCATTTGATAGTTATAAAGAATTACTTAGTAGAATACCAAAACATGTAAGAATAGACTTTTCGGGAATGACAGAACCATTTTTAAATTTAGAAGCTTCAAAAATGGTAAATCATACATTCGATCAAGGATATGCCGTAGCAATTTATACAACCTTGACAGGCTTAAATATTGATGATGCAAAAAATCTTTTAAATAAATGGAGTAAAAGAATACTAAAGAAAACACCATGGGTTGTTCACTTGCCAGATAAACAAAATAATATGAGAGGATGGAAAAAAACTAAAGAATACACTGAAACTTTAGAATATTTTCTTACATTTAAAAAAGCAAATGAAATTGAATTTTTACAATTTATGACAATGAATAAAGATGGAGATGTTCAGGAAGAAATTAAAAATTTAATTAATAGTAAAATTCCAAATTTTTTTGCAGGTTCTAGAGCTGAAAATCTAAATAGAGAAAAAGCAGATGATAGTATAATTGAAAAACCGATTCAGCATATAAACCCAGTTGTTTGTAAATCAACACCATTTTATGATCACAACAACCTTTTTCCAAATGGAGATGTTGTTTTATGTTGTATGGATTATTCTTTGGATTATGTAATTGGCAACCTGTTTCAAGAGGACTATTATCAAATTTTCTCAGGAGAAAAAATTAACGAAATTAGAAAAAGAGCAATGAAATTTGGGTATGATAAAGACTTCATATGTAAAAACTGTTCTAATGCCTGTGAAATAGTCAATGAAGATAAAGAACATGAGGGATGGAAATTGTCTGACAATGTTAGCTGGCAATCAGACTTAGAAAGCAAAAAAAACAAGTTTCTTTATAATGAAAACCAAAAATTAAAAGAAGAAATTAGCACTATAAAAAAAATATAATCTTTAAGGTCAAAAAAATTTTATTTTATAAACTTAATTTGATAAATACAGTTTTAGTTTTTCTTCTTCAAAATAATTTTTAACAAAATATTCAACGAACTGCTTAGACAAATGAAACATATCCCAGGTAAATGGATAGCCTTTATCTGTAAAGTAAATGCAGTTACCATTGGGACAGAGTTTTTTAAAACTAATATAATATAATCTTTTTTTATTAGACATTATTTCAAGTTTCTCATCAAAATTTAAAATTGAGGCTAAGTTATCGTCAAATATTTCATTGTTTAAATTAACAGTTGATTTTATTTTTTTTTCTCTCAATATTTCAGAAAAATCTTTATTAAGATGTATATAACTTCCCACTAAAATAATTTTATTTTTTCCTATTGATTGTAAAAAATCAATGTAAGGAATTAAATCCTCTGGTTTAAACCAGGAGTAATTGTTATTGATAAATATGACGTCTACACCCTCATAATATTCTTTTGAAAATCTTTCTTTATTTTTTTTCACACAATTTTTTAAGCCAGGGTGGTTATTGGGTGCTATATTTTCAAAATTTGGGTGAGGCTGACATCCACCCAGACTATCAGTTATAATATAAAAATTAGAGTCATCACTAATACTATTACGGTACATTGCATTAATCATATTCCCTGCATCTGGAGACATGCTATCGCCAATAACTAAAAAATTTTTTTTATTTTTTTGAGGCTTATAGCAAGATTCCCATCCAACTTTTTCACAAGTTTTTTTTAGATATTCCCATCTTAATTCTTTTTCATCTTTTAAAACATAAGTGGTATCATTTAATTTTATTTTTTTAGTTTTATTATTAGTGTGAATATTCTTGACTGAAAAAAATGTTAAAATTAAAAAAAATGATAACAATAATATAAACAATTTATTTGATTTTATATTTTTAACTTTGTTTTCATACGCATAAAATACGATTCCAGATATAATAATTGATATAATTAATAATCCAATTTCTTGTACATTTGAAAGTTCACCAAATTTAATTCTAGAAAATGAAAAAATAGGTAGATGAAACAAATATAGAGTATAAGAAATATCTGCAAAAAATTTAATTATACGATTTCTCAATATATTAAAGCTATCTTGCTTTAAAAAAATTATTAAACCAGTTATGCCTACAATTATCAGGTTAGGTAAGCCTGGATGATTATCTTTGTTATTAAAATAAAAAAGAAAAAAAATTAATAAAATCCAAAGGAAAATAGACCCAAATTTAGTATATTTCTCTTTCTCAGTTTCATGATTTTTAACAAGATCATAATTCCCAATTAAATAAATTAGACTTCCAAAAAAAAGTTCCCAAAATCTAGAAGGGGAGAAAAAAAAATTTTTTTCAGGAAAAAAATTTGCAAGTAAAAAGCATGATAATAAACTTAAAATTATTAAAATAGATAAATAAATTTTTAAGTTTTGATTTAATTTCAATAATAAAAAAATAATGAAAGGAAAAAATAAGTAGAATTGTTCCTCAACACCTAAAGACCATGTGTGAATTAAAGGTTTAAACTGACTTTCAACAGATGTGTAGGAGTCTTGTAATAAGAAAAAAAAATTTGATATAAAGAATAGTGCAGATAGTGTGGCACTAGAATTTTCTAAGTATTGTTTTTCACTCATAATGAAAATTGAAAAAAAGCCAACTAAAGTTAATAGTAAAAATAAAGAAGGAAAAATTCTTCTTATTCTTCTTTCATAAAACTGCAAGAATGAAAACGTGTTTTCTTTGAAGTTTTTTACTAGTATTCTAGTTATCAAAAAACCTGAAATAACAAAAAAAATATCTACTCCTAAAAAACCCCCAGTTAAAAAATTAAAATTAAAAATTTCTAAACCGGCATGATAAAATAGCACAGATATTACTGCTATTGATCTTAAACCATTTACATCGTGTCTAAAATTATTTTGAGTCATTATCTTTTACTTATTTTCAGTTTTAGCAACTATAAAGCCATACAAATCAAATATTTTTGTAGTAAATGATTTTGGATGATCTTTAAAAAAGTTTTCATATTTTTCTACAGTGTGATCAGAGTTATATATTATATAATCTATCTCCATATCTTTTATTGTTTTTTCTAAACTTCCTAAACCTACTATTTTATTAAAGAATTCAAATGAATGCCAACTAAAGAACATTACTGGAAGATTAAATTTATAAAATATTGGATCATTATTATAACTTAATATCAGAATTTTTTTATTTTGAAACCTTGCCTCAGTATTTATTATTTCTGCTAATTTAATCAGAGGTTTATTCGCAATTGCAAACTCAAGGTTTTTTTGTTTAGAGAAATATAAACTTAAATCATCTGGAATTTCATTGGTTATTTTATCAAATCTCAAACAATTTATTAAAACAATCAAACACAGAACAATCTTAAATATTTTTTTATTATTAGCTTTTTCATAGACTATTAGTAATAAAATTAAGAATATTGATGGAATTATAAAATATATGTATCTTAAGTATGCCTGGAATTTAAACATTATTGCACAACCAAGAATTAAACCTAAAAAAATGTAAATTTTTTGATCTTTAAAATCTTTTAGTTTTAGAAAGATAAATAAAACTGGAAAAAGAACTACAAATCCAATACCTATGACACCATTATTCACATACTCTCCATAATTTTTTGACATAAGTGAAGTTTTGAAAAAATCTAAAAAATTATATTCAGCATAGAGTGGATGATAGAATGCTTTTTTACTAATTAGTTCTGATTTAAATATTTCATTATACAGTGGGAATGTGGGGGAACCTGTTTTGATATAAGCAATTATATATGGACCTAAACCAAAAATAATAACTAAAAGGAATGAATAAAATAATTCTTTAAAAATAAACTCTTTATTTTTAATCTTTTCCAGAACATATAAGAAGAATATTAATGGTAATATAATTACTGTGGAAGATTTAATTGCAAAGCTAAATCCAACCAGTGAAGCAATAATGAGCCATTTATTTTTTTTATTTTCAAGTATTAAAAGAAATAAACAGGATATTATTAAGGTATGAGTCAAGTCAATAAACAAACCTCTGACCAAGTAAAGGTTTATTGGTAGGGATAAAATCATTAACCCCACTAGTACAGCGTAGTGAAAATCATTAAATTTTTTAATGAAAAAATTAAAAAAGTAAATTGAAATAATAAAAGGTATGATTGCTAAAAATAATTTTATTGCATTTACACCATCAAAAAAATACAAAAAAGTAAAAAGCCACTGAGAGCCCTGAGGTCCAACACTCCAAACATATTTCATTATGTCGTATCCCCAAAAATGTTTAGTACTCATTTGTGTTGCAATCGTTAGATGGTGTGAAACAGCGTCGTGAGAAGTTTCGGGTAATAAAATCGCACAAAAGTAATAAATTATTAAATAAGTTATTGTAATAATTGCAAATAAATTTAATTGAGAAAAATTAAATGTAATTTCTTTTAAAATATCACCTTTCAACTTAAGTTTAATAAAAATTAATAGAGAGGGGAGTAGATAAATTATAAGATAAAATATTGGATAGTTGACCTTAAAAAATGAAAATATAAATATGGAAAGAGATATAATCCCCAAACCAACACATAATGATTCAAAAGAAAATAAGCCTGTCTCATAATTAAAAACATTATTAACCAGATAAAAACCTAAGTTATAACTGCAGAATAAAAGTAAAAAACAACTTCCAATTGGCCCAAAACTATAAAGATTAATGATTAATCCAGAAAGTAATAATAAAAAAAAAATCCCCATTCTTTTTTTAATAAAAATTATAGCCAATAATAATATTGGAAAAAATATATAATCTTGAACTTTTAAATTTCCATTGGACCACCAATCAAATTGAAAAGAAAAAAAAACTACAGTAAGTAAGGATAATATAAGAATTGTATCTATTAATTTTATTTTGATCATTTTTGCATTTATTTGATATTCTAATTTAATATTATACTTATATTATAAATTTAATTTTACTATTTTATATAAAATTTTAGCTCCCCCATCTTAAGATATTTTTTTATCTATGATATTTAGTGATTTTTTAATATTTTCATTATAAGATTAACTTTTTAAAATTATTATAATTAGATTTTTTATTAAATTATAAGTTAAATTTCTGATATCAATCAAAGAAGAATTATTCTGCTTATTATTAAGTAAAAAAATTTTAATGAGATTACCTGTTCCCATGTGGATAGCTAAAATTTACGACTTAAAACAATAGACTAATTATTGGAAAATTTTGAATATAGGCTATATTGCCATATTAATTCTAAAATTAAAAAACATAATAGCTTTAAATTTAAAATGAAAATAATTAATATTTTTTTATATATAATAAGATTTTTTTATAGTGTTTTTATATCTTTTTATAGATGGATGATCCTTAAGTTTAGTCAAGATTATCATACTTTATTAAAAAAAAAAATATTAGATAAAAAAAGTTTTTTTTATAATATGCATTATTTTTTAATAATTAAAAATTTTTCTGTTAGGGCGATCTTTTATAATATGAGGGGAACAATTCTTGATCATAAATACGAATATTATCAAATTAGACTACGCCATTTTGTTGGATATTATGAAGCAAGATTAGTTGAATTATACAGCAATAATTTTTATAAATTTAAAAAAAATATAAGTAGACAATTAAATGTAAAAAAACAATCGAGAGATATAATAGTTAGTATTATAATTCCAACCTATAAAAATAGAAAAAAATTATATTCGTGTTTAGCTTCAATCCTGGAGTATAATTATAAATATGGTTTTGAGATTATAGTCATTGATGATTATAATATATCACATTTCCAACCTCACTTTATTGGAAACAGCATTAAATGTATTAAAAATAAAAAAAATCTTGGCTTTATTAGATCTTGTAATCTTGGAGCAAAAAATGCAATAGGTAAATATTTATATTTCTTAAATGATGATACAATAATTATAGGTCCAGAAACAATTAATTCCCTAATAGATAGAGCAGAGAGTGATAGTGATATAGGTTTAGTGGGATCAAAAGTTCTTTTAGGCAATTCAGTGTTACAAGAAGCAGGGTGCTTAACATTTGATACAGGTGATTGTTGGCAGTATGGAAAAAACGATAATCAAGATGCTGATTTATACAACTATTCATGTGAAGTTGATTATTGCTCAGGTTGCTCTTTACTAATTAAAAAAAAATTATTTGATAAAATCGAATTTGATGAAATATATATCCCAGCTTATTACGAGGATGTTGACCTTGCATTTACAGTAAGAGATATGGGGTATAAAGTAGTTTATGAGCCAAAATCAGCCCTTATTCACATGGAAGGTAGTAGCTCTGGTATAGCCAACACAGCTGAAAGTGTTAAAAAATATCAATATATAAACAAAGAAAAATTTTATAAAAAATGGAAGATATCGATAAAAGACAAAATTAAAAAAAAAGAAATTCTAAATTCAAAAATAGATAGACCAGTAGTCTTGATTATTGACGATTTAGTTCCAGACGAAAATAGAGATGCAGGGTCTCTTTTGCCATTATTTTTTATTGAATATTATTTAAAGAAAAATTGCCAAATTATTTTTTATGCTATTAATTTGAATCCTAAATCAAAAGAAGTAAAAAATCTTCAAACTAGAGGTGTATTTGTAATCTTTGGAAAATCAAATTTTGAAAAATATACAAATATTTTAAGATATAAAATTAAACATGTAATCATTTTTAGAATTAATATTTTAAATGATTTAAAAGATCATTTACAAAAAATAACAAAGAAAATTTTTTTTCATTATGTAGATTTACACCATCTAAGACTACAAAGGCAGTATGATTTAGGTCTGTACAATAATCAGGAACAAATAAATAAATTTAGGATTTTAGAAACAGAAATGGTAAGAAGCAACTTTATCAATATAACTTGTTCCAGTGAGGAAGATCTTTATTTAAAAGATAATTTTAAATTAGATAATACAATGTACCTGCCACTGTATTATCCAAATAAATTTTTTTTGCATGAAAAAAATTCAAAGAAGATGGATCTAAACGATACTTTAAAACTGGTGTTTATAGGATCATACAATCATGAGCCAAATTATGATGTAGCAAATTATTTTGTAAAAAAAATATTACCCTTTATTAAAAAAAAAATAAAAGTTAAATTATATTTAGTAGGACCTGATCAGAATCGAATTAAGGATTTGGGTAAAGATGATAGTGTTGAGATAACTGGAAAAATAGAAGACCTAAGTTCCTTATTACCAGAAATTGATATCGCTATTAGTCCTCTCAGATATGGAGCTGGCAATAAAGGTAAAATTTTAACATATGCGATGTTTAATATGCCAGTTATATGCTCAAATATATCAGTTGAAGGTACAATTTTTAAAAATAATGAGCATTGTGTAATTTGCGACCCAGAAGAAAATGAAAGATTTGCTGACATGTTATTAAAATTATTTTTAGATACGCAGTTAAAGCAAAAAATTTCCAAAAATTTATATGACACTTATGAATCTAAATATTCTTTTGATCAGGGGTTTAAACATCTTGATGCCGATGAAAGATTTAATTTAGCTGTATAAATTTAAAATTTATATTTTGGTTTAATTTTTAAACTTTTAAAAGTTTCTATTGTGTTGATTTTTTTTAATTGAGTAAGACTATTTATTCTTTCTATAATAGATATTTCTAGAATATTTAATTTATCGATAAAAGCTGCAATAAAATTTAAGATAAATGGTGGTATAAAAATAAAGTATGGCTCTCGAATGTTGTTATCTCTGCAGACATGTTTAATAAATCTTTTAAAATTTATTGGCTTTATAGATCCCAAATAATACTTTCTATTTTTTTTATCTAATATTATTTTTTCTAAAGCTTCACAAAAATCATTAATATGTATCGGATTTAAATTATCTTTATAATTTATAATTGGAAAAAATTTAAATCTTAAAATTTTTTTTAAAGCTATCACTATTTTGGAATCATTTTTATGATAAACAAATCCTGGTATAATAATCTTTGTATTTTTATTTAAAATTATTTTATTTTCTATTAAAAATTTAATTTTTCCATACAAACTTTTTGCCTTTTTGTTCGCAGTCTGACTTGAAATAAAAAAAAATTTAGAATCTTTATATTTTTCAATTTGATCAGATAATTCTACAGTATATTTGTAGTTATTATTCCTCTTTAAATTCAAACCTTTTTTAAGAGATTTAAGATCAAATGCAAAATGAAGAATTATAGTATTATCTAATTTTTTTACTGGTAAACTTTGACCAAGTTTCCAATTTTTAATATTTTTTGATGAGGATAACTCTAGTGTCTTGTATTTTTTTTTCTTAAAGTAATCACTGACGTGTTTACCTATGAATCCATTCGAACCTGTAATAATTATTTTTTTCAAAAGTATTAATTAAATTTAACTGCAATCTTTCCAAAAGATTTTCTTGAGTTGATTTCATCTAAACCTGATGGAATTTCATCAAAGTTTATTATTTTACTTGGTTCATGTTTAATTATCCCACTTGATATCAAGTCATTAGCTTCTTCCGCCTCTTTTATATTACAAAAATGACTACCAATTATTTTTTTCATTTCCATCCAAATATATCTAATATCAATTTTTGCCTCGTATCCTGATGATGCCGCACATGTAACAAC
>TARA_B110000037_G_scaffold223103_1_pt1 | contig 12333 bp, 12 predicted proteins | sample TARA_B110000037 | Tara Oceans TARA_B110000037 (sample SAMEA4397196) | marine metagenome | biome: Polar Biome; feature: [MIX] marine epipelagic wind mixed layer (ENVO:01000061); material: water (ENVO:00002006), including particulate matter (ENVO:01000060) such as... | depth 10-100 m
ATTATGGAATTGGTTTTTTTAATGGGGAATTCATAAAATTTTTAGATTCAGTAAAGATAAAAAAATTTCTTAATGTTCAAACTAACTCATTGAATCTAGGATTTAACCAGTTTACTAAATACAAGGAATATCATTATCTTTGTCTAGATAGAAGAGAATGGGAGATTGGTTTAAAAAATCAAAAAATTGATGATAAAATTTTGTTTAATTTTTCAAATAAAAATAAAAAAAATCTTTTTACCCTAACAGATGGAAAATTTGGAAGTTATTTGTATAGTAATAAAAATAAGTACTATGCCCCAGTTTTTATCTCTAAAACTATAGACACAACCGGTTGTGGAGATGCATACTTTGCAATAACATCTCTTTTAATATTGATTGGAGCAGATAAAGAAATTATACCTTTTTTGGGAAACATTTATGCAGGAATGCATGGTCAATTCTACGGAAATAAAGCTATTGTTAATAAGACAAGTTTTCTAAATTACCTTAAAAGTGTTATTAATTTTTAACATTTTTTATGATTAAAAAAAAAATTTTGCTTACTGGTAGCAATGGGCAATTAGGTAATAGTGTAAAATCATTTTTTAATAAAAAATATATAGTTCAGGCAGTGAGTAGAGATTATTTGCCAGCTTACTCAAAAAAAAAATTTATTAATTATATTAACGATTTTTCACCAGATATAATTATTAATTGTGCAGCAATAGTGGGCTTAAAAAGAGCAACTTTAAATAAGCAAGAAACAAAAGAAATCAATGAAGTTTTACTAAAGACTTTAATAGAAGTTTCTAAAAAAAAAAATATTCATTTAATTCAAATAAGCACTCATAGTGTTTTTGATGGTTACACAGATCAAAATGGTTTTAATGAAAGTTATAAGCCTAAACCTTTGTCTTTTTACGCTATTACAAAATATAATGCTGAAAATATAATAATATCAGGATATGACAATTATACAATTTTGAGGTTGCCTTATCTTTATTCTGCTGATTTTACAAAAGAGACCAATGTATTAAACAAAATTATAAAAGATATTTATAATGGAAAAGTGGAAGTAAAAAAAAAAGAAATCTCTTCACTTATTCAAGTAGATTCAGTTGCAAAAGCTATTAATGATGTAATTTTAAATAATGCTAACGGTATTTATCATTGTGCTGATCTAGGAACATTTGATTGGCATAGTCTAATAATGTATGTTTCAAATTCATTAAATATAAATGTAAAAATAAATGATATTACAAAATCAAATTCAAGTATAAAAAACACAACTCTTTTGAGCCAAAACCCTTTTTTTGGATATAGCAGTTGGCAATACGGAGTAGACAAAATAATTATGGAGTTTAAAAAATAAATCAAAATGTATAAAAATAGTCAAGATAAAATTTATAATGAAATTTTAAAAGCTCTTCCTAAAAATATTTATAATAATAAATCTATTAAAAATTTATTAATTATAAGGGCATCTGAGCTAGCCTTCATAGAGCTTAGTAAATTAGGAAAGATTAGAGGACCACTACATACTTCGGTAGGTCAAGAAGCAGTTGCAGTGTCTGTATGTTTAAACTTAAAAGAAAATGATGGAATTTTTAGTAATCACAGAGGGCATGGTCACTATATTGCAAAAAGTGGAAATTTATCAAAATTAATCTTAGAATTATTAGGAAGTGATAAAGGTTGTTGTGGTGGAAAAGGTGGTTCTATGCATGTTGCAGAATTAGAAAAAAATATAATAGGCTCTAATGGTATAGTTGGTGCCGGTGTACCAATGGCTTGTGGATACGCCTACAGTAAAAAATTAGAAAATAGTAATAGTATTACTGTTGTATTTTTTGGTGATGGTGCAATGAATCAAGGAGTGGTGATGGAAAGTTTAAATATAGCGGCAATAACTAAATTACCAATTTTATTTGTTTGTGAAAATAATTATTATGCTTATTCCTCAAAATCAGAAGATATGTCAAAAACCTCTTTACACAATAGAGCAAAAGGTTTTGGGATTGAGTCTTATAAATTAGATGGTATGAATTTTTCTCAAAGCTTTAAAATGATGGAAAAAATAACAAAAAAAATTAGAAAAAAAAAGACACCAATTTTTGTGGAATTTGAAACTTATAGATATCATAGGCATTTTGCCAGCGAGATGCCCCGTAAGAATGATTATATAGATATAAAAAAACATAAAATAATGTTGAACAAAGACCCCTGTTATGTTGAGTGTGGAAAAATTAATTTAAATAAAAATAAAACTGACATTATAATTAATTCTATTAAAGATATAATTGTTAAAACAGGAATAAAGTGGAGTAAATGATGACATATTTAGAGTCAGTAGCAAAAACAGTTAACAAATTGATGCTCACTAATAAAAAATATTTTTATATCGGTGAAGATGTCAGAAGTGGTCAAAAAGGTATCTCTGAAGGCTTTGAGAAAAAATATGGAAAAAAAAGAGTTTTAGATATGCCCATCTCAGAATCTGCGTTTTGTGGTTTTGCATTAGGTCTAGCAATTGCTGGTAATAGACCAATTGTAGAATTTAATTTTTCAGGACTAATTTTTGTGAGCATGGATCAAATCTTTAATCAAGCTTCAAAATTCAAAGAAATGACAGGTGGTAAAAAAAATATCCCAATAATTTATTTATTACCAACTGGAACAAAGGGTGGTCTGGCCTGTCACCATTCTGATAACCCATATTCTATTTTAGCACATCTTGGAATAAGATCTTATATGCCAACTCATTCTTCTCAAGTAGAAAATGTTTTTAAATTAGCAACATCAAAAAATGAACCAGTTGCAATATTCCTTCCAGTAGAAGAATTTAGAAACACCAGAAATTTAAAAAATAACAAATATAATGGAATTCAAAAAATCTCTGAAAATAGAGCAGAAAGTAACCTTAAAAAAAACATCACCATAATTTGTACAGGAACAACTGTAAATAAAAGCTTAGAAGCTGTGAAATCAATTAATTTGAAGTATAGATTAAATTGTTCTGTATATGGATTGTCTGATATTTCACTAGAAAATAAAACAAAAAAAATAATTTCACAAATTAAATCTAAAAAATTTTTGATAGTGGATGACTCACCATATGATTTTGGAGTTGCATCACAGATAGAATTAGTTTTAAGAAGAAATAAAATTTTAAAAAAAGATTTAATTCAATCAATAACAAGGACCTCTAACTTTATTCCATTCAATGAGTTACTTGAAAATTCAGTTAGACCAACAAAACAAAAAATAGAAAATAAAATATTAAAATTATTAGGGACAAAATTATGAAACTATTAAAAAAAGGAATTTACCAATTAGATAGAAACCAAGTATCTATGATAAATGAAAAAGATGTTAAAAATTTAAAAAAAAGTGCAACAGAAGTTGATCGCCTTAGAAGTAGAGTTCTTTATCACTCTTCATCTAATTCTGAACCTCAGCACATGTTGATATGTTTTGAGGCAAAATCTATAGTAGAGGTGTCATTTCATACCTTTGCTGAAAGTTTTTTAATTATAAATGGAGTAGCACAATATCGATTTTATTCGACAGAAGATGGTTCTGTTATTAATGATATTAGAATGTCACCAGCCTCGATGAAAGGAATATTTTATACATATATTTCACCTAATATTGCACATAGATTTTTTCCATTAACCAAACATGTTGTGGCTAATGAGGTAGGATACTCTTCTTTTTCTTCTGAAAACACTTTATATGGAGAAGGAAATTTATATGATGCTTCTAACAAAGTTAAATCAGAAGAATTAGCAACAGAGCCATTAATTAGAAATTCAAATACAAATTTTACTAAGATACAATCAGATCAATATACTTTTGACTCAAACTCAGGAATAGCAGAAATATCCTACGAATCTGTTTTAAATTTAGTTAAAAAAGAAAAAAAAGCCTTTTCTTTAATGCCAAGTAAAACACTCACTGCGTTTAAAAAGCATGATTTTGTTTTAGAAAAACTCTATATAATTCCCAATAACTGCATATTAGAAATAACACTTGAAGACTCTATAATTCATAATATTTTTGGATGTGTAAATATTATTACTAAAGATTTTAATAAAAACCTGGATGTTTCAAATAAATTTGTAATCGGACCAATAAAAAGTAGCAAAGCTGTAATACAAAATATTAATAGTGAATTTTCAATAATACATGTCGTTACAGAAAGAAACATTTAAAGTCCGCAGCACATGTAGGCTGTGTGATGGAAAAAAAATAAAATTAATTCTTGATATGCCATCAAGTCAGCCAGTTGATAATTTTAGACCAGTATTTAGTGATCATCTCAATTTAGAATCTTTTGAAATGAATTTATTCATTTGTAATGATTGTGGTCATGTTCAATTACTACATATTGTCAATCCTGATATTTTATATGGCAACTATATTTATGAAAGTAGCAGTAGTCCAGATTTGAATAAACATTTTTTGAAATATGCAGACTATTTATTTGACGAAGGTTTTCTACAAGAAGATTCAAAAATTTTGGATATAGGGTCAAATGATGGCTTATTATTGGATTTCATTAAAAAAAGGGGGGCAAAAACTTTTGGTATAGATCCTGCAAAAAGTGTATCTGAAATTGCCCTTAATAAAGGTCATATAATTTTTTGTGATTATTTAGATAAACCTTTAGTTAAAAAGATAAAAATTTCAGTAGGCTCATCTTTTAACGTTATCACTGCAAACAATGTATTTTCACATTCTGATGATTTACAATCAGCCTTAGAGTGCATAACAAATTTACTTGCAGAAGATGGTATATATGTTTTTGAAGTTTCTTATTTATTGGATACTTTAAGAAATAGGGTAATTGATTATATTTATCATGAGCATCTTAGTTATCACTCTGTAAAATCCCTGATTCCATTTTTGAAAAAGAAAGATCTTTATATTTATGATATCATTAAAATTCCAACTAAAGGAGGAAGTATAAGAGTTATTTGTGGTAGAGATTCTAAAAAGGAGAATATTTCCTTATTAAGCTCAATGGTTAGTGCAGAGGAATTAGAAGGGATATTTTCACAAGAAACTTATACATTAATAAAAAATGAAATCTTAAATTCAAAAAACATTATTTATGATTGGATTAAAAAAAAAAAAGAGACTACAGAAAATATAAAATTTTTTGGTTATGGCGCTTCTGCTACAGGAACCGTTCTTAGTAATATTTTAAGTTTAGATAAATTTTTTAGTGGAATTATTGATGATAATGCCTTGAGACAAAACCTTCTATCACCAAATTCTTTTTTACCAATAGTTTCTTTAGAATCGCTAATAGAAGAAAAAAATTTGGTAATACTGATACTTGCTTGGAGATTTGAGAAACAAATCAAAAAAAAAATTCGTAAAAAACTAGGAGAAAAACCTACGATTATTTGTGTTAAACCAAAAATAGATAAAATTATAGAAATCTAAATTATTTATTAAAAAATCTTTTTATAATTAATTTCAGAACTTCCCTTAGTGATAAATCACTACCCGATGTTGGAAGATAAAATTTTTCAGGTGATACATCTTGATTTATTGTTGTAAGTTTATAAAATTCTCTTGCAGGGTATGAAGATCCTGAGCTTTGATATGGAAATTTAAATTCGTTATTATTAGTTTTCTTCAATAAGTAAAAAAGATAAATATTATCTATATTATTTAGGTTTATAAGTTTTAAATTATCAGAGTTGACTGAGCTTGTTACAAAGTTTTTTTTATTATTATAAACCATGCTTGAAAATGTAATTGAATAGTTGTTTATAGCAGCAATACTTTCAAAAAAACTCATGTCAAAATTATAATAGCCATTTCCTTTAAATAAACTTTGATAAATTAATAAGTGACCATCTTGTGAGCACAAGTTGTGCATTGTTTTAAATGTTTCTACTACATTGAAAGGATGTTCATTATTTCCAAAGTCAGTAACAAGATTGTAATTTTGATTGTACTTTTCATCTAATGGATAATTTAGGTCATGGACAATTACATTTCCAACTTCAACTTTTCGTGGAAGTTTTAAAATATCTATTCTATCAGTTTTTTTAAATCCTAAAGTTTTCCATAATAGTGAAGAAGGCACTCTTGGTCGGGTAGGAAAATTTTTTGCTAAGTCGAAAATGTTTGCGTCAAATTTAGCATTAGTTTGATCTAAGAATTTTTTAATTTCATTAAAACTTAAATTAATATCTTGATCGCCCATATCAATAACTGAATTTTTATTTTTAAAAACTCCTCTATTGTATAGTTCAAGAATTATCTCAAAAGTATAATTAGAAATTGCCATTTAATTTATGATTATATACACTGTTCTGGATAATAAAATCAACTATCTTTAGTAATAAAAATATTTAAGATAAAATTAATAATGTTTTGGTAATAGTATAATCATTAAATGACTAGCTATCTCAATAGAGTCGGAATTATGCAGGGCAGAATCTGTCAAGATAATCTAAATTTGCTAAACCCTTATCCTGCAAAACCTTTGAGCGAATTTAAGATTGCAAAAAAATATAAGTTATCTCATATAGAGTTAATTACAGAAGAAAGCTATAATAAAGAAAATTATATATGGTCAGATGAAAAAATTAAATTATTAAATAATGAGTTTATAAAAAATAACCAAAAAAAATTATTTTTTATAGATAACTTTTCAATAAAAAACCCTCTTTGTGAAAATCATGATTATTATCAAAAATTATTAAATCAACTTTCAAAATTAAAGGTAAAAAACTTTACTCTTCCATTGTATGGAAAGAGTATGGGGATATTTAATCTAAAATTTATAAAAGCTCTTTATAATATTTCAGATTTATGTAGTCAGTTAAACATTAATTTTTTAATTGAAACAAATATTTCATTTAAAAAATATAAAATATTAAAAAAAAAATTAGAAACCAAAAATTTAGGTATCGTATTTGACGTAGGAAATAGATCTTTAGAGAATAAATTTTGTTATAATGAAATTAAAGAATTTAATAAAGAAATTAAACACATCCATTTAAAAGACAGGAACATTTCTGGAAAAAATGTACTACTAGGAAGTGGAATAGTTAAATTTGATCAAATTTTGAATAGCATAAGATCTATTGGTTATAAAAAATATTTCACTCTAGAGACCAATAGATATTCAAAACCTATTTTAAGTCTAGAAAAAAATTTAAATTTTTTAGGAAATTTATTTAAATGAACATATTGATTATAGGTTTGGGTTCCATTGGTCAAAGACATATGCGAAATATAGATTTGGTCTATAAAAATAAAGTTAATTTTTTTGCAATTAGAAAAAAATTTAAAACACCACATTTATCTAAATCTAATAAGCCCTTAATTTCTAAAGTTAATAAGAGATATAATTTAAAAAATTTTAATTCATTAAATGAGATAAAAAAACAAAAAATTAAAATTCATGCAGCATTTATCTGCACTCCAACTTCAGAACATTTGAAATCAGTTTTTTGGTTATTAAAAAATGATATTAATATTTTTATTGAAAAACCTCTATCAAATAATCTAAATAAAATTATGAATTTACAAAAAAATTTAAAAAAATCAAAATCTATTACTATGATGGGTTATCAAATGAGATTTGATCCAATAATAAATTTTTTAAAAAATCAAAAAAAAATCAAAAAATTAATTGGTAATATTAATTATGTTCAAATTGATCATGGAGAGGATGTAAGGAATTTTCATTCTTGGGAGGACTATTCAAAATCTTATACATCATTAAAAAAATTAGGAGGAGGTGTGACATTAAGTCAAATACATGAATTTGAATACTTTCAAAATATTTTCTCCGGATATAAGGTTATAAAAAGTACAAGTATTATAGAAAAAGTCTCTAACTTAAAAATAGATGTTGATGATACTAGTAGCCATATTTTTTTAATTAAAAAAAAAAATAATAAAATAGTTTGTAATTTAAATTTAAATTTTTATGAGGGAAAGTCCAACAGACAGATAAAATTTATTGGAAATAATGGACTAATTAAAGCTGATTTAAATAAAAAATATATATCAATTGATTCTGGTAGAAAAATTAAAAAAATTAAATTTAATTATGATCGTAATGATTTATTTATTAAGGAATTAAAATATTTTTTTAATCTTATTAAATTCAAAAAATTATATCATAATATTGATATTAGACATGGAATTAATAATCTTAAATTTGTTTTAAAATTATTTAAATAATTATGAGATTTGATTTCTTTAAACCTTTACCAAAAAAAATTATAATTTATGATTTACATCATTCAGAATTTTTAAAAAAAAATTTTTTTATGAAATCAGTAGATGAAATAGATATTTTACATACACGAAATGAAAAAATAAATTTATTTGTATTAATCAACGTTTTATTAAAGCTTAAACCGTTAAATTATTATTCCTATTTTCAAGAATATGTGAATTGTGTAAAACCCAAAATACTAATTACAATGACGGATAATGATAAAAATTTTTATAAAATTATCTGCAAAAGTGGTAAAAAAATATTCATTCAAAATGGGCGAAGAACAAGAATAGAACTATTTGAAAATATAAAAAAATTAAATAATGAAAACTTTAATGTTGATAAAATGTTTGTACATAATCAGTTAATTGGTAACTTGTATAAAAAAATTATTAAAGGTGAGACATGTTCTATTGGATCTGTGAAGTCAAATTTCTATAAAATTTCTTTATTAAAAAAAAATAAAAATAACTTAGTTTATATATCCACGTTTAGAATGAACTATTTTAGTAATGATTCAAAAATTTTTAATAATTTGAAATGGAAAAATTATATAAAAGAAGAAATTAAATTATTAAAAATAATAAATAAAATGCTAATAAAAAATAATTTAAAATTAACTATATTAGCAAAATTTGGTAATGATCAATTTCTCAAAGAAAAGAAGTTCTTTTTAAATTATTTTAATAAAACAAAAATTTTAATTGTTCCAAATTCTAAAAATAGAAATAATTTTCAGTATATTGATGAAGCAGCTTTATTAATAGGAAACGATAGCACACTCTGCTATGAATCTTTTGGAAGAGGAAATAAGGTGTTTTTTTTTGGAATAAGAGGCAAAGATAAAATTCTTAAAAGTAGAAATTTTGCTTATCCCTTAGAAACATTAAATGAGAGTACTTTCTGGAATAATACGCTAAATTTTACTAAAGTTGAAAAATCTTTAAAAAAATTAATTGATATACCTGATCATGAGTGGAAAAAATATTTTTATCAATATAAAAACAAGGTAATGAATTATAATTTTAATAATTTAAAAATAAAAAAATATCTAAATGAAAATAAAATTTCCTAAAATTAAAAAAATTAACGAAATTAAAAAATTTTTTAATAATAAACAACTTCATGATTTAGTGAAAAAAAGTGAGATAAAAAGTAAATCTTATCCATCTTTAAAGAAAAGAAATACACCATATAAACCTGAACTTTTTGATTTATACATGCTCTATCAATATATAGTTTTAAATAAAAGAACAACAATCCTGGAATTTGGCTCTGGCTGGAGTTCGTTAATATTTGTTAAAGCCTTGAATGAATTAAAAAAAAAATTTTCTCAAGATGTACAAAAATTAAGAAGACAAAATCCATTTGAATTATTCATTTTAGAAAATGAAATAAAATATTTAGATAAGTCAAAAAAAAGAATAGAAAATTATTATTTAAATAAAAAATCAAATTTAGTCAAAATTCATTACAATTATTCTGAAGTATATATGTCGGAATTCCAAAATAGAATAGTTACGAAGTATAAAAAAATACCACTTTGTAATCCAGATTTTATATATTTGGATGGGCCTGATCAATCTCAAATAAAAAGTAACGTATCAGGAATTAATATTAAGCATAATGATTTCATGCCTATGGTATCAGATATTTTAAAAATTGAATATTTTTTATTACCAGGAACAATAATTGTTGTCGATGGCAGGGGCGCTAATGCAAAATTTTTAAAAGATCACTTTAAAAGAAAATGGAATTATATTTATAAAAAAGATTTAGATCAACATATATTTGTTTTAGCAGATCCTCCAATTGGAAAGCTAAATGAAAAACAAATTATGTTTTACAACTCAAAGTAAAATATTTTTAAATTATTGTTCTTCCACCGTCTATAATAAGATTGTGTCCATTCATATAAGCAGAACTATCAGTGCATAAAAATTTAATTACCTCATTATATTCATTTTTTTTTGCCATTCTTTTCATTGGGATAATTTGTTTTAATTTGTTTACAAATTTTTTGTCTTGATTATTTTCTATTCCACCAGGTGATAATGTGTTTATTCTTAAACCTTTCTCACCCCATAAACTGGCTAAATATCTTGTTAATCCATGCAACCCAGATTTTACTAATGAATATCCTACGGGTTTTATTATATTCATGTGCTTGTATAAGCTTTGATTTGGCGCAATAATAGATAAGTCAGAGCCAATATTTATTATTATACCAGATTTATATTTTAACATAATAGAACCAACTAGTTGAGAACATATTAATGCTCCTGTTAACCCAACGTTTATCTCCTTATTTAATCTTTTAATTGAATAATTAATAAAACTGTTGTTTACAAAATTTTTTTTAATTTTTTTAGGAACATAATCTAGACAAGCATTATTGATCAGAACATCAATTTTCTTATATTTTTCATGTATTTTTTTAATAATCAAATCCATTTTTTTTTTATTTGTGATATCACAATTAAAAAAATCACAATCTAAATTAACTACTTGGTTTAACTTTTTTTTCTCTTTAATATTAGCTTTAGAATTATCCAATAGTATAATTTTAAAATTTATTTCATTAAGTGCTTTTGCAAACTCCCATCCCAATAGTCCACATCCACCAGTAATTATTACTAATTTTTTTTCCTCCATACTATTATTATATTATAAATAGTAGCTATTTAATAATATTAAATTATAAGAATTTATTAATTATATGATAATTATTAAAAATTGTTTTTGGGCATTTATACCAGCAAGATCTGGGTCAAAAAAAATAAAAAATAAAAATTTATTAAAAATTAAAGGAACTCCATTGATAGCACATAGTATTAGGACTGCTAATAGCATTAAAACGATTAAAGAGGTTTTTTTTTCATCAGACTCGGAAGAATATCTTAAAGTTGCTAAAAAATATGGATGTAAAAATTTAGTATTGAGAAAAAAAATATTTTCAGGAGATAAAACATCAGATTTCGAAGTTTTTAAGGATTTTATTAATACTTTAATTAAACAGAAGAAATCATTACCTGAATATATTGTTCATTTGAGACCAACAACTCCAATTAGAAAAAGTAAAATAATTGAAAAAGCAATAAAAATTTTTTTAAAAAATGATAATTATACCTCGCTGAGGTCAGTTTCTTTAATGACAAATCCTTCATATAAAACTTTTAGAATTAAAAATGGAAAACTATGTTCTATATTTAAAGAAGACTATTCATTAGACAAATATAATTTACCAAAAGAAAATTTTGAAAAGACATATTTGCCAAATGGATATATAGATATTATTAGAACTAGAAATATCCAAAAAAATTACATTCATGGAAACAAGGTCTATCCTTTTGTTATAAAAGAATTTAATTCAGATATTGATTGTGAAGAAGATTATATTAATGTAAAAAGAAATATAAATGATAAATAAAAGTACTTTCTTAATAGCTGAAATCGGCATTAACCATAATGGAGATATTAATATTTCCAAAGAATTAATTGATAATGCCGCTGCATGTGGTTTTGATGCAGTCAAGTTTCAAAAAAGAACAATCGACATAGTATATTCTCAAAACGATTTGGAAAAATTAAGAGAAAGTCCATGGGGAACAACCCAAAGAGAGCAAAAGGAAGGGTTAGAATTCTCTGAAAATGAATACGATATTATCGACTCATATTGTAAAGAAAAAAAAATAACATGGTTTGCATCAGCATGGGATGTTAAAAGTTTAGAATTTTTAGATAGATATAATTTAAAATACAATAAAATTGCATCAGCAATGATCGTAGACAAAAAATTTTTAACAGAAGTAGCAAAAAGGAAACAGCATACATTTATTTCCACAGGAATGTCTACTTTAAAGGATATCGAAAATGCGGTAGATATTTTTAAAGAACATAAAGCCAGTTTTGAATTAATGCATTGTGTTTCTACGTATCCTGCAAAAGCAGAAGATATTAATTTAAATACAATTCCTGCTTTAAAGAAAAAATTTCAATGTAACGTTGGATATAGTGGACATGAAAATGGAACAGCAATTTCTTTAGCAGCTTTTATGTACGGTATATCATCTTTAGAAAGACATATTACT
>TARA_B110000037_G_scaffold144928_1_pt1 | contig 12307 bp, 10 predicted proteins | sample TARA_B110000037 | Tara Oceans TARA_B110000037 (sample SAMEA4397196) | marine metagenome | biome: Polar Biome; feature: [MIX] marine epipelagic wind mixed layer (ENVO:01000061); material: water (ENVO:00002006), including particulate matter (ENVO:01000060) such as... | depth 10-100 m
AATCCTCTCAATTCTCGGTGCTCTTGGCGTGTTTCTATTTGGCATGAAAGTCATGTCCGAAGGTGTTCAAAAGTTTGCTGGCGCCAAGATGCGGGCCGCGCTTTCTTCCATCACCGGTAATCGCTTTAAAGGTGTTCTTACCGGTTTTTTTACTACCGGGTTGGTGCAATCTTCCTCAGCAACGACCGTGTTGGTCGTTTCTTTCGTCAACGTTGGCCTTCTGACTCTGGTCGAATCGATCGGGGTGATCATGGGGGCAAACCTAGGCACCACGCTGACTGCCTGGATCATCGCCACGGTTGGTAAATTTAGTGTCGCCAAGATTGCTGTGCCCATCATCGGAGTCGGTTTTCCTCTCTTTTTTGTAGGAAGAGGAAAGTGGAAATCTTTGGGGGAGTTTGTCCTTGGATTTGGTCTCTTGTTCCTTGGTCTTGGCCTTCTGAAGGAAGCCGTGCCCGATCTAAAATCCGGGGTGAAGGAAGATCAAAGCGTCATCGAAACCATTCAATGGTGGATTGGACTCCTCAGCGATAAGGGATATCTCTCATATGTTCTCTTCATGATTGGGGGTGTCATTTTGACCCTCATGGTGCAATCCTCGTCTGCCGCAATGGCGATTACCATCACCTGTGCGACACAGGGCTGGTTTGGCACCGATGCTTTCGAAGCTTTTAAAATCTCCTCAGCAGTGGTTCTAGGTGAAAACATTGGAACGACGGTGACAGCCTGGCTTGCTTCGCTGGGTGCGAGCACCGATGCGAAGCGTGCCGCCCGAGCGCACTTTTTGTTCAATGTGATCGGGACTCTCTGGATGCTCATCGTCTTCCTTGGATTCACCAAGATTGTGTGGGAAGTTGCTCAGCACCTTCCTGAAGGAATGAAATCGGCAAAAAAGGATTTCTCTTCCCACGAAGTTGCCTTTGCCACCGCTATTTTCCATACCTCGTTTAACTTGATTAACGTTCTCGCCTTGATCTGGTTTGTTCCCCAGATTGCCCGCCTCGTCGAGAAATGGGTGCCCAAAAAAGAAGCTGATGGACGCGATCGAAAACGTCTTCGCTATATTTCACAAAATCTCGTTGATCTTGGAGAGCTGAATATCGCCGAGGCCGAGGATGCGGTTCGCAAGATGGCGACTCACACCAATGACATGTTCAAGGGCTTCAAGAGCGTCTTTGATAATCCATCCGCTGATCTCTCTTCCGAAGTCTCCCGTCTTAAGAAGATGGAGGAAGAAGCTGATCTCATGATGCAGGACATCACGGAATACCTTGTGAAGTGTGTGGCTCATGACATGAACCACAAGAACGCTTCGAATATTGCTGCGATGATTCGCATCGTAGCTGAGTTGGAGGAAGCGACCGATTGCATCTACCGCCTCGTGAAAATGACCGAGAAGAAGTACAACAAACGCTATCAATTTACTGAGCATCAGACGAATCAAGTGGGGCAGATCACAGCGGTCGTCGGTCAGGCCCTTGGAAGTGTTGAAAATTTCCTTCTCCGGAAAACTCCGCCTGATGTAATCACTTCGGTGAAGTCGCTTGAAAAGCAATCGCACAGCATGCGCAAGACTTTCAACAAGGAGGCCATAAAGCGGATGTCCGAAGGTGACATTCGGGTTGAAATGCTCTACACTGATATCAACACCCAATTGATGGGTCTCGCCAACCACTCCCTCGGAGTGATGGAAGCCAGTGATTCAACTTCGGTTGAGTAGTCATTCAGAAGTACTTGAGTTCAGAACCCGGTCGGCGGATGCCTGCGAGCTGGTTCTTTTTTGTCAGTGCTTGTGAAATTCCGATTTATGAGCGAAGAAGAATTCATGAAACCTGTCGTGATTGTGGGGGCTGGGTTGTCTGGTCTCACTTGTGCGAAGATCCTGCATGAATCCGGGATTTCAGTGACTGTTTTGGAAAAGTCGGATGGATTTGGGGGGAGGGTTCGGACTGACGAGATGGATGGCTTCCTCTTGGACCGGGGATTTCAGGTTTTCCTGGATGCTTATCCAGAAGCGGGGGAGGTTCTTGATTTGGCAGGATTGAATCTACAATCTTTTGAGCCCGGAGCTCTTGTCTTTGATGGCAACAAACTGAATCGGGTCATGGATATTTTTCGCCGACCCCAAGCTCTCCTGAAATCAACAATTGCTCCGGTGGGATCTGTTTTTGATAAACTGAGAGTTGCTGTGCTCAGGCAGAAAATTTTGGACCTCTCGTATGAGCAAATCTTCAAACGGCCTGACCAATCGACTGAAAGTTATCTTCGTGGCTGTGGTTTTTCTGATAGCATGATTGACGTGTTTTTCCGCAGCTTTTACGGAGGAATCTTTCTTGAGAGGGGTTTGAAAACCTCGAGCCGAATGTTCGAATTCACCTTCCGAATGTTTAGCCTCGGAAGTGCGACCGTGCCTGCTATGGGAATGGGGGAAATACCAAAACAGCTGGCCTCTGCCTTGCCGGGAAATTCGGTTAGATTGAACTGTGAGGTTGCATCAGTTTGTCGTGATCAGGTGTCTCTCTTAAACGGAGAAATTCTTGAGGCTTCCCATGTAGTCGTGGCGGCTGAAGCATCAGCGACTGCGGAGCTGATCGAGGGCTTTGCGCCGGAGGCTCCCGACTGGCGGGCGGTGACAAACCTTTACTTTTCAGCTGACTTTTCACCCTTGAATGAGGCCATCATTGCACTCAATGGAACGGGAGAAGGCCTCGTGAATAACGTCGCAGTGATGAGTGATGTCTCTTCCCAATATGCGCCTGACGGCAAGAGCCTTGTCTCGGTCTCGGTTCTGGGACTTTGCGGGCAGTCGGATTTACCCGCCCGCGTGTTACAGGAAATGCGGGATTGGTTTGGTGACCAAGTTGATGATTGGAGACATCTCCGAACCGATCAAATCCGTCACGCGTTGCCTTCGCAAAGAAAGACCGAACCGAGGGGTGTTCGTGAGTTTGAAGGAATCCTTGTTTGCGGGGATCACGTGGTGAGTGCCTCAATCGAAGGGGCGATATCTTCCGGAAAGATTGCCGCCGAGAAAATCCTTACTGGATGATCGGGGGGAGCTTGGGAAGCAGCATTGAGGCCGGAGAGCGCCCGCTGGGTTTGCGGATGAAGGGATCTCCAAACTTGGTGAATCCTTCGGAAAATCCCCCTTGGGAGAGGAAGAATTGGCCGTTAATAAGTCCAAAGCGGCTCTTCCACTCCGGTCATTTCACAATAGAACGCTGAAACTTACTCTCCTCGCTCGATCGGATAGGAAAGATGAACGGAGGCAGAGTTACGGCGTGGTTTAAGATTAAAGTGGGCCTTTGTCATTGCCGGCCCATCGAGAATGAGCGAGTTGATTTTTCCGCGGGGAGCAGGGGAGGAGAGGGCGAAGGAATGATACCCTTTCTTTTTGATGTTGAACTTGCCGAAGTCAGCAATGACGGAAGATGTGCCCTTTCCAATGAGGCTCACCTTCCGGATTTCCTTCCCTAGGGTGAGACTGAGATTAAGTTTATCATCTTTGTTGAGCTCGACTTCTACCTTGGCAGTCAGTTCTCCAATCGAATTGATCTGGCCAAACCATTGCACTTTGATTTTTGGGTCGCTCCATCGAGTGATGCCTGCATCGGTAGTGACTCTGGCTCCATTGGGATTCGGATCGAGATAGGCTGTGAACGAGGGAACGGTGAGAGAGTCCCCAAAGGCCATCTGGAGGAGAAAGGGGAGAATGAAGAGTCGGTTCATAAATGATGGGTTTGTTACGCTGTATCCCGAAGGAGCTTACACCTCCCGGCGGTCCAATAAGGCAGCGCGCCGAGGGTCGGATGCCTGAAGGTGGGCCAATGCAATGGCAAGGGCATCGGCGGCATCCGGAGGAGGGGTTTCGGAAAGTCCGAGGAGTGCTCTGATCATAAATGCGACTTGGTTTTTGTCGGCCGTGCCTTTACCCACAATGGCTTTCTTGACCTTTTTGGGTGAATATTCGTAGATCTTGAGCCCAAATCCCGCTGCCGCGATCAAGGGCGCGGCACGGGCAGCCCCCATGGAAATTGCGGTGCGGTGGGATTGGACATAGATGATTCCTTCGATCGCGACTTCATCTGGCTGCCATTTTTCAATGAGGTTTCGCACTCCGGTGCAGATTGCCTCAAGTGCCCCGGACTGCTTGATGCGGGCGGGGATGGAGATGACTCCGTAGTCGAGGGCCTTTGCCGAGGTATGATCACCCTCCAGGATCGCGTATCCGGTATTCCGGACAGCGGGGTCAATTCCTAATGTTCGCACGAGCTAGTAGGGACGGAAAGGGCCCCCCGCGTCAAGCTTACCTCCGTCGGCGCTTACCTCCACCCCGGCGGGGTTTTTTGATGGGTTTGCGTTTTTCGGTGTCGAGCAGGGCCGTGTATTGGTAATCGAACCCTTCAAGCTGCTTTCGTTCGATCTTCTTGTTAATGAAGCCTTCGACTGCTTCTGCATATTCCAGTTCGTCGGCAGTCAGAATGGTAAAAGCATCACCTTCTTTTTCGGCACGGCCGGTCCGGCCGATTCGGTGGACGTAATCTTCAGCGTTTTCAGGGACGCGGTAGTTGATGACATGAGTGACGTCTGAGATGTCGATGCCCCGGGCAGCAACGTCGGTTGCAACAAGAATCTTGTAGGTTCTATCTTTAAATCCCTTCAGGGCTTTCATGCGGTCATTTTGACGAATGTCGGAATGCATCACAGTTACGGTGTCGCCGATCGCCTCCTGCTGGCCGAGCAAGTTTGCAATGATATCCGCTTCCTTTCGGGTGCGGGTGAAGATCATGACGGACTCATAGTCTGTTTTGTCTAGGAGGCCGAGTAGGAGTTCGTCGCGCTGGGTCATTGCCACGGGGAAGAAGGAGTGGGAAACCGTATCAGGCACTTCCCGACGGGCAATTTCAACGGTAGCTGGATCCGTCAGGCACCACTCGGCGAAACCGGCGATGACCGGAGGCATGGTAGCGGAGAAAAAGAGGGTCTGTCTGCTCTGCTCCTCATTGTTCCAGGGACAGATGTTGATGATCTTTCGCACTTGCGGGAGAAATCCCATGTCGAGCATGCGGTCAACCTCGTCAAGAATGAGGATCTTGATCCCCTTGAACTTCATCGTGCCGCGATAGAAATGATCGACGAGACGGCCTGGAGTGGCGACGACGATATCGGCTCCGTTCTTGAGATCTTCGTCTTGCTTCCCGTGTCCCACACCGCCGTAGAGAAGGGCAACTTTGCATCCGGTTTTATTGCCATAGTGGATGAATTGCTCGGCGACCTGGTCAGCGAGTTCGCGAGTTGGCTCGAGGACAAGAATCTGTGGCTTGCCGAGGGGCTCGATGATGGAAAGAGAGGGCAGGGCAAACGCAGCGGTCTTTCCGGTGCCGGTTTGGGAGGCGCCAATGACATCCGTTCCTTCCAAAATCAGTGGAATGGCCTGAGCTTGAATGGGGGTTGGGGACTCGTAGCCGGACTCGGTCACAGCCTCGAGGACGGTCTCTTTGAGACCAAGTTCGTCAAAACGCATGGAGGGGGAGTACGTGAAGCGGCGGGGAAATCAAGGTTTACTATTGTCGGAATGTCGAGCTACGACGGGAAAATTGACTGTCACAATTGGAAAGCTGGCACATTTGTCCGCGTATGTTAACTTTTAACAGGTAAGACGAAATTTCCCATGCGACTGCTTATTCTTATTTTTTCCCTCCTTCCTATCTTGGTGAATGGCCAAACTGACCAAGCCGATGTGCCGAAGATGGGCGATGATGGCCTGCGGATTCAAATCTTTCTCGACCAAAAGTGTTTTGGCCCTGGGTATCTCGATGGAAAGCCCGGAAATTTCACCCTTCGTGCCGTGTATTCCTACAATCGCTTCAAGGGTCGTTCTCCCGGAGCTTGGGATGCTCTTTTGAAGGAGGCCGAGGAAGCGGTAAAAATCCTGTATGCCACTGCTATCGTGCCTTCATTGGCCAAAAACTTTATCAATTCCAAGCTGCCCCGGAAGTATGACGATGTCGGCGACATCAAACTGATGGCTTATCGGAGCTATCTCGAATTCATGGCCGAGCGGTATCATACCTCGGAGTCCTTTCTCATCGAACTCAATGGGAAGAAGAAAGTTTATGGTCTCAAACCCGGTTCCCCGCTGAAGGTTCCAAATATCGAGCCGTTCCGCATCGAGAGCCTGAAAGTTGGGCGGATGCATAAAAGCGATGACAAAATGAGCCAGCACAATATCGTCATTGATACTCGGAATAAGCAGTTGTTTGTTTATGATCCCAATCAGGCCACGATTGTTGTCCCGGGGACGGCAATGGTCGTTTCAGACGACGAACAAGAGCCACTTGGGAAAATGATTGCGATGTTCCCAACAACCCCTGGCCAGGAGAAGTTTATCCACCGGGGGATCTGGAAAGTGCTCGATTGTGTGGAATTTCCAAGTTGGCGTTATGACAAGCAACTTCTCGAAACGGGGAAGAGGAGCACCGAGGCAATCGAAGTGGCCCACGGACCAAACAATCCTGTTGGAGTGATGTGGTGTGGGCTTTCTAAGTCCGGCATTGGGATCCATGGGACATCAAGTCCGCGAACGATTGGGCGCTCCCAAAGCGCAGGATGCTATCGTCTCTCTAATTGGGATGCGGCTCGTTTTCCACAGTATGTGCGTCCCGGAGCGCGTGTGATTGTGCGATGAGTGTGCCGAAGATCATGGCCCTCCGAATGGGCGTCTATTGCGTTCTGGTAGGATACTTGGTTTGTGATTTTTTTGTCTTTAAAGGGCCTGTTTATAAGTCGCTGAACTCGTCTCCTCGGGATGAGAAAACGATGATCGCAGAAGCAAAGGCATCGGGCGTTGTTGCGAGAGTTTACTATCGACCGATCTATCGAGCACAGGTGGAAGAGGCGATGAAAGAATACCTCTGGCGCCGGGGTCGCAATCCTGGGGACACCAGCGCTCCGGAAAGAAGACTGTTGAGGGAGTTGATGGTAAATCAACTCATTGATGAAGAACTCATCAAGTTGCAGATCAAGGTCTCAATGTCCGAGGAAGTCGCTGTGTCCGATGACAAAGTCGCGCGTGCAGTAGAGATCGAGAAGGGGAGACATCCGGATTCCAGAGTCTATGATGAGCTGGCCTGTCGAGCCGGTTGGTCAGGGGAAAAGGAACGGGAGATGAGATTGGCCGCCCGAATACAACGGGAGGAATACATCGAAAAAATGTTGGCGGTCAAGGTGAGCGACGAGGAAGCAAAATCTTGGTTTGAGGGAAATGCGCCGGATTTTCCAGCTGGTTTTGAAGTGTCAAGAGAGAGCATTAAGGATGCGCTTTCCCTGAAAAAGCGTGATGAAGCGTGGAAGAAATTTCGTTATGAAAAGCTACGACACCGGGCTGAAGGGAAGATCGATTTGTTTGATGATGTTCTCTTCGCGGAGGAGATGGATTGAGGAAGTGGGCAGTTCTGGCTTGCTGACCAGAGACGTCGTAATCTTTGGTGGAGGTTTGACGGGACGGATGAATCAAACTCCAATGAGATGAATCCGCGTTTGTTGACGCCGGCAATGCGGGTATTTCTGATGCTGGCCTTCTTTGAGAAGGGAGTGGGGTTCTCGAATAAAGCCAGGAGGTCGTTGTGTGTGTGTGGTCGGAGGCTCTCCATCGAGGTAGCGGATCGGCCAGTCCGCCGTCTTGAAAAAGTCCCAGATCCTCTTGAACACGGAATTGGTTTTCTAAAGTTTGATCTGGAATCCAAGGGCTCTCGTAAGGAAGGAGTATTTATCGACGATGGCTTCGATCCGCTTTGAGGTGGGTGTTCCGGCCCCGTGCCCGGCCTTACTTTCGATTCTGATGAGGGAGGGAGCTGGTCCTTGTTGAGCCGCCTGAAGTGCGGCAGCAAATTTAAAGGAATGCGAGGGAACCACCCGGTCATCGTGGTCGGAAGTGATGACCAGAGTCGCTGGGTATTTTGCCGGCTTCAAGTTGTGGTAGGGAGAATAGCGGAGGAGGTTTTTGAAGTCGGTGGGATCGTCGGGTTTGCCGTATTCCGCCTGCCAGGCCCAGCCGATGGTGAATTTGTGAAAACGAAGCATGTCCATGACTCCCACCGCCGGGAGGCAGGCTCCATAGAGGTCTGGTCGTTGGACCATGCATGCGCCAACAAGGAGTCCGCCGTTTGAGCCGCCGGCGATAGCGAGTTTCGATGACGAGGTGTAATTTGTTGCGACGAGATGCTCGGCACAAGCGATGAAGTCGTCGAAGACGTTTTGTTTTTTTAACTTCATGCCGGCTTCATGCCATTCTTCACCGTATTCACCGCCGCCCCGGAGATTGGCCATGACGTAAACTCCGCCCATGTCGAGCCAAGCGATAGTGGCTGGTGAGTAGGACGGTCGAAGGGAGATGTTAAAACCACCGTAGGCGTATAAGAGGGTGGGATTTTTGCCGTCGAGCTTTAGGTCCTTTTTGTGAACAACAAACATGGGAACTTTCGTGCCGTCTTTGGACGTCGCGAAAATCTGCTTGGATTGGTACTCTTCCGGATTGAATTGGGTCTTTGGAGATTTGAAGAGAACCTGAGTATTGGTCTTCACATCATATCGGTAGATAGCACCGGGAGTGGTGAACGAGGTGAAGTAGAAAAAGGTTTCATTTTGATCCGACTTTCCTCTAAATCCAGCGGCAGTTCCTAGCGCGGGCAGTTTTACGGGAGAGAGTTGAGAACCATCGAGTTCGAATCGGCGGATCTCAGTGCGGGCGTCCTTGAGGTAGTTTGCAACTAAGATGCCCCCAATGTGAGAGAGCGTGCGCAGGGTCTCCGGAGATTCGGGAATGATGGTTTTCCAGTTGGCTGCTTCTGGTTTGTTGAGGTCGATGGAGATGACTTTTTGTTTGGGAGCATCAAGGTCGGTGCGGATGAGAAAGGTCGATCCTAGGTTGCTGACGTAGTCGTATGAGGCATCGAATTTCGGGAGAAGTTCGACGACCTTGGCGTCAGGGGTGGTGAGATCTTTGTAAAAAAGGCCGTTCTTGGTATCGGTTCCCCGGGAGACCTGGATGAGAAGGTAGCGCCCATCCTCACTGACCCAGGCAGAGAGGCCCTCCTTTGGGTGTTCGGGACGTTCGTAGACAATCCGATCACTTTTCTGCGATGCTGCGCCGAGGGTGTGGTAGTAGATCTTTTTGTGAATGTTTTGAGCGGTCATTTTCCGCCCTTTCTTTGGAGCGGGGAAACGACCGTAGTAGAAGCCCTTGCTGTCCTTTGACCACGAGGCTCCGGAAAACTTGGACCAGAGAAGGTGATCGGGAAGGTCCTTGCCGGTAGCGATTTCACGAACCTTCCATTCGATCCAATCGGAGCCGGATGACGAGGTGGAATAGGCGAGGTGTTTTCCGTTGGGCGAAACTTCGTAGTCGCTGAGGGCCACCGTGCCATCGGCGGAGAGCCTGTTGGGATCGAGAAGGACCTTGGGCTCCGATTCAAGAGATGGAGTGGAGTAGAGAACGGATTGGTTTTGCAGTCCATCGTTCTTGGTGAAGAAGAAGCGGCCCCCCTCAAAGAAGGGGACGCCAAAGCGTTCCACATTCCAGAGCTTGGTCACGTGCTTTTCGAGCGGGTCGCGTCCCGGGATTCTTGCAAGGTAGGTTTCGGTGACTTTGTTTTGTTCTGTGACCCACTTAGAGGTGTCTTCCGAATTCAAGCCTTCAAGCCACCGATAGGGATCGGGCACGCTGACACCATGAATAAGATCGACCGTCTCACCTGGATTGGAATCGGGATAGCTGATCTTGGATTCTTTGGCGGTGATGGTGGCCAATGTTATGGCGAGAAGAGCGGTGATTCGCATGGGGGTAATCTAGGAGGCTCCAAGTGCGATGCAAGAAGGCGGTCGGCATCTTTCTTCCGGATATCCGGGGCGAAAGCTCGACATTTACGGGCGCGGCCCTAACAAGATCACACATGAAAAAGGTCTTTCCTCTTATTTCCGAACGGCACAAACCGGCACGTGTTGCCGAGCAAGTAAAGGGGGATGTTCGTAAATACCTCAAACGCGAGCGTAAAAAGAAACTGGCCGAGGAATTTGACTACTGGGATTTCGACTGCCGGACAGGAAAATCAGCGAACGAAGCGGTGTCCTGCCATGAAAAGGAGATTGGTAAGGCACTTGACGCAGCACTCACCGAGAATTGGACGGAGATCTATATTGAGATTCTCTCCAAACAAGCCAAACGCGGTAAGGAGGAGTGATGGGCTACCAGTCGGATGTTGCTCCATAGCGGGCTGGGTCGAGTTCCCGTCTCCAGATGTTGAACTCAACGCGGGAGAAGGCGTTGATGTCAAACTCGGCATCGCCGTAGACCTGAGAGTATCCTTTGATGGTTTTGTCGTCGAGGGACTTCAGCTTGATCGTGATGTATCCACCTTCATGGAACCACGCTCGGATGTCTCCAGCTTCCATGCGAACTTCGTCTGTTTCCTTGGCAAGGCCGACGCTTCTCATGCGTTTGACGGGGACTCGGACATCGCCAAAAGAAGTGCCGAGAAAGACCATGTCTTTTTCGATTTTCAAAACGTTTCCAAGCACAATATCTCCATTGGCGAGGTGGATTTTTTGGCCTTCCAGTTCTTCCTCCTCATCGGAGGCTTCTTCTTCAGAGATTGCGGACGCCGGGGGGAGAATACCGTCCCATTTCGCGACCGAGATGTTTGAGAACTTGATGGGGGTTTCATTATTTTGGGGAATAAAGTGAAGCCAGTTTCCTTTCAAGGTTGTGTCATCGATGCCATCCCATGTGCCGATTTGCTCTTTGGCGATGTAGACAGCACTAGTCCCTTCCTTGGTCCGGTCGAGGAAAATGGTGAACTCAGCCATCTCAGCTTGGCGAATGTCTCTGATCTGCTTTGAGATGACGTCGGTGTTGCGGGCATTAGGGGCATTTCGGAGGAGACTCAGATAGGTGCGATTGATATTCAGAGCATAACCTGTGCCGGGGAAATCTTGGTTTCCGTCATTGGAATAGAAGAGGATTCGGAAATAGGGCGAGGTTTTCCATTCGGCCGTGAATGATATCTTCGCGCGATCTGGAATTTCCACTTGCCGGGCGATGCCCGTGCGGGACTTTGAGATCATGGAGCGGTTCTTGAAGGCCCAATTTTTCTCGGGATCACCATCTGAGGAGACCCACCCTTCCGGACCATTAGGGCCATTGTAGAAGCTGGGTGATTGGCTGAAGATATCTAGGGAGCGGACCATGGAGCGACGCAGCGTTAGTTTGCCAGCATACCAGGTGTCGAGGGTGATGGTCTTGTCATCGAGATGAATGAGGCGTCCTCGAATGCTATCGAGGTGGGAATCACGATGGTGATTCGAGATGGTCGCCAGGGCGTAATGGTCTGATTCAAACGGTTTTGGATCGCCGTTCAGGGTCATTTCCAAAAGCTTATTGGTCTTCAGGGTGGATTCACCCTGAAGAGAAGGGGAGTTCAAGGTGAGAAGGTTGGTCTTCCCGTCAACCGCTTTTGTCACGCCGGAGATGCGGGTCTTATCGGCAAAGGTAAGGATGGAAGGCTCCTTCTCGGCAAAGCTGCCGTAAGTTCCAATGAGGAGAATGGCGGAGAAAAGGGGAATCGCTTTCACAATGAATTAGATGGTGGGGCCTTGTTGGTTATTTACTTTTGCTAATCGAGCGCATGATGCGGCGGTCGATTTTCAATTGGCCGAGCCAGGGATGAGTGGCGGTGAGCTTTTTTTCACCCAGTTGGATACCTGAAAAAGTCAAACCCCCGCCGGTTCGGAGATCGAGTTGATATTGGCCTTTGGTTGAAGGATTGTCCTGACCGTTCGCAAAATACATCACGGCACAGTCTTCCAGCGGGATGGCAATGGGATCGGGGCTGAGAGCTGTTTGAATGACGAAGGGGGTCTCCGGTTTTTCGGGGTCATAGGAAAGAATTTGCCCGCTGAATCGATCGCCATCGCCAACTGAAAGAGTGTCTTTATCATCAGCCGCGCGAGGTTCGAGACGCGACCGTTGGGTGGTGGTGTCCCATTCCTGAATATGGAGGTCCATGACCTGGGTGCCTCCGCTTCCCGATGTCATGCTTTCGAAGATGAGACAGGATCCGGTGGGTGCTTCGGAAGGATCAATCCCCTGTTCGAGCTTGCGACCGTCCAGATAGAGCTGGAGATTCCCTGTTTTTCGATTCACCCGGAGTTCGATTTGGACTTTCTTGGAAGGCAGATCGCGTAGTTTCACGGAGTGAGTGATGAGAATTTTGGGGCTCTTTGGCGGGATGACGCGACTAACCTGGATCGT
>TARA_B110000037_G_scaffold167729_1_pt1 | contig 12290 bp, 13 predicted proteins | sample TARA_B110000037 | Tara Oceans TARA_B110000037 (sample SAMEA4397196) | marine metagenome | biome: Polar Biome; feature: [MIX] marine epipelagic wind mixed layer (ENVO:01000061); material: water (ENVO:00002006), including particulate matter (ENVO:01000060) such as... | depth 10-100 m
ATCACCAGCGATATCTTCCAGCGCGCAAGAGCCGCCGCGACCCGTATCATGGAACTTCTCGACGAAACGACTGAGATTACTGAAAGCGAGAGCGCCTAGTCTCTGGAAAACTCTAAAAGTAGGGTTTGGGGACGGAAGGTTGTTCGATCCGTCGTGTTTTTATAACTATAATACTTCTCGCTACGAGCCGGCAATCGCTTCATCTTCGAAGATGTGAGGGTTCTATGTATTTCCATTTCCGAAAAACGTCTTTAATTTTTACTTTTGAATCTTTTGGTCAACCTACCACTCTTCCATGACTCCTGATGTATTTTTGATTGAAGATAACCAAGTATTAAAGGCGATCATGGTTTCCTTTTTGGAAAGGATGGAAGGAGTGAGTTTGTGCGGTTCCGCTGAGAACGCTGAAGAAGCCTTGGAGCAATTGGAATCTTTGCATCCTGATCTGGTGCTCGTAGACGGTTCACTTCCTGGGATGAGTGGAAGGGAATTCGTGTGCGAGTTGAAACAACGGTGCCCGGAGATCCGTTGTCTCTTCTATTCAGGTCGGAATGAAGCCGAGATCGTACAGGGAGTTTTGGATGCGGGTGCCTGCGGTTACGTCGTGAAAGGTGGAAATTCGAAGGATTTGTTAGAAGCGATCTCCCTTTCTGTGGATGGGAAATGCTACATCAGCCCTTCGGTGGCCGGTTGGGAAGAGCTGGTCGCTCATGTCTGATCACCATCTGTGACACAGGGAAAGAGCTGTCGGATGGTATTGATGAGGTTCTCCCCAGCCTCGTCCTTTTGGATGAAGGCTGAGGCTCCGGCCTGGCGCATTGCCTCGCCTAAGATATCCTTCTCATGGAGGGAAATGCCGATGACGACGGTCTCCTTCCGCTGCCGTTTGATTTCCTTGGTGGCCTCGATTCCGTTCATATTCGGCATCGAAATATCCATCAGAACAAGATCCGGCTGGAGCGCTCGAGCCATCTGGATTGCTTCTGCACCATCGGAGGCCGCTGCGACGATTTCGAAATCCAAGTGTTGGGAAATGATTCTCGCTAGCCCTTCGCGCACAACCTCGTGGTCATCCGCAATGAGGATCCGCAGACGTTTGCCCGTAGCTCTCCTAGTTAAGGTCTCGCCTGATTCTTCCTCGCCCGCTGCAGTATTGCTCGGAGCTTTAATCATCCGTCGAGTTAGGGGCACGGTGACGACAAAGCGGGCTCCTTCTCCGGGGATGGAGTCGATCAGCATCGTCCCGCCAAAGGCCCTGATTCTTTCTTCGATGCTGAAAAGTCCGAATCCCTTTCCTTCGGCGGTACGCTCGGGAACGTTGAAGCCTTTACCCCCGTCTTCCACCTTGATCTCGAGGCTTTTCCCCATGACCTGGACCTTGACCCCTGCGTTATCTTCCCCGGAATGCTTGACCGCATTGAAGAGAAGCTCGCGAACGACATTGAATAGCAAGGTTGCCAGGGATTCATCCAAGTGCTGGAGATCTCCTTCCGTCTCCAGTCTTACTTTCAGACGATGGGTTTCCTCGAAGTGATTGGCGAGCCACGCAAGCGCCTTATCGAAGTCGCCATCCTGTAAAACGGGTGGACTGAGTTCGCTGACGAGACTGCGGGCCTGGCTAAGAGTTTTGTCGAGGAGTTCGGATACGATTTGTAATTCGTCGGCTGAAACGGTCTCGCCCGGCTCGACGGCGAGACGCATTTTCGCGGCGATGATGAGCTGCTGCACGTCGTCATGGATGACTTGGGCCACTTTGCGCCGGGCTCGTTCCTCGGAGTTGGTGATTTGCGAGGCCAATTGGTGCAAGTCTTCGGCGCGCCTTTCGGCGACGGAGGTGCGCTCGATGACTTGCTCTTCCAGCCGCTCGGCCCAGAGTGCCTGCTGTTCGATTAGAACCCGTTTATCTGTGATATCCTGATGGGTTCCCACCGTTCGGTAGATTTTGCCATCGCGGAAAAAGGATTTTGCGCAAGCTGCAATCCAGCGGATCTTATTTTTGTCCTCACGGCTGATCACCCGGAACTCGTGGTAGTAATCGTGCGATCCTTTGGGATCGAGGAGCTCGTCGACCTTCTCCTGAAGGATTACGCGGTCGGCCTCGTGTACGCCTCCGATAAAGGTCTGGTAGGTGATGTCTTCGTCCATACTTACCCCCCACAATTCACGACTGCGCTTATCCCAGAGAACCCGGTTGTTTTGGACATCAAAGTCATGAGTGCCGAGATTGGTGGCCTCCTTTGCGATCTTAAGTCGTTCCTCGCTCTCCTCCAAGCGATCGAGAACGAGATCACGCTCGATGACTTCGGTCAAAATATGAGCCGCGGAACTGATGAAGTTGACGTCGTCCGCGCCAAAGTCCCGTTTCTCGGTGGAGTGTGCGCTCAGCACGCCCCAAGGCTTATCGGGGCTGCCGAGAACCATGCTCATGCCGCTTTTGACCTGATGATCATTCAAGAGTTTGTGGCCATGAAACCTTGTCTCCTTCGATAGGTCGGCCACGATCACAGGGCGATTCTGTTGCAAGGCGAATCCAGCCTGCGATTGGCTTCCGGCGGGCACAATTCCATCGCCGATAAGCTTTTGATCCCATCCGACCCCGTTAACCATTACCAGCGATTCGCCGTTGGGGGAGAGCTGGAGCAGATTGGCCATTTCCACACCGAAGGCCTCGACGAGAGATTCGGTCGCACGATCGAAGAGTTCCTTCCGGCTGTCCTTTTTGACCGCAAGTTGACCGAGCCGAGCCACGCAGGCCTGTTGACGCTCGCGGACTTCGAGGGCGCGGTAGCTTTCCTTCACCGCACCGATATCGGTCAAGGTGATCACGACACCGGCGATCTGATTTTCCGAGGTGCGGAAAGGCATGATACGGCGGAGGAACCAGCCCGCGTCATCTAGGAGCACTTCCTTCTCACTAACCTGCAGGTTTGCCAGCACGGTGCGGGCATCCTTGAGGAGTGTATCGTCGCTGATCCGCGACGAAAGATCGCTAATTGGTCGCCCTTCATCAGTGGGGATAATGTGCAGAAGATCGCGGCATGGCGGGGTGAAGCGGCGGATGCGGAGGTCGGAATCCAGAAAGATGGTGGCGATCCGGGTGCTCGAAATGAGGTTGGTCAGATCGTTATTGGAAGTCTCTACTTCGCCTATCTTTTCGCCTAACTGGGAATTAACGGTGCTCAATTCCTCATTGAGGGATTGTAACTCCTCCCGGGAGGATTCGAGCTCCTCGTTGGTTGACTGAAGCTCCTCGTTGGTGGACATGACCTCCTCGTTCGATGCCTGTAATTCTTCATTGGAAGCCTGCAATTCCTCGTTGGAAGCTTCTAGCTCTTCGGTGGTGCTTTGCTGATCCTCGCGGGTGGCTCCGAGTTCGTATTCGAGTTGTCGCAAGGTTCCCACATCCTCTTCCGAAAGAACACTCATCGCGGAACCCGATTCAGAATCCTGAGCCGAATTACGACCTTCGACGATTTCCTGGAAGGTAATCAGAAATAGTGCGGAGTTATTCTTTTGCTGAATCGGCTCCACGGAAACGCGGACTGGGGCTTCTTCCTCGGCGGGTGACTGGACGGTGGCGTGGATTATTTTTCCTTCCAGACGCGCAGCCCGGATCAGGCCACGGACTTTACCCTCTAAGTAGCGTGCTAAGTTGGCGAAGAGCTCTTTGGACGGCTGGCCGGAGGGAGTATTGAGATAGGGAGCAAGCGCCCCGTGATAATATTGGATGACATAGTCCGAATTGACCAGAAGAGAGGCGGGGGCATAATGGTCGAGCAGAACCTTGCTGACGAATTCGACTATCGCCTGGTTCTCCGAGTTATTAGGATTGATGGGCGGCGATGACTTTTGGGTTTGTGGAGGCTTAGGACGGGGCATCGTGGGGATTTTGGTAGCAGTTAAAGAGTCCCTTTTTATCTTCCGGTAAATGCGAGAGCTCTTGGAAATGGGGTCGAAGATATCGAGTGAATTCGTGATGGATTCCGAACTACCAAGAAGAAGAATTCCATCCGGACTTAAGGCAAAATGAAAGAGCTTGCTGATTTTTTCCTGCACGGACCTCTCGAGATAAATGAGGAGATTTCGGCAGCTGACAATATCGAGGTTTGAGAACGGAGGATCGGAGATCAGATTCTGTGCGGCAAAAATGCAGTATTCCCGAACTTTTTTGCTCACCTGGAATCGCTCGCCCTCTTGGGTGAAAAACCGGTCGAGCCGTTCCTGAGTCAAATCGAGGCTGATACTGGCAGGGTAAATTCCGATCCGGGCAATCTTGATTGCGTCCTGCGACAAGTCGGTCGCAAAGAGTTGGAAACTGATTTCCTTTTTCTGACGCTCTATTTCTTCGACGACCAAAATGGCCATTGTGTAGGCCTCCTCACCGGTCGAGCAGCCGGCAATCCAGATCCGAAGGTTTTCACCAGATTTCTTTTTCTTAACAAGCGGTCGGATCACTTTTTCGGTTACTGTCTCCCAGATCTCGCGGTCGCGAAAAAAACGAGTCACTCCGATGAGGAGATCGTTGAAGAGAGCATTCACCTCGTCCGCGTCATCGCGCAGGAATTTCAGGTAAGCAGAAGCATCCTCGAGACGCCTCAGACCCATTCGGCGCTGAATTCTACGGTGCAGGGTGCCCTTTTTATAGCATCGGAAATCGTATCCCGTTCTGGCGTGGAGGTGGCTGATGATTGACTGGAATTGATTCGGCGAGGACTCGTGGAGATGACGACTTTCGACCTCACCCTGGAAATATGGATGGCTGAGAAAATCGGAAAGAGCCTTGGGTATTTCTGCAATCGGGAGGGTGAGATCCACCATCCCGCTGGCGATCACGCTGCGCGGCATACCGTCGTATTCGGCGGAATCAGGGTCTTGTGCGATGGTCAGACCACCCGCTTCCTTAACTTCCTGGAGACCCTGGGTTCCATCGCTTCCGGTGCCGGTGAGAACAATGCAGATCGAGCGCTCACGACACTGCTCGGCCAGACTCCGGAAGAAGTAATCGACTGGCATGCGCATTCCACGTTCCGTAGTCGGCTCTTCGAGAACCAAACACCGGTCTTTGATGCTGAGATATTTTCCGGGCGGAATCACATAGACCCGATTCGCTTGGAGAGGGCAGGGCTCGCTCACCTCGACCACTTCCATTGCAGTATGCCGACCCAAGAGATCACTCATATGGCTCTCGTGATCAGGATCGAGATGCTGGATGATCACGATCGCCATCCCGGAGTCCGCGTCCATCGCCTGGAGGAATCGGCTGAGATCTTTAAGACCACCTGCGGAAGCCCCTATGCCGACGACCACACATTGTTCCGAGTCCTCTGCCGGGGGTGACACCGGTAAGTCAACATCCTGCAAGTTGTTACGATCAATTTTTTCCGACATTATCTTAGCTCCCTCTGGGGTCGGAAGTAATGTGCGCTTGACAGGTCATTGACTTCAATGATTTTCCCGAAATGGCCGAGTGATGATTCCTGATATGTTGAGTTTTAATTTTCGCGTTTTTCTAGATAGCGGGGACTTACTCCAATTACTGGTTGGTCTCGACCCATGGCTGATTGATCATTTTTTAATCAGCGCGGTCAGGACGCCGTGGAGCATGCGGAGGTCATCGTCGCTGGAGTTGCTGCGGGTGAGGACTGCGCGGAGCTTTCGGATGGTGTCTGGCCGTTGTCCTTCGGCTACGAAGAATTGAGATTCGTCGAGGGCTTGTTCGAGTCGGGTGAGGAAGGCGTTGGTATCTTCGCGAGTCGCTGGGAGATCCGAGCTGGTGATGGGTGCGGATTGGACAGAACTGCTTTGCCGCCATTCCCAGCCGAATAATAGGACTGCCTGTGCGAGGTTTAGTGAAGGGAAGTCAGGATTGGTCGGGAAATGGATGAGGCGGTCAGCGCGCGACAGAGTTTCATTGTCGAGACCGGAGGCTTCGGGGCCAAAGAGGATGGCGGTTTTGGGCGGGGGAGAGGCATCGACGATTTCACGGACTGCTTCGCGAAGGTCGAGACCGGGTATTCTGAGGCTGCGCTGGCGGGCAGTAGCGGCGAAGACTCGCTGGCAATCGCCAATCGCGTCGTCGATGTTGTCGTAGAGTTTCGCGTTTTCGAGGACACAGTCAGCATCGGCGGCCGTGGCGCGGGCTCTTTCATTGGGCCAGCCGTCGCGCGGTCGGACCAGTCGCAGCTGATCGAGGCCGCAATTGAGCATGGCGCGGGCGCACATGCCGATGTTCTCGCCGAGTTGGGTTCCGACGAGGATGATGACGGGTTGGGCTGAGACGGAGGAGGGCATTTGATGGGAGTCCGGTTGACGGCGCTTACTGAGGAACGATGTTATTTGGGTCAGATGTTTCCTAGCAATATTTTAGTGGAAATATCCACTAGACGATTTGCTTTTGTTACAGGAGGAAGCTCCTGACCCGATTGGCGCGGATTTAAGCGAAATCTCGGACATTTTGTGGCTTCTAGGAAATGCTGGTGCCGAAAAGATGCGTCGCCCTTTGCGGAACGCCGTCCTTCTAGGCGGCTGAAACGGATCTACATCACGATTCCGGACTCAAAATCACTCCTGTCTACAATCGGAGAAGGTTTCACCGCCAAGTCGCCAAGCAAGATAAGTTGGGCAAATCGATCTCCCCAAGGAGGGGCTGCATTTTGCTGCCCAGCAACCTGAGCCTCTTCCCCAGCCATTTCCTCCATTCTTATCCGGCAGCAGAATGCAGCCACTCCTTGGGATCACTCCGAGGGAGTGATGGGGATTTCGATGCCTTTGCTGGTGGGGGTGTTGCTGGTGCCGGCGGTGGAGTCGACGGGGCCTCTGGTCTCTGGTCTCTGGTCTCTGTCCCCGCGTAGGGCTTGCGATACTTGCCCGATGCGATCTTCCTGTCCGTTCCACCGACAGGCGAATCCGGGGAAAATGTTGCGATGCAGCACCTGACCCGAATACACTCCTCTTCGACAATACGACGGCCAATCTACCAGTAAGCTTCGACCATCGCGGAATTGACCGCGCGGACGGCTTCGGCTCGGGTCTCGGCGCGGATGCGACGCACGTCGGTGAAAAAGTCGGAGGATGGTGTAATTTCTTCTCCCATGGAGCGGTTCATCACAGGCAGCAGTTCTTGTATTTCTTTCCGCTGCCACAGGGACAAGCGGCGTTGCGGGAAATTTTGGGGGGCATGCTGATGATGTTGTCGGGTTTGGCGGTTTTCCTAATGAGGCTGTAATTTTTCTTGATTATGGAAATCCACTTTTCATCCAAGAGGTGGTTGATGAACAGAAGGATGCCCTCGGAAGAAACGAGATTTGGGCTCGAGTAGTCGATACTCACACCACTCATCTCTTTCGCCAGTTCGCGTTCTTGGGTGTTATTCAGCCAGCGGAGGTAAAATTTCGGACTCTCCCAACCGTAGCTGACGGTGGCTACGTGTTTCTTCACATGGAAGATCTGAATGATGGTTTTACGGCAGTCGCAGGAATTGTCGGTGCAGTAAGTGTCGATGAAAGTATATTCCCCGACCGGCAAGTGGGGGTCGTCAGCGAGGACGGCAGTTCGGACTTCGCATTCGGGGCCGAGGATTTCTCCTGCTGGGAGGAATGAAGATAGCATGACGGTGGTTTGTTTTTCTGGAAATTAGTCAGTGGCCTCCTTGGGCACATACTCGGAGAACATGTCCAGCCGCCCCAGTTGGCGGTCTGCCCGGCTCAGAGCCTCCATAATCCGCGGTTCGTCGAATTTCCAAGCACGATTGATCCGACTGGGATCGAAACTCCGATACCCATTCTGATTCAACCACTTACCTGATTCGTTGCCGTTCATTGATTTATTCTGAACCAGTTTCTTTAAATAGGGGACTCACTAATTCAATTTTCAGCGGTTTTTTAATTAAGGATCCTGCCTATTCAAATTTTGGCCCCGTTTCCAAAATCGAGGATCTGTCCCAACCAATGCTCGGGGCAATGCCGAAGCGGATGATGGACAGCTTGTCCTGATGCCAACTCTGCAGGTTTCACCTTCAAATTTCTTGTCGTCTTCACTCGCATTTCGTTTTCCGATAAAATAATAAGTCACTCGCCTACAGTAACTTACGTAACAGAGATGATCCCGAGTAAAATAAGATCCGTCCCTGTGGCATCCCACCAGCATGATCTTTTTCTTCTGTGTGTCGATCTGATATGTGGGCTGTTCTCTCAAGCGCAAGGCGCAATTCTCTTGGCGAACGTCCGTCTCAGGACAGGTAGACAAGGATCTGTCCTGCTGACCCCTGTCCCCTGGTCTCTGTCCCCTCCCCACGTAGGGCTTGCGATACTTGCCCGATGCGATCTGCCTGCCCGTTCCACCGACAGGCGAATCCGGGGAAAATGTTGCGATGAAACAGCTGATACCAAAAATACGGAGTATGTGAGGTGGCGGGAACCGACCCCATCCATGTTTCCCCATCCATGTTTCAGGATTCATAATTCTGTGTATCCTCTTTCAGGACGGACGATGGCGCGGGTTTCTCGACGTAATTGATCTCTTCGCCCCGGCGCTTGTAGGCGAGATTGAGGAGTTCTTCCGGCGAGCGGAAAAGATCCCCTTCTTCGGGGATGTAGCGGGACCTCATCCGGATCTCGGCGTCCGCGTGGCTTTCCAAACGACCGTCCGCATGAATGTGCGATATGTCATTCGTAAAGTGCTTCGCATGTTGGCAGACAAGTATTGTCCGATGGCAGTCCAGAGGTTCCTTTTCCGAACACATTAGCGCCACCCGGAATCCTTCCCGTCCTGTTCGCAGCCGCTTCATCCCGCTCTGGAAGGCTGTCGTCAGGGATATCAGATCATAGTCAGCTCTCAGCCCGATATAACACTCGCGCTCCTCCCGCCTCGCTCCCAGCTCGTCTCCTAGGAAAACGTATCGGATTCCATTCTCTTTCAGCTCCTTCTCCAGCGCCGGACGCGAAAACCACTCGAACCGCGAATACGGGCGTGAGCGCACGTCCGCAACCACCTCGATCCGATGCTGCTTCAGTAGTCCGAGAAACTTTGCAAATTCGTGGGTCGAGTGACCGATGGTGAAGAGTGGGTTCACTGGATACCGAATTTCGCCAGAGAATCAAAAGCCATGATCATCGCGCTTATGCTTGGAACTGATTTGGCCATGAGGTTGCTAAAACGGCGATGGCCATATGCCTTCTCGATCAAAGCGGGTCTCGATTGCGATGGGGTGCACTCCGAAGCGTGGCGCAATCAACTCCGCCGTTTTGCTCCGAATCTCGGCGTTCGATACCCATGCGTGTCTTCCGTATTTCTCATCCATCGCTGGAAGCATCCGATCGAAACACTCACGGAGCGTTACCACAGGAACGAGTAATCTTCCGGCGAATTCATTGGCCTCGCGCTCGAATTCGTATTTGCGCCCATCGTGTTCATTCAGCCAGTCGAACAGATGATCCGGTGTCCGAATGTTCGCTGATTCAAAAAGTTCACGGTGAAGAAAAAGGTGACCCAATTCATGAGCGATGGAAAAACGCAGGCGGTTCAGGAGGGAACCGCGAATCACGTCGATCCGATCAAAAACCTCTCCATCGATGTAAAAGCCGGAAAAATCCGCCAAAATGGCAGCATCCGCACCGAAGTCGTTTTGTAAACCGTCATAGGGAATCAGATCCAGTCGTAAATCGAGTTCGACGAAGGAGATTAGATCCAAGGGAAGCTGATCCACCCTCAGCGTTGCGTGGGCGCATCGTAAATCTTCTACGATCTCCCAGATTGCAGAATTCGTATTCATTTCTGCCGGAGATCAGGGTTTGTGAAGTTTCTCGACTCCGCTCATCAGCTTTTCGAAGTCATCACGTGTGTATGTTTGACCGCGAATGGCGCGGAAGAAGGCGGGCATTTTGGCCAGTAGCTCCTCATCCTTCAAATCAGCGGGAATCTGTCCCCGGGCAATCGCGGCTAGATCCGAAAGCTCGGTCTCCTCTGCGCCGGAAAGCCCAAGGAGTCCGACAATTCTACCAATCAGTTCCGGGTCATCGGGGGGGGCGATTACGGCGCGCTCGATTTTGCTCCAATTGCTTGGGTCGATCTCCGTCTCCCGGCAGAAGCTTCGTAAAGTCATCCCCGCCGCAATGCGGCGGTCTTTGATCATTTCTCCGAATTTCGTGTTTTTCATCGTGTGTGGTTGTTGTTTGACCACGGTAATCCGCTGTGGTGAATCCGCAACCACATTTTTGGAGCCCTCTGGACGGTTCGGTAGTCCAATCGCCGGACTACCTCCACATCCCGCCATCTGACCCCTAGTCTCTGGTCTCTGGTCTCTGGTCTCTGGTCTCTGGTCTCTCCCCGCGTAGGGCTTGCGATACTTGCCCGATCCGATCTTCCTGCCCGTTCCACCGACAGGCGAAACCGGGGAAAATGTCGCGATGCAGCACCTGGCCTCGAATACGGTTGTTTTGCGCCTATCCTCAGTAGTGCTTTGCTGGGAAAATGTTGCAATGCGACTCCTGACCCCTAAAATGATTATCAACTATGAGTGAATTCTTCGCATGGCTCTTTTTACTCCTGCTTGCTGCCGGGGGCGTTTATCACTTAATCCAAAAGTTAAAATACGATAAACTCGTCAAGAAGGGTCAGGAAACGATCGCCCAGCTGAGCCATGACCTCCATGCGTCGTCACAGAACCTTGAAAGGCTTTCCAAATATGAAGGTATCCACGATCTGGACCAAGAGACTGTGCGATTAGAAGGGGCAATCAAGTTGCAAGAGTCACATCTCAAAGATGCGGAAGCAGAGGTCAGCGAGGCAAAGAAAAAAGCTTCGGAAACGATCTTGGCAGCGAAAGATAAGGCCAATTTGGAGTCAGCTCGAATCCTGAAGTCAGCAGAGCAACGGGCTGAAGAAACCGCTGGTGATGCCTACAAGGCGTTGCGCGATTCGGAAAAACTGAACCAGATGGTGAAAGCCATCAAAAACTCCATCGATGGTTATGGTGACGAATATCTAGTGCCCAACCATGCTGCGCTTGACGACTTGGCTGAGGAATATTCCCACAAAGAAGCAGGCGAAGACCTCGAGATAGCCAGAGACAACGTCAAAAGGATGGTCAAGCTGGGGCTCGCTGCAGAATGCGACTATGCTCAAACTGATAGGAAGCAGACAGCAATCCGTTTCGTGTTGGATGCTTTCAATGGAAAGGTGGAATCCACCCTTTCAAAAGTTAAGAGGGACAACTTCGGGAAGCTGAGACAAGAGATCCAGGACGCTTACCAAATGGTCAATAATCACGGCGAGGCATTCCGCAACGCTCGAATCCGAATCGAGTATCTGGATGCTAGGCTCACTGAATTGAAATGGGCAGTGGCCGTTACCGAACTAAAGGAGCAGGAACGCGAGGAGCAGAGGCAAATTAAGCAGGAGATGCGCGAGGAGGAAAAAGCCCGCCGAGAATACGAAAAGGCCATCAAAGAAGCCCAAAAAGAAGAGAAGCTTCTCGAAAAACTGATGGCTGAAGCGCGATCCAAGTTGCAAGAGGCAAGCGAAGAAGAGCGGGCAGAATACGAATCAAAAATCCAAGATCTGGAGCAAAAATGGAAAGAGGCTGAGGAGAAGAACCAGCGAGCGCTTTCTATGGCCCAGCAAACTCGCAGTGGCCATGTGTATGTCATCTCTAACATAGGGTCGTTTGGTGATGATGTTTTCAAAATTGGTCTAACGCGCAGGCTTGAGCCGATTGACCGCGTTAAAGAGCTGGGAGATGCCAGTGTGCCGTTTGGTTTCGATGTGCACGCGATGATCTACAACGAAGATGCTCCAAAGTTGGAAAATACGCTTCACCACGTATTCACTGACTTTCAGATGAACAAGGTGAACCCCCGTAAAGAGTTCTTCAAAGTGGGCATCACTCAAATCAAAGAAGCGCTCGATAAAATCGGCATTGAGGCGAAATGGACGATGAAATCCGAGGCGCTTGAACACCGTGAATCTAAGGTGCTCGAGCAGCAGCAGAGCGAAAAGGTCATCCGTGATCCAGATGAAGCGGTCGCTGAAATGCTTGCCGCGTCGGCCACAGAGAGACCTGTGGATCAAGTTGTCCCAGAATCTGAGCCTGAGTCAGAATTACCGGCGGCAGCTCAAAAGGCTGAAGACTTAGTGGAATGCCCACGTTGCCAGACAGGAATTCCCGTGTCGTCACTTAGTGCAGGAGATAACACGTGCCCAGGCTGCGACGCCAATATTGAGGTGTCGATAGAGGGTTGAGAATCTGCAAACTAATCACTGTATATGTCCGCCTTCAGAATAAATATTGAATT
>TARA_B110000037_G_scaffold223117_1_pt1 | contig 12277 bp, 7 predicted proteins | sample TARA_B110000037 | Tara Oceans TARA_B110000037 (sample SAMEA4397196) | marine metagenome | biome: Polar Biome; feature: [MIX] marine epipelagic wind mixed layer (ENVO:01000061); material: water (ENVO:00002006), including particulate matter (ENVO:01000060) such as... | depth 10-100 m
AGAAATATAGCTTTTTTAATTCAAAATACTGGCAGTTCTAAGGGCATAAAAAGTTTTGTTGTAACAATTGACCAATTAGAAGAGTTTAGTGGGATAGATTTCTTTTATAATCTATCTGATGGTATTGAGGAATCATTCGAGAGTTCTAAGCATTTAAATTTATGGTATTGGAAATAAATAATAAAACAATTATATTTATTACAAACAGACTACAATACTAAATAGATAATAAAGTTAAAACATAGGAAATTCAACAACAAAACGCTAAGAGACGCAGTTAAAGAATGGTTAGATATCTATAAAAAAGCAGAAACTTCATACGGACATATTTCTAATTGGGATACCTCTCAGGTAATAGACATGAGTTCTATGTTTAACTTTACTAGTTCTTTTAAACAATCTTTTGAGGTTGTGATTTTAGTAAGAAAACGAACATGGAAGATATGTTTTCATATGCTTCTTTTAATCAACCTCTTGATAATTGAGATGTGAGTAATGTCAAAAATATGAATATATGTTTCATTTGTCTGAGTCATTTAATCAACCTATTGGTAATGGGATGTGAGCAATGTAACTAAAATGAGACGCTATGCCTTAATGATTGCTAATAACTTTCTTTGTTATACTAACTAAAGTAAAACTTCTTTGGAATTCCTAAAAAAAGTGGGATATTTAATTGCAAGAAAAAAAAAGTATCAGAATTTTAACTTGAATTAGACAGAACTCTATCTTATTTTTTAAGTCGAAAAGTTCAGTTTCATCTGACGACGTACAATTTAGTCTACGATCCCTTTATAAAAAAAATAACACTATAATAATTCATTCAATTTTGTAGGAAAAGAACTTACTGAAAATTTTAAATGATTTAGCAAATTCATTTCAATATCATCTATTTTACCATCCCCTTTAATTTTATCAAATAAATAAATTGCCTCATCTTCATCTATTTCTCCATTTGAAATATCATCATCTAAAACAAAGCTTGCAATAGCCCTAATAAATAGTTCTTCCCAAGATTCATGATTTCTCTTGCCTGATACTGCATCATTTAATTCAAATAAAAAATCTGCCTCTTCCTTATCAATTTTTCCATCCTCATATATAACCGATTCAATTTCTTTCACTTCAACAGCATCAATAATACCATCTTCTAAAATTTCTGTTTTTAACTGTTTTAATGATTTCATTTTCTTTATATTTTATATTTTTTAAATATACTAAATATTTAAATAATAATAATAATTAATGTAGCGGTATTTGCCAAAAAAATTAAATATAGAAATACGGATGTATTTTAAGGATTACCAATAATGCTAGATATTTTTGCTTCATGTGAATTACTTTATTTGTAAGGTTGTTAAATAGTAAAGTAGGAACTAGCTAGTTAATTTATCAAGATGCTCGTAAAACACAAGAATTCGGGTATGATGCTTCTAAATTAATTAACCTTATTTGTAACTAAACAATCTAATCCCTAACAGAATATAAGCCATTCTATTAATATAGGGTGGGTTTTTTATACCTTCGCTTTAGTGGATATAAAAGATATAATAACCATATTATTAAAAGGTAAGGCTTTATATGTTTTAAGTAGAGGGTCTTCTTATTAAAAAATAATAGGTGTAATATAATACATATACTTTTTTTATATAAATTTCACTATTTTTGGTTAGGTATTTGAAATCAACACAATGAAAAAATTAATCTGTTTGCTATTTATTCTTTTTTTAATAAGTTGTAATGATAAATTATCAAATAAAGATCTAGAAAACGAAAAGTTTCAACAAACTGAACTTGCTGAAGAAAATCTTGAGATTAACAAAAAAAACAAAGCTGATAAGGAGAAAGAAGAAAGTAAAGAATTTAAACTTGATTGGTCGAATCCTTTTATGAGTCCATACGGTAAACCTATCATAAATATAATAAGAGCATATTTCATGGTTGGTGAATTTCAAATAGTTAAAAAATTTATTGTTAACTCAGAATGTTTGGATGATAATGAATTTGATTATTTACTAAGAAATTGTTCCTGGGGATATGAAATTGATGCTACCAATATGAAATGGCAAAACGACAGCACATTTTTAATGACTGCTAGTACAAATAAAAATCAGAACATAGGCATGGAGCAATACTTGGGTAAGATTGTTAATGATACCGCAAAAATATTTTTATTCACCCAAAACAAAGAAAACCCTTTTGTATTTTACAAAAAAAATCCACCTGCAGATATTCAATGTCAGATAGAATCACTCGCTAGAACAATTAATTTTGAATATGATAGTAGCAAGCTGACTGTTGAGTCCAAAATAAATTTAAAAACACTCCACGAATTAGTTTCACAGTATTCAAATTTAAAATTTTCAATTAATGGCCACACAAGTAGCGAGGGGACAAATGAACACAATATGAAATTAAGCCTAGACAGAGCAAAAGCAGTTCGATTATTCCTTGTTAATCTTGGTATTAATAAATCAAACCTAAAATCAAATGGCTTTGGGTCAACAACTCCGATATATCCAAATTCAAATATTGAATTCAGGACAAAAAACAGAAGAGTTGAAATAATTATTTTAAATTAATGATTAATTATATTTCTCTTGATTTCTGTAACACGCTAACGGCTTCCAATAAAATATTTTCAAAACTTAGGTTAGATTTTAAAAAAAAAGAATTTTTTTAAAACATTTCAATTCACGAATTAAGTTTTCAGATTGAAAGCATTGGAGATGAGCATTACAAAATAAATATTAAAAAATATCTGAATACAATGGAATTTTAAAAAAAATAATTAAATTGCATCATCATAATACTAAAAAACAGCTATTTAAAAAAAACATGTTCAAATTCTGGGTTTCATCTTTTACATTATATTTATGTCTTTTATTAATGGGGTGTTCTTCTCAACCTGCTAATGAGGTAGAAAATAACTATCAAGAAACTAAAAGTTTTGTTTCTTCTAAGGACTATGACTTAGATAAATGGTTTAAATTAGATTCTATTTTTAACAGTAGTATTTATCATTTCAATTTAAATAAATCTCAATACAAACCCAAATACATTAGAAAAGTAGATTCACTTTCCTTGAGTTACGATGACTTATCTAAAGAATTTTACGAAAATTATTTATTAAATCAGTTAGACAAATTAAAAGCACTTATAGACTCAATTGATTTTAATAATAAATTAAGTTATGAAAACTTTAATGATTTTTTTTCTAAGACAACTCAAGAGTTTTATGATTTAAATGAAAAAATCACACCAGAAACAAGAAAAGAAATTTCCGAAAAAATAGGCTACGTATATTCAGAGTTTATTGAGAAAAAGGCAGAGATGTATAATGAAGATTTTAATGCAGATTTTGAAGATTTTAAAAACCAAATGAAAACAACATTAGAAAACTTATTCAAATAATTATGAAAAATACAATTACTCATATTAAAAGGTCACTCAAACTCATGTTTGCATTTTGTTTATTAATTATACTTTGCGGTTGTCCACCCCCTGATGATTGTCCAGTTATAGTAACAGATGATGTTGACATGAAACATCCAGATTTTTCAGAAATAATTGAAGGTTATAACGCTTCATATAATAGTACCTCTAAGCCAAGTAATAATCAAATTAAAACCAATGTTTATGTAGATTTGAGTGATGGCATAACAAAATTTGCTCTTGCAGACCAGAATAACAAAAAATTATTAGAACAATTCTTTTTTGGAGTGCAAAATGAAGATAATCTCTCCTATTACGAACTTAGTGATAATTCTGTCACAAAATATAATGATACACAAGCGTTGTCATATTTTACAAATACGGGTCATAAAGACGCAAATGGAAAGCTAAAACAAGGAGCTCCAATAGATAAAGCTTTTAATATAATTGCTGGAGATGATGATCTTGGAATTGTAATAACCGATGGTGAATTATATGATTCCGAGGCCAAACAAGTATCTATGAACCCTTGGGCTAGTGATGCATTTAAACAATGGTTTGGAAAAAATGGTTCTCTTGAAATTATTTATACTGATTTTTCTGAATCAAATAGCGGTCAAAATTTTAACAAACACATGTACTTAATGGTGTTTATCCCTAACAATTATTCTGGAAACTTTATAGCTTCTTTAAAAGAAGATTTAAAAAGCTCGGGAGTTCAATACGAATCTAACACGTATAGCACCAACGTAAGTGGTCTATATAACAGAGAATTTTACCCTAATGCACAAACACCAGGTACGCTTCAGTTAAACACTTTTGGAACTGTAGAGGGATACTTTTCTAACAATAACTTCGAATATATAGATCTAACAAATATTGCAGAATTTAACACTTACGATAATGGTATTGTTTATTACTTAAGAGATGTTGGAGATGAAGACGGTAAACCTTTTAATTATCCAATTGTAGAGAAATTATTTATTGACTTGGAGGCAATAAATAACTACAATGTAGGAGAAGTTAAAATAAATGTATCTAATGTAACTGAAGATATACAGCTGTTTAAAAGAAATTATTATGCTTTAAAAAATAAACCAAATATTTTAAAAGATGTTGATGGTAAAGATAGCCTTACAGAAAATAATCATCTTATTTTTGATGAATGTTCTCTTGTAGACATAGATGGTGACTATCCTTATGATACATTTGAAAAAGTACTACAAGACACAAAAGAAAATTACTCAAAAATGTTAAATCCAGATTATGCCTACACTTCTCCAAAGGTAGATAGTAATTTGGATGACTTCATATTTATAGATAATGAGGCTGGAATGAATAATCAAGCAAACGATCAGAAATTTGAAACTGTTTTAAAATTTGATGAAAAATTTAATCAAGACACTAAAGGGTTTAATAGTGATAAAAATAATATCATAAAAATTGATGTTATAGTGGACCAGGAAGACTTTAATCTTAAAACAATAAACCGTCAATCTTTAACATGGGATAAAATTGATAGATCAGGGGTTGATCAAACACTCTATATTTCCTTAAGAAATGTATTAAACAACAACAAACCAAACTCTATACTTTACACCTACTACATAGAGTTAGGTCCATTTAATTAAAAACTAACTACATAAAATAAACATCATGAACAACGCATTAACTATTTTATTATTTGTACAAAAAAAAATGAGTCTCAGGGATATTGACGGCTTAATAACAAACACTTATATGTTTGCAGTAATTTTAGCAATTGTCATGTTAGCAGTTGCAATACTAGTGGCTTCTATGATTCAATTCCAGTCTGGGGCTAATCCGAAAGACAGAATGAAAAGAAAGATTTGGTTTTGGGTATTAGCAATACTCAGTCCTGTTATATTTTACATTTACAACTTAACACTAGTTATGCCAAATATAAAAGCGGGGCCAGCTCAAAATAAATTTTTCATGCACAGTGCGTTATCTCCCGTTGTTGCATTTGCTGTTTTTATTGTATTTGGAATAGTAGTTTCTAAATTGTTCAAAAGAAAAAAAGTAGGTAATTGGTTTAACAAAATAAATTAAGTAAAAAAAAACATAAAATGTCGAAAGAAAAAAAGTGTTTTATAATTGGTATTGGAGGAACAGGAATGCGATGCCTGGAAACATTCACACACATGTGCGCAATGGGTCTTTATGATGGTATGGAATTCAATGTTCTTACCCTTGATACTGATTTTACAAATGGAAACAAGAACAGAACAGAAAATCTTATTAAAGATTATAACAACATCAAAAAGACCTCTGACAGCAAAAATGGCGCTGCTAATAATGATAGTTTTTTTAGTGCAAAAATTAATTTATTTGAATTTGTAACCGATTACAATGCTAACGGCCGCAAGAGATTTTCTGAACTAACTAATTTAAAATCAGATAATGATGATTTTTCTGATAGTAAAATGTTAGCTGAATTATTTTTGAGCGAAGATGTGCAAAATTTTGATTTATCTCATGGATACAGAGCTCAAACACATTTAGGTTCTTACCTAATGTATCATGCTATCACAGATTTAGCAAAAAGATTAAAAGCGGGTGTTGACATAAAAGACGGTGAAAAACAATTTGAAGAATTTTTAAATTTACTTTACAACGCTAAAGAAGATGCAAGAATTTTTGTATTTGGATCAATATTTGGAGGTACAGGTGCATCATCTATTCCAGTTATCCCAAAAGCACTTAACGATGCATTGGATATTTATGGAGATGGAAAAATGTCAATAGACAAAGGAGCCAAGTATGGTGCAACACTTTTGTCTGAATACTTTAAATTTAAAAAACCTGCAGACTCCCAAAAATCTAACCGAGATAATGCAATTATTGCAGATAGTTCATTTTTTACCTTGAATAGTCAAGCAGCCTTACAATTTTATCAATCTGACCCTACTGTTAAAAAAACGTATCAAAAAATGTATCATATTGGTTGGCCCATAGATGCTATTGATTATTCTAAGGGTAAAAATGAAAAAGAGACAATAACTGGAGGTGCAGCACAAAAAAACCAATGTCATATCACTGAGTTTATATGTGGTTGTGCGGCATGGGACTTCTTTCATTCCGAAAGATTTTTGTCTGAAACTGAATCTGTTTACTTATACAAATCTGTAAGATTTGAGGATAACACCCTTAATTTCTCTAAAGATGACTTTATTGGAGATGGAAAAAATGGAGAACTGTTTGGTAAAAAGTTTGGTAATTTTGTTGCTTTTATGCACTTAGTCCTCACAAAAAACGAAGGGGCATTAGGTCATGATGGAGTTAACTTTCTATTAAAGAGAATTGGGGAAGTAACAGATATATATTCAGCATTAGATCAACAATATACTTCACTACTTACAAAGTACTTCAGATCTTTTGGATATACAATTGACAATGGAGTGTTTGTTCCAGGTTGGTTATATCAAATAAAAAATTCTGTTCCTGGGAAGTTAGTTCTAGATTCAACTGCATATACAACTCTACCAAAAGAACTTAAAAAATTAGATGCCGGTGAATTATTCACTGAAAAAGAACTTCATTGGAAATCTAAATTTATGGGAGGTTCATATGATCCTTTCATCTCAACATTAAAAAATGAAGACACACTGCCATCATCTAATAAAAATCAAAATGCAAATGTGACTCATGAAAAATTCATTGCTCATATTTACAACTCAATTAATGCTTCAATAAATAATTAAATTATGTCTTTAGTTTCACTTGTAATTAAATCAAAAGATACTCCGCCTCCAAAAGAATATACCTGGGAGTCAATACAAAATATTACAAATTTTACAAAAAATATTCAAACTCAATCTGCTGGTGGAGATGGTGATTTAAGTAAACTTAGTTCTGTAATTTCTGGAATGCCTACCATCTTCGCAAGAGCAAACATGTTTCGTGTTGCTATGGAAAGTGTTAGTGATCCAGAGCAGTCTAGTGAGGGCCTAATAGCCTTCTATGGTAGCTTGATTAACGAATGGAAGGGTTTGATTTCTTGTATTGCTTTAAATCCTGAGAGGATTTCTGTAAAAAGAGTTGAACTTAGTTATGAAAATGGACATAATAAATCAACTGCAAAAAATATTTACAACATTCCTGGTTCGTTAGGAAATGTTCTTTTCGAGAGAAAACCTCTTTGGTCTGATCTTTCTGTAGATAATCCAATGCCTTTTATAGATATCATTAGTTACACAAAATCAGATGGTAAGAAGATTGTAATTGGCGGCACAAGCCCAGACAGTTTGTTTTTTACTTCAGCATCTTATAACATGTCTGGAGAAAAAAGTAATTATGTAAATTTATATAAGTCTGGAGACAAAGAAATCGGTAAATTCAAAAACCCAATTGAAACCAAATCTTTTGACCCTCCATCGATAAAGAAACTACATAGTTACGTATCTTATTTAAAATCTAAGTTTTCAGATTTCACTAAATACTACACAGAGAAAAACTTAAGTGAAATTGGGGTAAATGAAGGATATCATGGCTGCATCATTGGATGTTTAGACAACTGGTTAGCAGAAATAAATGCGCTGATAAAAGAAAAAAACATTCCATTTGACACCCCAGAAGTTCCTCAAATTAATTTATTCAGTAAACCATTTTCAATAGTTGCAAATCACACTACTACAATTACTGCTTTGGACGGTATTGTTTATGAGGATGGAGAAGTCGAAGGAGGTATTGCCTTTGATCCAAGTGAATTACTATTGCCAAAGGAAACAAAAATAGCATGTATAGATGATGACAGTAAAAAGGACTTTCTCAGTGGCAAACCATTATTACTTCTTAAAGCTGAAGTAGATGGAGAACCTAATGAAATAAGACACTTTTTACTTCCATTAACTCCAAAAGCAATCAAGGTATTTGGTAATAATTTATCTACAGTTTTAGGTATTGATGATAGTAAAAAAGTTGGAACTAGAATAAATGCAATATATAATCCTGACCAAGGAAAGTTGAAAGTGAATTTAAAAGTTCATAGTATACACAACAAACCTATTGGCGAGGTAGATGTAGAATACAAAACAACATCTGACGATATTTTTGGGAAAGACATATTGATTTGGCCGAATTTTATTAGCCCTAAATGGAAAAAATATTTTCTTTACTCTGAAATGCCACATAATAGTCCAGAATGGAAGGCCATACCTTTTTCAATGGATATGAATAATAACAATCAAATGATTTGCGAAGACGGTAACCTAGAGGAGCCTCTTTACTTAGCAAAAAATGGTGTTGAAACAAAGGGAACAAAACTTCTTATAGACTATTCAACTCAAAAAACATCAGGAAACAAATATGAATACGAAATATTTGAATCTGAAAATCCTTTTAAAGGTTTTAAAATATTGAATGAAAACAGTTTAGCAGGATATGCGATTGTTGACTACGGAAAAGATATTAAAATCAAATCTGAAATTGGAGATTTACAAGAGGCACATCTTGGAGTAGATTTTGGAAGTACAAACAGTGCTATTGCTTTTAGAAGAGGAGATTCTGGACAGGCAGAAGGTTATAAATTTGAAAACAGAAGGATTTCATTATTTAATCCAGATGGTGATGAAAAAGATAATGATTTTAAACCAGCTGTTGAAGATGAAGTATTCTTTTTTCAAAATGATGAAATTAATAGTAATGAAATTAAATCTGTCTTATCTATTCATGATAAGAACAGGCTAAAGGATGATAAAGGACAAAATGATCTGGTCGCCTTGTCTAATGATTATGTAAAAGGAGGTTTCCCTTGCTTTGAAAAAAACTTACCCATCGAGGATAGTGGAGACAAAACATATAAATTAAAGTTTCAATCTATTGGTGAATCTACTTTAATTCATAATATGAAATGGGACTCTCAATCTAGTGGTCAAAAACTTGAAAGGTCACATAGAGCCGCATACCTAAAAAGTCTGATGTTACACTGTTATGCTGATCTATTCGACAAAGGACTGTATCCTAAAACATTAAAATGGGCCTACCCATCAGCGATGGGACAAAATTTGATTGGAGATTACAATCCTATTTGGCAGAGCCTAAAAGAGATTAATCCTTTAATAGAGGGTCATGTATTAGATGTTAAAAAGGCAAATGTTACATTTGAGGCCAGTAAGGATGAATCATGGGGTGGAGAATCTAAAAACCCTGCAGTTGATAATAATAGCTGGGGAAGTAATGATTCATCGGCATCTAGTGGTTGGGGAAGTAGTGAGTCATCTGGTGAATGGGGCAATGATCCTAGCCCATCAAAAACTCCTTCTTCTAATGATTCTAATTCAAATTGGAATGAGAAAAAACCTAAAATTAAACGTCAAAGCTCTAATTTAAAATATAATAATGAAGGGATTGAATTTGATTTCTCATTAGTTGATTCTGCTATTGCTATGACTGAATCATGCGCAGTTGCAAATTACTTGGCAAATAAAGGGGTAAATACACAAGCCGATACTTTGACTATATGTTTTGATATTGGAGGTAGTACTACAGATATTATTGTTCTTGGTCAAATGGCTGGTCCAGAAGGCGAGAAGCTATCAATGATTAAACAAAGTTCTATAAGGTTTGCCGCGCAAAGAATCTCTCAGGCAACTAAATTTAGTCCAAATTTTAATAAAGTATTGGTAGATTTTTTAAACAAAAAAAATATAAAGGTTGAAGGTATTAATAATGGTGGAGCTAATAAATATAATGAAAACACGGCACCCTATTATTTTGAACAGTTAGTAGATAGATTGGATGGTAATGAATTTGAACAATTTTACCAATCTCTAGCAAGTGATTGTAAAGAGATGTTTAGTGTAAACTTATACGTTACAGGTTTAATTATTTATTATGCTGGCCAATTGGCTAAAAAGGTGAAACTTGAAATTGATAAATCACCAAATAAACCAACAGGTTGGGGAAATCCAAAAATTCAACTTCAATTTACTGGGAAAGGATCAAGGATTATGGATTGGTTCAAGGCCTACAACGTTAATATGAGTGAAAAGTATTATATGGATATGTTTATTAAAGGATTTGGTGGAATGGATCAAGCTAAACAACACCTAGGTGGTCCTCCAAGATTTCAAGCTAGAAACGAAGAAAATCTTTCAGATATAAAATATGAAGTAGCAAAAGGTTTAGCTTCTGATTCAACAAGTTCAGAACTCTATTTCACAAAAGAAGAACCTGTAGAAGTTCTTGGTGAGGAAGGATTTATTGTTTATGTAGGTGATGATATGAAAAAGTTGTCTAGCGAAGATTCTATAACAGTTGATTATCTAGAAAATCTGGGGAGTGGTTTTACTTTCAAACCAGAAAACTCTAGCAATCCTTGCCCAAAATTTACCGAGTTCGCGCAATTTTATTTCCAGGTAGCAAGTGAATTCTTTGGTTTGAAAGCGACTAAGGAGGATTTTATGAAAGGAATTCAGGACATGAATATTGTAGATTTCATAAAATTAATGCCAGAATACAGAGAAGCTAAGAAAAACACAAAAGGATTTGATTTTGTTGCTCCAATTATAATTTTAGAAGGAATGAAATTCATGGAAAATGTTTTACTTAAAAAACTTTAGTAAAATAACTAATTTATGAGTACGGATATATTTCTACTAATAGGTCGTAAAAAACTTAAACTACTTTATTGTCAAAATAAAATAGATATAAGAGAATTTGAGCATGAGAATGATGCTCATATTCCTTTTTATTTTTATTCTAATAATCGTGGTGATATCCTTCTAGGTGAAAGTGCCAAAACTAAATATGAAAATAAAGATAAAAATGCACATTATGATTACTTCAAATTAATAAAAAATGTAACACAGAAATTTAATTTTATTGGAGGAGAACAAAAAATTGACAAGATAATTGTGAGAGCAGCTGAATATCTTATTAACGCTTTTTTAAAAAATGTATTATTTAGTGAAAAAGTAGTTTACGATTTAAAAGAAAAGCTAAATATTAGCTTAATTTTCTACAATGATGTAAGTGAAAATGAAATAACATTTGTAAACAGTATTTTTAAAGATGAAGGATATACCAAGATTAAATCCTTCTATTACAATTATTTATTGTTGAATTTTCTAGATCAAAATAGAAAAATAGGAAGTTTCAAAGGGTATATAATTTCAGATTCAATAGAAAATAATTTACATATCAATTATTTTGATAATCTAATTCGTAAACAATATAAGACAAATGCTATAGGTAAAAATCTAGCAATAGATCCAAGAATAAAACTCCTTGGCGCAAGTATAATTAATATTGCAATTGAAAAAACAGGATCATTAGTAAACCCTAAAGATGAAATAAATAAACATGATGAAGTTTTTAAAAAAGCATATAGTCTTTTTAATAAAAAAGCAGAGTTTAATATTGACATTACTCTAAGTGATGGTGCATCTTCGAAAGTAAAAATTAAAAAAAGTAGGATTGAGAATAAGCTTACATATGCTAATGAGTTTACAAAAGATTTTAATTTTTTAGATAATTTTTATGAGAAAACTGGAATACAACAAAGCGAAATGGTTTTTATACTTCATAAGAATATTCATTCAGAGAGTTTTTCAGATAAAATTAAATCAAATTACACGAACGTTTATCATTCTATAGAGTTATCATCACAAATTTTTCAATTATTCTATAAGAATGAACAATGTGCAAGCAACGGGAATTTAACATTAAGCAAACTAAAAAAAGCTGAAAGTACTGTCCAAAAAAATGAAATTAAAAATGAGAACAAACCTGTTAGCACTCCTGTAAAAGTAAGAAAACCTTTACCTCCACCACCACCACCTACAAAGCCTTTAGGTAGAGTAAAACCCATTACAAAACG
>TARA_B110000037_G_scaffold114317_1_pt1 | contig 12265 bp, 13 predicted proteins | sample TARA_B110000037 | Tara Oceans TARA_B110000037 (sample SAMEA4397196) | marine metagenome | biome: Polar Biome; feature: [MIX] marine epipelagic wind mixed layer (ENVO:01000061); material: water (ENVO:00002006), including particulate matter (ENVO:01000060) such as... | depth 10-100 m
ATAGGGATAATTCAACCCAGGTTGATTTTAGGGTCATTAAAAAAGCACTGCCCTCCTTGGTAATCACATAATATTTGCGTGGAGGACCTGCTTTTGATTCGACCCATTTATAGCTCACTAACTCAGCCTTTCTCAGTCGGGTTAACAAGGGGTACAAGGTCCCTTCTACGACCATGATTTTGGCAGACGTGAGTTCCTCTAGCAGGTCTGTGGCATATACTTCACCTCTTGAGATAATATGAAGTATGCAGAACTCGAGAATGCCTTTCCGCATTTGTACTTGTGTATTTTCTATATTCATCAGATCGTATTTGAAGTATCGGCAAGTTATACAAGGTACTATGTATAAACAAGTACTATGCAGTAAATATCAGGGACAATCATCTATTGATCTCAAAAAGAGAAATTCTGAGCTTAATTAAACCAGTATCATAATATTTTATCTAGAAAAAATGGCGCTAGGTAAAAGGCGTTGAATGAGATAAATTAGGGTGAAAAATTCACAGATCTCCTAAGGAATGTATTTTAATGATTTCTTTAATTACGGCTGTCTAGATAGGGTATTTTTTTATTTTATAAATAAAAATAATGGGCGACTAAGTATCGATCTGTGCGGGAATTATGTGCTGTCGAATAATTTTTCTAGCGAGGCCTTGATCAATTTCCCTAGGTTTACCCAGGAATACGAATAATTATTGTGCTTTTAACAGGGTAATCTCGTAGAGGTAGGGGTGCCATTTAGCCGTCACGAAGAGTCTATTTTGATAGCTGGCAATACCATTGAGCACATAATCTATGCCTTGGTATTTTGATCGATCAATCAAGCCCGTCAAATCAATGATGCCCTTGACTCGACCCGTTAACAAATCTATAATTATGATTTCATCAGATGCCGTAGTGTAGACATTGGCATAAAGGTCATTGCCTATCACTTCCAATTCATTTAAAAAATTGATTTTATCGGTTTGATGGTAGATCTGAAGCCGATCTATTTGAGAAAAGTCCTTTGGATTGAGTAAATAAATATTTTCGGAGCCATCACTCATTACCAAGGTATCCCCCCAGGTGGCTAAGCCCCAGCCTTCCCCTGAGTAATTAAAAGTTCTCGTGCGATTAAGGTCCTTATCATAGGCAAAGGCGATTTGAGATTCCCAAGTGATTTGAAAAATCGTTCCTTTCCAAGAAGTGGCACCTTCACCAAAATATTTATTTTCAATATTAGCCACCTGCATGACTTCACCTGTTGCTAAATCATATTTTCCGATCGTTGAGGATCCTCTATGACCGGTACTTTCATACAAGTAGTCATGATCAAAAAAAAGCCCTTGGGTATATGATTTTTCATTGTGTGGATAAGTATTGACCAACTCGTAAGTATATCGTGTAGGATTGATATTGGAGACAAACCTTATTTTTGGATATATTTTTTCTTTTTTACCCTTAAAATAAGCCGTAAGTGAAACTTGAGTGTTACCGGTACGAAGTTGCTCGGGTTTCCACTCAAAACGGTTTCCTTTAAAGATTTTAGGCTTTCCGTCACCATTCAATCGGATAGAGTCAATAAGTTGATCTTTTTTATGCTTTAGGGTAAATAAAACAATCGTATCTAAGGGGAATGTACTTCCTGATTTTGGGGTAATTAGATTAATTTCTTTTTTTATTCTGGGCGAAACTTTCCTTTTAACCGTTTTTATTTCCTTTGGGATACAACTTGTCATTAAGCACAGCAAAAGAATTGGATAGCTAAGATTTTTCAAAGAGAAATTTTTGATGCCTACGCTTGTTATATCAAGAACATGAATATGATTTTAATTGATTTAGCCTTGTGATATAAAAGTCAAAATCAATTTTTATTGTCGGGCACCAAACTTTTTATCAGCACCGGTATTGTCAACCCTTGGTAAATGATGGTCCAGACCACGACTACATAAGTCATGGTGATAATGACGTCCTTGCCGTTAAATTCAGGAAGGGTTAAAGATAATGCAATCGGAATACCCCCTCTTAAAGTCCCCCAAGACATTATCGAAATCGTATGCGGCTCAAAATTCTTCTTAACACTCAAGATTTTGATGGGTATAAAGACGCTCATCCATCTGCCGAGTAAGACGAGATTGACGGCAAAGAAACCCGCAGCAAAATAATCAAATCGTAAAGGTATGACCAACATCTCTAGCCCTATAAGTACAAAAAGCATCGTAGCAAAAGAGTCTTGAATCAGATTCCAAAATTTAAAAACGTAATCACCAGCGATTCCGGCTACTTCCGTTGAGCGACCTTCATTACCTATGACCAAACCCATGATCACTGCGGCCTGCTTGGAGGAAACATGCATAAAGTCTGCCAGGGTAGTACCAAAAAGTACAATGGTGATCGTGATAAGTATTTCAACATGAAATTCGTCGTTATCAACATATTTTAATAAGCGATACCCAAGGTACCCCATAAGTAAACCGATAAATATACCTCCCCCAACATCTGCTAGAAAGACATAAATAACTTCAAAAAAACCAAGTTGATGATCTGCTTGTCCTCCAGCTAAGTCGAGCAAGGTCAGGGCTAAAACAACGGCTATGCCATCATTAAAAAGGGACTCACCTTCTATTTTCATTTCAACGTTTTTTGAGATTTTAAAACGGCGAATGTACTCGGTGATAGCAATGGGGTCGGTTGGAGAGATCAGGGCGCCAAAGACCAAGCAATATAAATAACTCAATTCTACGCCGATCACGCCCAACATAAAATAGACTGAGGTTCCAATGACTGCGGTGGATATAATGACACCCAAGGTTGCCAAAACTAAAACTGCTTTTCTATGTTTAGCTAATCGTTTAAAGTCCATATTTAATGCACTGGAAAAGAGTAGAAAGCTCAATACAATCTGGTAGATAATGTTGCTGTATTCATATTCCCCAATATGAGTAGCATCTATTTTTAATGAATTAGTCAGATACCCGGCACCGAATATACACACAGACAGAAAGAGCGCCATGATCATTAATCCAATGGTCGAGGGCAATTTCAGGACATATATATTCAGAAAAATGAAAAGTCCAGCAAGAAAAATAAACAAGGCTATAATATCAAATACGTTCATTTTAGCAAGATTAGAATCAGAAAAGATTTATTTTTTGGTCTTTGGTATTTTTGATCATTGTATCGCAAATATTATGATTTTAATCATAAATTGAGTCAATCTGAGTCCGAAATATAGTCTAGATGACCGCTAAATGAACCATTTAGGCAGTATTTTTCACTTATTGGGCTAAAAAAAGTATAAATAGCATAAGATTTTAACCATTTGGGTCTTTTTTTGATAGGTCCTATCACTAAAAAGAGACTTAATTTAGGGGTTGTCAAGTGTGGGAGCAATCAAAATTTAGCAGTTTTTTTCCAAAACCAAATTGGCATTTTTTTTATAGGAAAGATTATTTTTTCATTCTTTGAATCCTATTTTTGCAGGGATCGAAGTAGTGTAAAAAAGAAATTTAATCAATTGATAATGAAATTATTGAGGTGGACTTATTTGTTGTTGTGGATATTTAATTGGGGTTGTTCGGCAAAATCAGGGAGTGAGACAGATCTCTTGTTTCAAGAGATCATGGACGCCCATGATGAGGTCATGCCTAAAATGGGAAAAATTCGTAATTTAGAAAAGCAATTCAGATCGGCTGCATTGACGTCTCCTGACTCTACAGAATTAAGTAGGCAAGCGGAGACTCTGGCAAGCGCCAATGAGGCAATGATGACCTGGATGCGTAATTTCAATAATGATTTTCAAGGAAGTGATGGAAAAAAAAAGGAATATCTATTACGTCAAAAAATGCAGGTATATCAAGTCAAAGAGTTAATGAATTCAAGCATTTTAATAAGTGAGGAATTAATGGGTAGCGCAATCGACTAAAGATGTCGCCACCTTTTTGACTGAAATAAATCCCGTTTGATTACCCCAACTATTGCCGATATATGTAAGAATTTCAGCTATTTCTAAATTACTTAACTCAGCTTGTGCGGGCATCGCAATATTCTGATTTGACGCTTTCCGACTTACTTTTGTGCCATATTTTATAAGACAAGCCGCTGGGCCCATGTCATCCATCAAAGCGGCAGACCCAATCAGTGCTGGATATAATTCTCTAAACCCTTTTCCTGAATTTTGATGGCAATGGGTACAGTTTGTATTGTACAAAATTTTACCTTGTATGAGATACTGCGTATACTTCATTTTAGAGGCTTCATCAAGATTTTCAGGAACGTGGCTCTCTGAGGGTTTTTGATAGGAATGACAACTTAGAATTAAAAAAAGGAAGAGGAATAGAAATAAATTATTACTGCTCATAGCTTGTTAACAACTTATCAATGTCTTTCATAAGTAAATCAACTTGACTGGCGATGGTGCCATCATAAACCCCACGTACCTGACGCTCTTTATCGATCAACAAAAAGGCACCACTATGAATGAACCCCCCAGGGGCATTTTCATCTTCGTTGGCAACTACCATATAGCTCGTTTCGCCCAGGTCATAAATCTGCTGCTTATCCCCGGTTACAAATTGCCATTTTGGGCTGCTAACCCCCAATAAACGAGCATAATTAGCAAGTGCGGCTACCGTGTCGTAGACGGGGTCAATGGTATGTGAGAGTAAGCCAATATTTTCATTTTCTAAAAATTTTTCATATACCCGATACATTTGTTTACTCATTTCTGGACAAATAGAAGGACAATTGATGAAGAAAAAATCAGCGACATAGATTTGATCTTTAAAAGAGGCATTGGTTACGATGGCACTGTCTTGGTTTATAAAACTAAAGTTAGCAATGCGATGGGGAATCGTATCCTCGGTGAGGATGCCATTCACCTCTTTGGTGACGATTTCAGCCCGTCCTAAAACGGGTAATTCAAAATTGGTTTTGATCGGGCTGCAGGCTCCAAGTAATAGAAATAAACAGCCTATTTTGATATATTTTTTCATCATTTTGTACGAATATACTTATAAAGTTTAATACCACTCATTAACAAGATTACGATCGCAAAGATTCCCAAAACGCCACTTATCCAGCTTAACTGATCTTTCTTTACAATGAGAAAGACTACCGAGATTAAAATAAGGGTGGATACCTCATTCCAAATACGTAATTGCATGGAGCTGTATTTAACTACTCCTACTTGTAAAAGTTTAAAAATATGGTGTAGACTAAAGTGATAGCCGTAAAGGACACCTACCAGAAGTAACTTTATCTGCATAAAGGGCAGATCGAGCCATTGGGGTTGCAAGTAAAGTAATGTACTTGCAAAAAGGGCGGTAATTAAGGCAGAAGGCCAAGTGATGATATACCACAAACGTTTGGCCATAAGGGCCAGTTGGGCTTGTAGAATAGATTTCTCAGGTTCAGATTTAGATAAGGCTTCGGTCTGGTAAATAAATATCCGAGGGATATAAAAAAGCCCAGCAAACCAGGTAACCACGAATATGATATGCAATGCCTTGATAGATAAATAATCCATTAATGTGAATCAGTTAAAGTGAAAACGTCATGCCCTTTGTATGAAGCGTATCGACGCTTTAAAAGGTGATTAATCGATTAAATAGGCTTATTTTCTTCCCCATTATTTTCTTCTAAGTCATCTCCTTCCTCAAAAACGATTTCAATCCCCGCTTTTTTTAAATCATCCTTAACATCGATATCAATAAGGGTGGGTAGTTTAAATACAGAAAGATCTCTATCCTTAATTTCATCCATGAGCTCGTTCAAGACCTCATCATGACCATAGGTTTGTTTATTGAGTAAGTTTTCGTGGGGTTCTTTCATACCAATAAGATAAAAACCACCATCCTCAGCAGGACCAATGACTACATCATATTTATCTAATTCAGCAAAACCTTGGGAGATGATCTTATCAGTGATGTCGGGGGTATCGCTACCAATAAGAATTATTTTTTCAAAGTCTAATTCAAAGGCATCATAACAGCAATTTTGCATTCGCTGACCCAAATCTTTACCTTCTTGGAGATGTTTTTGATATTTGGCATCATTAAATTGATCATTCGACTCTATGTATTCAGAATAGTAGACACATTTATTAATTTTTAAGACATCCGTGACTTCTGCTGTAATTCCCACGAGTTCTTTGTAGATCTCCATTGCCAAGTCCATACCCAAATCTTCGGCTAATCTTGTTTTGACCGTTCCGGGGATTAAATTCTTAACAAAAATGGACAATACCTCTTTACTCATAAACCTTTATTCCTTTGTGTAACCATATAGACCACAATTTGTCGTAAGCATGAATGCTATCTGTGGGTAAATTTAAATGATTTACGACAATCTGTGATTGATTTTTCCAATCAAATATACCTCCGTATAAATTGTAGACTTTGGTATACCCCATTTCAAGGAGTTTTTCACCTATGCGTTCACTACGATAGCCCACTGAACAATAAACAATGATTTCTTTATTTTTCGGAATATGGGCAATATCTGACGGTTTGAAATCATCATATTCAATAAGCTGAGCTCCAGTGAGGTGACTTACTGAAAACTCTGTAAAGCTGCGGACATCCAGTAATATGGGTTCTTGATACTGCATTTTTCGCACTACTTCCTTGGTCTTGATGAGAGGGACGGTGTTTTTATAAAGGAAAGAAATGGAGTCCTCAAATGTTTTGGTTTGACATCCAAGAAGTACATACATACAAAACAAAACACTATATAAGGGCCGCATATTTCTTTTTTAATTCTATCCCTATAGCACCAAACAAGATGATATATTCGCTTAATATCCACCAGACAGGCACATCATATCCCATGGCATTATATCCAAAATAGCTCCAAGATACGGTGAAGCTCCAAATAACAGGATACCAGTACCCACTAAGTAATCCTAGGGGTATCAAAGTTAAGATATACCATGGATGAATGGTTGTACTCATCAGAAGATAGATGGTAAGTGAATAAAGTAAGACGGTTTCCAGAGATTTTTTATGATAATATAGAAATATAGCTCCTATGGAGACTAAAAATAAAGTAATGAGCCCCATGATGGGCCCCAGGGTTCCAATGATATTGTATCCTTTGAACCAAAAACCGAGGGCTCTGAAAATGAAATAAATACTGGCATTAAATTCAAAATGTTGGAAGTAAAGTTTTAAACTGGTGAAGGTGCCCTGTGTGAGCTGAGTACCTAACATGGGCATCAGGGTCAAACTAAATACTAATAGACCAATGCTGATTAATATCCAGCCATGCTTCCATTTATAATACCACATTAAGGCGGGTAAAAAGAGGAGAGGGATGAGTTTTGTGGCGATGGCCAAACCCCAGGCCAATCCAGCTTTTGCCAATTTATTTTTCGAAATAAAATATAGGGTGAGCAGAAGGAAGAAAATCATCATTGATTCAAAATGCACATTGCCCACGCCTTCCCAAATAAGCAAAGGATTTAAAAAAAACCAGCCTGATACAGCCGTTTTTGGTCTTAATTTATGAAGTAACCAAGTTGAGGCGATGTCCGTTAAAAACAGGAAAATTCTCAAGATACCTACGGACCATAGGGGATGGGCTAGAAAAGTAGAGAGCCAAAAAAATAACTGATTGAAGGGTGGATAAACGGTAGCGTAAGTACTGGAATTTAACTGAGCTAGTGCCTCAGGAGAAAATGTTGGAATACCGAGTTCGGTGGCATGGGTAGGTAATAAAGAGTAGGGATTGATGCCATGGTGAATCAAGGATCCATCCCATATAAACCGATAGAAATCATCAGACAAATTGGGTAAATTATAAAAAAGTAGGCAACGTACGCTTATACCTAAAAGCAAAATAGATTTGAATGAATATTTGAATTTACAGATCCAGGAATAAGCAAAAAAAGACGCACTGAAGCAGATAAATAAACTGATAGAATCCGATCTAGTCAGTACTGTCGATAGAATGAAAATCGATACAATAAATATTAAGTAAAGCAGGGGGACAGATCCAAAAAGCCTCTTAAACGACATTTTTGAAATTGTTTTTGATCGCATCAAAAAAAAGATAGCCAAAACCTAGGGTCAGCATGGCATGAAAAGGCAGAAAACCGTAATGCTGAAAGGTCACACCTAAGCCCAAACCCCATGCGAAATAAAGCATGCATAAGCCTTCCATAAAGTTGAGTAAACTGATCTTATTTTGAATATAACTATTGTCTTTCCAATCATCAGTATGCTTCCGTACACCGAATTTTGGAGTTCTGACAAAACCTGTTTTTATATTAAGAAACCCTTCCAATAAGGCCAATGAGTTGTGGAGTGATAGACTGAGTGAAAAGGTAAGGTACAAAGGAAAATAAATGCAAAAATATTTTAATGGGTGTTTCTGAGATGCCTGAATGGCAAACCAGTAGAAAATACCGATGGCAATAAAACCGACTAAAAAGACAGAACCCAAATCAAAAATCGTTTTTAAGTGAGGATACTCATTTTTTATAAAAACAAGCGGTACTGAAAGCAGGGCAGCCATAAAAATAAATAGGAAAACTGTGCTATTTAAAAGCTGTAATATGGCTCTTGTTTTATGATTAAGTGCCAAATTTGATTGGATTACATTACCTATGCTTTTTCTGATCGTTTCCGCAGTCCCCTTATTCCACCTGAATTGTTGGGTTTTTACGGCTTGCAGTGTTATTGGGAGTTCAGCAGGACTTTCTACGGCTTCAAGGTATTCAAATTCCCATCCATTTAACTGTGCTCGATAGCTTAGGTCAAGATCTTCTGTGAGGGTATCATGGTGCCAGCCGCCCACATCCAGAATACTTTCTTTTCTCCAGATGCCTGCCGTTCCATTGAAATTAATAAAGCTTTTGGCTTTTTTTCTTCCTGTTTGTTCCACGGTAAAATGGGCATTGAGACCAAATGCCTGCATTTTGGTAAGTAAGTTGAAATTTTCATTTAAATGGGTCCAACGTGTTTGTACCATCGCTATTTTTTTATCTTTAAAATAGGGTATAACCGTTTTTAAAAAACTTTTTTCAGGGATAAAATCGGCATCAAATACAGCAATTAATTCACCTTTAGCTAATGTTAATCCATGCTGTAAAGCACCTGCCTTGTAGCCAGTTCTATCCTTTCTTCTGATATGAACAATGTCAATGCCCTTGCTTTTGATTTGGTTTATACGGGCATCAATAATATCGACGGTTTCGTCATCAGAGTCGTCAAGAAGTTGAACCTCGAGGTGAGTGTAAGGGTAATCTAAGGAGGTGACCGCATCTAGGAGTCGACCAATCACATATTTCTCATTATAAAGCGGTAGTTGAAGGGTTACAAAAGGTAGGTTCGTTGGTTCATTATTAAAAGTAGGATCATCAACCTTACGGACATAATGCCAAGTCAGGTTTAATTGAGCCAAACTAAAGAAGCAAACGATGGACATAGAAAAACCATAAAGCATTATTATGACCCATTCCATTTATAGATATTTAATAATGGCGTTGATGATTTTGTAACCCGCCAGAATCGTACCTTTAAGGGTACCTGAAACCTTAGATATTCCTATTCTTTTACGATAACTCACAGCTATTTCCTTAATTTTCAATTTATTTTTGATGGCTTTGATTTGCATTTCGACGGTCCAGCCATAGGTCTTATCTTCCATTTTAAGTTGCATCAATGCGTCATATTTGATGGCTCGAAAAGGCCCCAAGTCGGTATATTTAACATGGTAAAGATACCTTATCAAAGTGGTTGCGAGCCAGTTCCCAAATATTTGCTGGGGCATCATGGAACCAGGTTCTTTGATACCCAATTTACGGCTTCCAATGACCATATCAGCTACTCCATTTATGATGGGATCAACTAATTTGACAAGTTCGGCTGGATAGTCGCTGTAGTCTCCATCAAGAAAGACCACAATATCGGGAGTGGGATCACTTTTAGATAGATGATCCATTCCTTTCAAACAAGCCCAACCATAGCCACGTTTGGGTTCTCTTAATGATGTAGCTCCGAGTTTCTGAGCAGTTACGAAAGTGTGATCCGAGGACCCATTGTCAACCACAATAATTTCTGTAACCCAATCTTTGGGAATTTCTTTAATGACATGACCAACTGCATTTTGTTCATTAAAAGCCGGGATGATCACTCTTATATCTGTATACTTCAAATCAGCTACTTGAATAGGGTCAAAAAGAAAATATTTTTCTCACAATCGGTCTCAAAGGCTATTTAATTTAGGGATGAGTTAGTAACCAGCTGCCTGACCATCCTTACGAGATTCTGATGCACCCAAGTAGACCTTATTTTTTTCATCCCACATGATGGCTTGATATCCTCCATATATGCCTAAAGCAAATCCTACTTGATGTCCTTGGTTCATGAGCGTTCGAATGGTTTCATAATCAAAGCCTGATTCCAGTCTGATTTTACCTGAATTTACTGCATCAAAACCTGTGGGCGTAGAGGTCCCGGTGTGATCTATCCTAGGGGCATCTCCAGCTTCTTGCAGGGTCATGCCAAAATCTATCATATTCATTACAATTTGTACATGTCCCATGGGTTGAAAGTCCCCACCCATGACTCCAAAGCTCATCAGAGGGGTGCCATTTTTAGTTATAAATGCGGGGATGATGGTATGAAAGGGTCTTTTGCCAGGGGCATACGTATTGGCTTGTCCTTCTTCCAAAGAAAAAAGCTCTCCACGGTCTTGAAGCATAAAACCCAAATTTGTAGGAACCAATCCTGAGCCCATACCTCGATAATTACTTTGAATTAAAGAAATCATGGTGCCATTCTTATCAGCTACCGTCAGGTATACGGTTTCTCCATTGCTTATCGACCCTGCTTTATACAGGCCTGCATCAGGGCCGATTTCACTTCGACGTGCGGCGGCATAATCTTTTGAAAGTAATTGTTCCACTGGGACATCATAAAAATTCATATCTGCATAGTATTTTGCACGGTCTTCAAAAGCCAGTTTTTTGGCTTCAGTAAATAGGTGAATGTGTTCTGCACTTCCATAAGGGATCTCATCAAAGTCATAGCCCTCTAGTATGTTCAACATTTGCAGGGCAGCGATGCCTTGCCCGTTTGGAGGCAGTTCCCACACATCATAACCTCTATAATTAACAGATACCGGTGTTACCCATTCAGAATGATGCTCTGCTAGATCTGATTTTGATAAAAATCCGCCTTTAGCCTGAACATAGTCAGCAATGGTTTTCGCTATTTTCCCTTTATAAAAACCTGCCCTACCTTTTTCAGCTAGGATGCTATAGGTCAGGGCTAAATCTGGATTTTTGAATATTTGACCTTTACTCGGGGTCTGGCCATCGATCAGATAAGTATCCTTGAAATTTTGAAAGTTGAAAGCTTCATACCTTGAGGCACCCAATGCCATATAGTACGAAATTAATTCGGTTACCGGGAATCCATTTTCGGCATAGTGGATTGCGGGAGCTAAAATATCACTCATGGGAAGGGAGCCAAATTTTTCATGAAGTTCAAACCATCCATCTACAGCCCCAGGAACGCTTACAGGCAATGGGCCAAAGGAAGGAATTTTGGTTAAATTCTGTGATTGGAAATATTCTAAAGTCAAAGATTTTGGGGAACGACCACTGGCATTCAAGCCATGTATGGTTTTTGTTTTGCCGTCCCAAATAATAGCGAAAAGGTCTCCTCCAATTCCGGATCCAGTGGGTTCCATAAGGCCCAAAGCGGCATTGGCCGCAATGGCGGCATCAATGGCAGTACCGCCTCTTTTGAGGATATCAAGTCCTATTTGTGTAGCGAGGGGATGACTCGTAGCCACCATTCCATTTTGAGCAATGACCTCAGATCTGGTAGCAAAATTTTTTCCTGTAATCCGATCTTGGGCACATAGCGCAAGGGAGGTAACTAAAAAAAAGAAGACACTTAAATATTTTTTCATTATTAAGATTATTTGAAGGATTTATTTTAATTTATTGTGAATACCCATCCAAACGCTTGATTATTGATTGAGATGCAGCATAGCTTTTCGCGTATTTTTAAGTATCTTAATATACAATAAATGAAGACGAATTTAGCGGTAATTTCTTCATTTTATGTCAAAATATTTTAAAATTCTACTCAAATGAAGGCACCACAAAGAACGAATTTTTTCATCAATTTCTGTAGTCCAAAGGCGGGTTACGATCGCCAATGAGTGCCTTATAGGGATCATTTTTTCCAATACGTTCCTCTAATTCTTTGTTTGCACGGACGATCAGATCAGGGTCAGTGAAGACATTTTGGGCCGTCAGGGCGATGGT
>TARA_B110000037_G_scaffold203360_1_pt1 | contig 12219 bp, 9 predicted proteins | sample TARA_B110000037 | Tara Oceans TARA_B110000037 (sample SAMEA4397196) | marine metagenome | biome: Polar Biome; feature: [MIX] marine epipelagic wind mixed layer (ENVO:01000061); material: water (ENVO:00002006), including particulate matter (ENVO:01000060) such as... | depth 10-100 m
CTTCGATCGTGTGGTGCTGCCTTACGCTCCGAGCGTGATTGTCTTCTATGCGGGCGATAACGATATTAATGCAGGGAAAACAATCGATGAAGTGGTCGCCGACTTTAGACGATTCGCTCAACTGGCAAATCGAAAACTGAAAGGAACTAAGATTCTTTATATTCCGATTAAACCAAGTATTAGTCGGGAGGCTTTGTGGAAAGATATGGCCGTAGTTAATAAACGAATTCAGCGAATGAGCGCAAAGCAGAAGAACCTTTACTATGCAGATATTGCTTCTCCAATGTTGGCGACGGGAATGCCGCCTAATGCCGATTTGTTTGCCAGGGATGGATTGCACCTTAGCGATAAGGGTAACGCAATGTGGCTCAAAATCATAAGACCAGTCCTCGAGAAGGCTTTGAGCGATTAAGGCGTAGAAGCTTGCTGGAAGAGGCTTCCCTCCGGGCGTTTTTTTTATTGCGGCGAAATCTTTGAGAAACAAGATGTCGCCAGTAAGATTCTCTCCCTGCCTCTAAGGCGCTTTGCTCTTCCCCCTAACCCTGAGTTCTCCCCGTTATGATCTTTTCTATTTTCGCTGCTTCAGAATCCTCCGGTTCTTATTGGCCTTTCGCAGTATTGGCCATGGGAATACTCTTCGTGATACTCGCAATAGCTGTATGTCGAATACATGCTTTTATATCCCTGATTTTGGCGGCGGTATTTGTTGGGGCTTTGTCGCAAAGCTTGCCCGGTGAGAACGGGGGGAATCACATTGTAACGGCGATAGGGCTCGCGATGACTGAGTTTGGTACGACCGCGGGGAAAATCGCTTGGGTTATTGGATTGGCTGCTATTATTGGCGTCTGTCTCATGGAAAGCGGTGCGGCCGACCGTATTGTTCGTGGGATGGTGAGAACATTAGGCGAATCACGCGCTGGAATAGCGTTGGTTCTCTGCTCGTTTTTCCTCTCGATTCCAGTATTTTTCGACACGGTGTTTTTCTTGCTGATTCCCTTGGCTCAAGCGTTGGCGTTCCGCCTAGGGCGAAATTATCTGTATTTCGTAATGGCGGTATGTAGTGGCGGGGTTATTACGCATGGGCTTGTGCCGCCGACGCCAGGCCCATTGGTTATGGTGGAGACCTTGGGTTTGAATCTGGGGTTCACTATTGTGGCTGGTATTGGACTGGGACTTATCCCAGCGTTTTCGGGATTGTATTTCGGAAAGTGGGTTGAAGGGCGCATGAATATTGGAGTTCGCGAGAGCCCAGGGATCAAAATTGCGGATATTGAAGCAATTGTTTCGAAAGATGACAGTGAGTTACCTTCATTTTTCATGTCGATGTTGCCGGTTGTGCTTCCAGTCTTTCTCATTGCCGCGACTTCGTTTTTAGGCATATGGACCACCGAAGGGCAATTTTACGAATTGATGCAAATTCTGGGCAATAAGAACGTTGCAATGTTGCTCGGAACGATCATCGCGCTCTATTTGTTGGCGAAGCAACGAGGGGTGAGCTTTAGGGCGTTGGAGGGCGTGATTGAAGGTCCACTGGGAATGGCAGGGACTATTATTTTGATTACTTCGGCCGGCGGCTCGTTTGGAGCGATGATCCGTCATGCGGGTGTTGGCGACGCGATTCGTATGGCTACGGAGGATACTGGCTTTTCGCTGATTATTATGGCTTGGCTTGTGGCGGCCATCATGAAGGTCGCCCAAGGTTCCGGGACGGTTTCGATGATCACCACATCCGGGATTATCGCTGCGATTATCGGCAATGGGGTAGGACTTGGCTATAGTCCAATCTATCTATTTGCTGCTATCGCTTTCGGGTCTCAAATGGGGTCTTGGATGAACGATAGCGGATTTTGGGTAGTCTGTAAATTAAGCGGGTTTACCGAGAAGGAGACTTTGAAAACGTGGACGGTATTGCTCGCCGTAATGGGCATTGTGGGACTAATTGAAGTTTTGATCGTCTCGTCTATTCTGCCGAATTTGTTTATGTAGTTGTATTTGACTAATCATTTCCAAGAACGGCTCGGTGTGAAGGGTGGGTAAGGTCCATTGGGCTCCAGCTTCGACGAGAGCTTCTACGCGGCTGCCGGTTCCGATGAATGGAATATTCAATTCGCGACAGGCTTTGAGGTCCCAGGGGCCATCTCCCACGTATATGGATTCGGAAAGGGGACGATTGGCTCGCTGAGCGGCGAGTCGAATTATATCTGCGCGTCTTCGAGCGTCGGATGAGGTGGCGTGAGGAAATTGTTTGATCGCGATTCCAGCGCTTTGGAGCTTGAAAGTGATTGAGTCGAGCCAGTCGCCGGTGGCGATGGCCACTTGATATTGACTGTGGTTATTCAGGAATTCAAGTAGTTCGAGAGATCCTGGGGTTGATTGGAAGGGCTTTTGGTTTTGATTGCTCGCTGCTTGGAGGTTTTTCAGGAAGGTATCGGCGATGTGGGTCTCTAATTGCTGGATACGTTCTGGCGAGTGTTCGGATAATACATGGTGGACGAACGATCGAGCGGTGACTTCTTCAAGCTCCATCCAGTCGTTTGGACCAATGGCGATTCCCGAAGCGCTAGCGAAAGCATTATTGAAGCATTTCCAATCGAAGGCTTCTCCGCCTATGAGGGTTCCGTCGACGTCGAATATGATGAGCATGGGGGCAGGGTGTGGTTGATTATTTCAAAAATCCAAAAAAAGTCCGCAGCGGGTAGCTGCGGACTTTGGGAAAAGATTCGAAAAAGCTACTAGAATTTTCCGCCGTAAATCGCGTTCGGGCCGAGCTCCTCTTCGATGCGGAGGAGCTGGTTGTATTTCGCCACACGGTCGCTGCGGCAAAGTGAACCGGTTTTGATCTGACCTGCGTTGGTCGCAACAGCGATATCGGCGATGGTCGTATCTTCGGTTTCGCCTGAACGGTGCGAGATAACTGAGGTGTAGGATGCTTCCTTGGCCATTTCGATCGCGTCGAGCGTTTCGGTGAGCGATCCGATTTGGTTGACCTTTACGAGGATGGAGTTGGCCACGCCCATATCGATTCCCTTCTTGAGGAATTCGGTGTTGGTTACGAATAGATCGTCGCCGACGAGTTGCGTGTTATGTCCCATCTCTTCGGTGAGATGCTTCCAGCCCTTCCAGTCGCCTTCGTCAAGACCATCTTCGATAGAGATGATTGGGAAGCGATTCGCCATGTCCTTGAGAAATGCAACCATTTCGGCGCTGCTCTTCTTGGATCCGTCAGACTTGCTGAAGACGTACTTCTTGTTCTTGTAGAACTCGCTCGCGGCAACGTCGAGAGCGATGAAGATGTCTTTGCCGAGCTTGTATCCAGCTTTCTTGGTCGCTGCTGCGATTACTTCGAGCGCGTGCTCGTTGGAATCGAGAGCAGGAGCGAATCCGCCTTCGTCTCCGACAGCGGTGGAGAGGTTCTTACCTTTCAATACGCTCTTAAGCGCGTGAAAGATTTCAGCTCCCATGCGAAGCGCTTCGCGGAAGCTTTCTGCCCCCTTGGGAACGATCATGAATTCCTGAATGTCGATAGGCGCGTCAGAGTGAGCTCCACCATTGAGGATGTTCATCATTGGAACGGGCAATACCTTGGCGTTTGGTCCGCCGAGGTACTTGTAGAGTTCGAGGCCAGTCGCTTGAGCGGCTGCTTTAGCAGTAGCGAGAGAAACGCCGAGAATGGCATTTGCGCCGAGCTTGCCTTTGTTTTTAGTTCCGTCGAGCGCGAGCATCGCGTGATCCACGGAAATTTGGTCGCAAGCGTCGATGCCTACGATCTCAGGAAGGATCAAGTCGTGAATGTTAGAGACCGCCTTGAGAACGCCCTTTCCTTGGTAGCGTTTCTTCGCTCCCTTTGGCGCCTGCTTGGCGGGCAGCGCTCCATCGCGTAGCTCGAGAGCCTCGTTTTCGCCTGTGCTGGCTCCAGATGGGACGGCGGCGCGTCCGATGATTCCAGAAGCGAGTACTACGTCGACTTCGACGGTTGGGTTGCCGCGCGAGTCAATGATCTCACGTGCGTTGATATCGATGATGTCTGTCGTCATGATAGTTTTATTTGAATTTTCGGATGTTCCCGAAGGAAAAAAGAGCCCCTTATGAGGCTTGAAAGACGAAACGCAAGCGAGCAAAAGGGGTTTTTTTCGAGAGGTTCTGTTGGGCAGGGCGATTCAGATCGTCGAATTACGGAAGAATGCGAGATCGCTGGTCTTCGGTTGGATTGGGGCAGGATTCCTTGGATATGAGCGATCGGCGACGTTTGGCGATCGCATCGTAAATGGAATCTCTAAACCCGAGAGGGAGCATTCTAAAGACGAGTAGAAGTTTCCAAGGGCCGCCGGTATTGCGGAGGATTTCAAAGAAAGCTTCGGATTTAGCGAAGCGTTGGTTTAGCGGATTGAGGTAGACGACTGTGTTGAGAGCTTCTTTGTTGCGGAACTCAGGTGGAAGACGTTCGGCGGCAGTGGTTCCTTGCAGAGGCGCGTAGCGGATTTGTTTAGCCCGATCGATTTGCATGATTTTGCGAATTGATGTGTCGCAGAATCCGCATTCTCCATCGAAGAATACGATGTTGTTTTGGGGTGTTGCCATGGGGGCTCTTTGTGAGTGCAGGTCGCCGGGATTCGTATAGTATAAAGAATTGTCTGAAAAGAGAATTCAACCACAGATTACACGGATGTTCACTGATTATTTGGTTGAGGGATTCATTTTCCTGCAGGTGAAGATTGGCGTCGTCTTGAGTGGCTTATCTAATCTGAGCTCATCTGTGGTTAATGTTTTCTAACCGCAGGTATCGCAGAAAGGATCGATACAATCGTAGACGATTCGGTGGCCTGCACTAGTCACGCTTTCGAGCGCTTTTCTTTTTTGTGGGCGAAGTAATGTCCATGTAGGTCTTCTTTTGCATTGCTTGCTCGTACATTTCCATGAAGCGAACGCCTTCGCGCGGTTTTACAAGGTCGTTCTTTGTGGCTTTATCGATTTGCTTCTTCATCTGGCGGCAGAGCATTTCCGATTTGAATTGCACGCCTTCCAGCACGTCTTTGACGCGATCGCCTTGAATGGTGTCTTCAATGTAGAAGCCGTCATCTTCATCGTCTTCGAGGAATACGTGGGCTTCATTGACGCGGCCGAAGAGGTTGTGATTGTCGCCCATGATGTCTTGGTAGGCTCCAATAAGAAAGAAACCAAGGTAGTAGGGTTCGCTTTTCTTTAGCGGGTGAAGCGGCAGGTATTCCTTTTCGTCTTCGAGATCAATGAATTTGGATACCTTGCCATCGCTATCGCAAGTGATGTCGACGAGTATGGCGTTAATGGATGGCCGTTCTTTTAAACGCGTAATGGGAGCTATAGGAAAAAGCTGATCGAGAGCCCAGTGATCGAGCAGCGATTGGAAAACCGAAAAATTGCAGATGTACTGGTCGGCCAACAGGCGTTTTAATGCAACGAGCTCTTCGGGATTGTAGCCGGATTTTACGGATTGATCCAGCTTTTGGCAGATTTGCCAAAATAGCGATTCGGCTTGGGCACGACCTTTAAGGTCAAGGTAACCGTGATTGAAGAGCGAATACGCTTCATTCTTTTTTTGAAGAGCGTCGTGGAATTTTTCGAGTCGTCCGTAGCGAAGGCGCCCGTTCATCATTTCGTAGAGGTCGTTAACGACGGGATCCTTGATGTCGTCCTTGAGGACTTTTAGGACGCTGTCTCGCTTTGAAATACGGTCGATGACCTGAGTTACGAGCATACTGTGCGGGGCGGTGATCGCTCGGCCGCTTTCGGATACGATGTTGGGACAGGGGACTTCGGAAGAGTTACAGATTTGCTTGATATTGAACACGACGTCGCGTGCGTATTCTTCGAGCGTATAGTTGATCGAGCTTTCCCAGTTGGAACGAGATCCGTCGTAGTCGATGCCGAGGCCTCCGCCAACGTCGATAAATCCCATCGGGAAGCCGAGCTTCTGCAACTGGCAATAATAGCGGGTCGCTTCTATGACCGCATTTTTAAGAGTGATGATATTTGGGACCTGCGAGCCAATGTGGAAGTGCAGCAATTGAAGACTGTTCTTAAGATCAGCAGTTTCCAAGAGATTGCAGGCCTCGAGCATCTCGGTGGTCGTTAGCCCGAATTTTGCGTTGTCGCCGGTTGATAGCGCCCATTTGCCTTCGCCTTGGGCATAGAGTTTAGAACGAAAGCCGATGAGCGGCTCGACGTTCAGTTCCTGAGAAACCCGAATTATGGATCGGACTTCGGAAAGCTGTTCTGCAACAATGAAGACGCGCTTGCCGATTTTTCGTCCGTAGAGGGCGAGGCGAATATAGTCATCGTCCTTGTAGCCGTTGCAGACGAGTAGCGCATCCGAGTCATCGTGCATCGCGAGGGCGATAATCAATTCTGGTTTGCTGCCGCATTCGAGCCCGTATTGGAAGGGCTTACCTGCATCTTGTATCTCTTCTATGACTTCGCGGAGCTGGTTGACCTTGATGGGAAAGACGCCTTGGTATTTCCCGGAGTAGGCTTCTTCCTTGATGGAATTACGGAAAGCTTGATTGAGTTGCTCGACTCTTTGGCGAAGCAAATCTTGGAATCGAATGACAATCGGGGTCTTCAATCCTTTGGTTTCGGCTTCTTTAATAATGTCGGCAATTCGGACGCTCCGTTCGTCTCCGGCTGGTTTGACGCAGAGGAAGCCATCGGAGTCGATTGCGTAGTACGGACTGCCCCAGCGGCTCAGACCATAGAGGTCATTCGAGTCGGCGACGGTCCAGCGTTTGGGTTTTTGCGCTTTCAATTCGATTCGAAGTTAGGAACTTAAAGGTTCTCCAGCGGATGCTCGAGAGCGATTTATTTTGTTCCAGCGGCATTCTTCTGTCCTTGCTTTTTGAAATGCGGCTGGATTGAGTAGCCAACTTCATTTTTCAAGTAACTCGTCATAGCAAACTTTTAAGTAAGATTCGATGGATCAAATAATTAATATTTTAGCCCAAGCCGCCCCAACCGGTGGTGGAGGTGGACTCGGACAGTTTCTGCCGATCATTATAATGTTCGCAGCGATGTACTTCCTGCTAATCGCTCCTCAGCGTAAAAAGCAGAAGGCGCATAAGAAAATGGTCACGGAGCTAAGCTCTGGAGCTGAGATCGTCACTTCCGGTGGAATCTACGGAACGATCACCAATGTAAAGGAAGACCGTTTCGTTGTTCGTATCGCGGAAGGCACCAAGATCGAAATCACCAAAGGTTCGGTTACCACAGTCGTTTCAAGCGAAGGCGACGCTTAATCAATTCACTTTTAATAAAACGCCGCGTAGTCGGCGTTTTTTTCGTAACTCAGGATATCACCCTTTCGAATCATGTCTGGAAAGCACCTCTGGAAACTCTTATTGACGATTGTAATCGTAGGGATCTCGGTTTCGTACCTTGTCCCTTATGAAGATCAGCCATTCGGCGAATACCTTCGCGAAAAATCCGATAGCGAGGAGTTCATTCAACTCCTCGAACGCGCCGAACAGCGCGTGGAAAATAAAGAGGTCGTTAGCTTGTACATGGGCCTCAAGGCGATTGGAGCCGAAGAGCGGATTGATATTTCCGAATATTTCCCTGAGATCAACCTGGAAGCCTCGCTTCGCAATGTTGAGAAGCGAAACAAGATCCTGCTGAACGCGTTGCTGAACGATTCGAAGGCGGATTTGCGCCCTGGTTTGGACATTGCCGGTGGCGTTGCGATGACTTTGCAGGTTGATCCTGCGGCGATTGCAGGTCTTGCGGAACAAGAACGTAGCGAGAAGCTCTCCAAGGCGATCGAGATCATCGAAGCTCGCGTCAATGCTTACGGAGTATCGGAACCGGTGGTTCGCGCAATCGGTCAAGATCGAATCGAGGTACAATTGGCTGGGTTGAACCTCTCAGACAATCCTACTGTGCTCGACGATGTGAAGCGTCCAGCGCGTTTGGATTTCCGCGAGGTGCATTTGACTGATCGTCCCGGCGTCAATCCATTGCCGTTTGGATATGAGATAATGACGTTGACGCGTGAGTCCGGAGATGAGGTAAGCGAGGAAACACTGTACGTCAGCAAATATCCTGCTCTTACAGGTAAGTATGTAGAAAAGGCGAACCCGATCCAGAATGCGGTTGGAAGTTATGAGATTTCACTGAATTTCGATTCGGAAGGAGCCAAACGTTTTGCCGACATCACTACAAAGCTCGCAGGGCAAGGTCGCTTGGCGATCGTCCTGGACGGTAAACTATATTCGGCTCCGAATGTAAACGAGCCAATCACTGGAGGCCGCGCGTCGATTTCCGGGAGTTTTACTCAGCGTGAGGCGATTGAATTGGCCAACGTTTTGAATAACCCGCTCGAATTTTCCTTGGAAGTCGCGGAACTCTACGAAGTCGGACCGACTCTTGCCCAGGATTCAGTTGATTCCGGTAAGCGTGCGGCGACGTGGGGCGTTTGCTTGGTGGCGATCTTCATGATCAGCTACTATATGATAGGCGGCGGTATCGCTTTGGTGTCGGTCGTGCTTAATTTGGCGATTGTGCTCGGAGCGCTGGCGAGCGTCGGCGCTACTTTGACTCTGCCAGGTATTGCGGGTGTCATCCTCACAATCGGTATGGCGGTTGATGCCAACATCCTAATCTTCGAGCGTATTCGAGAGGAACTGAGATCGGGTAAAACGCTCAAATCCGCTCTGGTGGGTGGTTTCGATAAGGTATTCTCGACGATCTTCGATGCTAATGTGACGACCTTGCTTGTCTCGCTTGTGATGTTCCATTTTGGAACGGGCCCAGTAAAGGGCTTTGGTCTGACGCTAGCAATTGGCGTCGTGACTACGATGTTCTGCGCTTTGGTAGTGAGCCGTCTATTGCTTGAGCTACTGATAGAAACGAATCTCATCAAGAAATTCCCGATGCTCTCCATCGTGAACAAGCCGAAGGTTCCGTTTTTGAAGTTCCGTGGTCCTGCGTTTGCCACTTCATGGTTGATCGTTATTATCGGTGTTTTCGGATTGGTCAGCAAATGGGATTCGATCTTCGGAATCGATTTTACTGGTGGCGACGAAGTTTCGATGTCTTTCGATACGCGTATCGACGAATCGGATATTACCCGTTTGATTGGAGAGCAAGACCTCGGCGAGGTGACCCCTCAATACGTAACGCCTCTTGGTGGCGGAGCGGAGATTCTGAAATTGCAGACGCCTTTCGAGGAAAGCGTAGCGGTTATTGAAGCCTTGAAGAAAGGCTTTTCTGGAGCTGACTTTGAAGTTCTTGGAGTGAATAAAATCGGCCCTTCAGTTGGAGCTGAAATTCAGAAGAATGCGCTTTATGCGATTGGTATCTCCTTGGGCTTGATTTTGATCTACATCGCGATTCGTTTCGAGATCGGATACGGCATCGGAGCCATCGTAGCGACCATTCACGATATTCTTCTTACGGTCGGCGTGTTCGTGCTTTGGCCTGACCATCAATTTACGGCGCCGATGATCGCGGCGATTCTGTTGATCGTCGGTTATTCGCTTAACGATACGATTGTCGTTTTCGACCGGATACGCGAAGAACTCGCACTCAAACCGACTGCGAAGCTTTACGATATCATCAATTTGGCCCTGAACGCGGTTCTCTCGCGTTCGTTGTTGACCAGTTTTACGACCTTACTGGCTGCGGGTTCCTTGATGGTATTCGGAACCGGAGTTATCAGCGACATCGCGTTTACGTTTATGATTGGTATCATTACCGGAACGTTCTCTTCTATCTTCATTGCGAGCCCGATTTTCTTCTGGTGGCACAAGGGCGATCGTCGCAGCGTTGAGACAAGTCACGACGTGGCTCCGGAATACGATTGGCAAGCAGGCGCTAAAGAGGTCAAAGAAGGTAAATAGCCTCTCATTTTGAGTTCATGGGAATATAATCCGCCTCCGGCGACACTCGTAGATACCTTACGAAAAGAGCTTCAGGTTAGTAGAGCCATTGCCGAGCTGGTAGCTCGGCTCGGCTTTATCGATGTCGAAGAAGCTCAGCGATTCTTAAATCCTCGTTTGGCCGATATCGCTTGTCCATTCGAGATCCCGAATTTGAGGGAGGCCGCTGCGCGTATTTGCCAGGCCATCGACGACGGACAGCGGATTGTTATTTGCGGGGATTACGATGTTGATGGAGTGACGAGTACGACGCTATTGGTTGATATTCTTCAACGATTTGGGAATTTTCCGAAATTCATCGTTCCGCTTCGTTTGGATGAGGGGTATGGCTTGTCGCGACGGGCTGCAGAGCGGGCTATGGATTGCGGGGAAGCGGCGGATTTGTTTATCGCTTTGGATTGCGGTACCAATTCGTTTGAAGAAGCAGAGTATATTTTGTCTCAAGGTTGCGACTTGGTGATCGTCGATCATCACCAATCGAAACAGGCTTTGCCCGAGAACGTATTATTGGTTAATCCACATGTGCACGGAGACGAGGGTAATGAAGCTTTGCGTCTCTGTACGGTAGGACTGGTTTTTAAACTCGCCTACGGAATTTTGAAGCTTCGCCGCGAGCAGAAGGATCAGCGTGCATTCGATATCACTTTGCGTGAGTATTTGGATCTCGTATCGATGGGTACGATCGCGGATCTAGTGCCACTCGTTCACGAAAATCGAACCTTTACACGGATTGGATTGAACACCTTGGGCAAGACGAATCGGATGGGTTTGAAAAGTCTCATGTCGGTAGCCGGCATGACTCCGAGTCACGGAGTAAAGCCGGTCGATATCTCGTTCAAAATCGCCCCGAGAATAAATGCGAGCGGTCGCCTGGCGGATGCTGCCGTGGCGGTAGAGCTTTTGTTGAGCGACGATGCATCCTACAGTATGGAGCTTTCGCTAAAACTCGATTCGTTTAATCGTGAGCGCCAGGAAATTGAAAAGAAAATAGCCGAAGAGGCGATGGCTCAAGTGGAGGCCAATCAATCGAATAATTCAGGATTGGTCGTTTATGGAGACGATTGGCACCCAGGTGTGGTTGGAATCGTGGCTAGTCGAGTTTCGCGAGCCTATGGCCGACCTTGCATTGTGCTCGGTCGCGAAGGCAATCTTGCGAAGGGTTCGGGGCGTAGTGTAGATGGCGTGAATTTAGTGGAGGTTCTAAACCCATTTTCCGATCAGCTTGAGAGTTGGGGCGGCCATCCTATGGCGGTTGGCGTTTCGATCGACAAAGAGCGCGTCGAGTTATTGCGGGAGCATTTCGATAAAGGCGTGAAAGCGTTTATGGAGTCGCATGTCTGTGAAAAATCGATCGAAATTTCGACCTTCCTAGATCTTGATAATATCGATTCGGATCTAATGGATGAAATCGATTTATTGCAGCCATTTGGTCAGGGCAATCGCGAGCCGATTTTCGGCTCGAAACGGGTTGTCTTTCGTCATCGCCCAAAAGTGTTTAAGGATGTCCATTTCCGTTTCGTTCTTGAAAATGGAAAGGGACGTTCCATTCAAGGTGTTGCTTGGAAAATGGCCAATCGTATACCGAAGTTGAATACGCCAGTTGATATTGCCTATCGCTTGGCCTGGAATTCGTTCGGTCGTCAGAAAGTCCTGCAGATCGATTTGGTAGAGTGGAAGGCGAGTTAGTCTTTTTTCGATTGAAAAGCTCTCTTCCAAGCGGGGTATCCACCTTTTAGAGTTAAAACGCGATTGAAGCCGGCTTTCGTGAGATTGCGGCAGGCGGTTTTGCTAGAGAATCCGCTGTAGCAGTAGCATATTATAGGCGTCGACTGTTTGGATGGGTCGATTTCGTTGTGAACCGTATGCCTGTCGCCGAGTAGCGCGCCCTCGATGTGAGAGCGTTTATAGTGTTTTGGACGTCGGACATCGATGAAAAGAGTATCTTCTCGATCCATTAGCTTTTTGGCTTCTTGGGCGGTGATTTTCGTTACCTTACTCCAGAACATGGGATGTCTCGCATTGCCAATTTCTTAATGTTTGGATTCATACTTGAAGGATGAAGTTTATTTTTGCTGCGTTTGTCTTTTCTTTATGGGGCTTCGTCTTCGCGGATGATCATATTTTCGCGGATGGATCGGACTGGGAGGTGGTCTCATCGGGGCATCAGTTTGCGGAAGGGATGGCTTGGGATGAGGACGGTCACTTTTATTTTACGGATGTTCCCCGGTTGCAGTTATTCAAGGTCGATAAAGATTCGGGAATTAAGACATTAGTCGATGCCCAATCGGGGAGGACCAATGGAATAGCGTTTGGA
>TARA_B110000037_G_scaffold222928_1_pt1 | contig 12219 bp, 8 predicted proteins | sample TARA_B110000037 | Tara Oceans TARA_B110000037 (sample SAMEA4397196) | marine metagenome | biome: Polar Biome; feature: [MIX] marine epipelagic wind mixed layer (ENVO:01000061); material: water (ENVO:00002006), including particulate matter (ENVO:01000060) such as... | depth 10-100 m
AAAAAGAACGCATTGGTGCTGCCGTCGCATCTTTTGTTAGGAAGAGCTTTTTGACTCCCGAAGAGGTTGCTCGTCAGTGGTATGCGGGTGATCTTTTGGTCTCAGGCAGAGTCGCGGAGCGTCCTTCCTCGGGGGCTAGGCTTCGGTGATACGAAGGGCGAGGTATTCCTCGATGGCTCGGGTTGGGTCCTGATGGCGCATGAGAGTTTCGCCGATGAGGATGGCGCTGGCTCCTGAGTCGAGGGCGCGTTGAGCATCGTTGGTATTTTTGAGGCCGGATTCGGAGACGAGGATGACGTCATGGGGAACCTCTTCGGCGAGTTGTTCGGTGGCGATGAGGTCGGTGGTGAAGGTCTTCAAGTTACGGTTGTTGATACCGATGAGATCGGCGCCGAGGTCGAGGGCGCGTTCCATTTCGGGGAGATCGTGGACCTCGACGAGGACGTCGAGTTGCACATCGCGGGCGGCATCATAGAGTTTACGAAGTTGGTCGTCATCAAGCGCGGCGACGATGAGGAGGATGGCATCGGCTCCGCAGACGCTGGCTTCGTAGATTTGGCACTCGTGAACGGTGAAGTCTTTACGGAGAAGAGGGATGGGAGAGATTTTGGAAATCTCCATCAGGTAGGAAAGGTGGCCCTGGAAGTATTTCTCGTCAGTGAGAATGGACATGCAGGTCGCGTCGCCATCGATGTAGCGTTTGGCCTGGCGGACAGGATCGAAGTTGGGATCGATGATGCCGGCGGAAGGGGAGGCTTTTTTGACTTCGGCAATCACGCCGAGACGGTCCGGGCCCAGATCGAGAGCGGAGCGGAATCCCCCAAAATCGTTGCGCATTAGGGCGGAAGCACGGAGTTTGCGGGTCAGGGGAATGAGAGGTTCGATCTCCTGCTTTTTGTAAGCGATGATTTCGTCTAGCTTGTTCATAGGCGACGGCATTATCCAATACGCCAAGTCACCAAAAAGGAAAGCGATCAATTCCACTCTTGTCCTCGAAGGCGGGACGGGGAATGCTTTCCATCCGATGAAAGTGTTTCTAGCTATCGTCTGCCTCCTGCCGGTCCTGCTCTGTGCCCAGCAGGAGTCGACCAGCAGTGTGGGAAGCCGGTTGTCCATTTTTGGTGGCTCAGCGCCTCTTCGAGTGGCGATGGTTCAGGATGCCGAGATCCTGATTAAAGACCTGGACCTCCTGGTAGGTGAACTCAACGGAAAACCATTCCCTATTGTGCTTCAGCTTTATGCGGAAGATCCGGGCAAGGCGTCGCGCATTGGCAGGGAATTTCAGAAGCTGGAAATCGCGGAACAGCAATATCGACTTCGGATCGATCTGCGTCTGGGTCGAGGGAATTCCTTTCACCAGGATGAGCTCGATCGCGTTCTTTTGGAGATGCTGCTGATCGAGCGGACTCTGCGGTCACTTCCGGAGGGGGTCGAGGCGGACCGGGTTGAGATTCGCCCGTGGCTTCTTGATGGACTCGCTGAAGCGATTCTCTGGAAAAAGGGAAAAGGGGACCGGCGTATGTATGCTTCCCTGGTTGATAGCGGGGGATGGGTGGAGGTGGAAAAGTTGGTTGATCGAACGATGATTGGAGGCTTGAATGTTCTGAGCCGTGAGCTTTTCCGAGCCTCGTCCGGGGCTTTGGTGATGGCGCTATTGGCCCAACCGCAGGGGCAAGTGAGCATGTCCAATTTCCTGGGTCGAGTTGCGACCTTTGAGGGAGAGTCCCTCACTCTGTTACGAACTCACTTTCCCCAGGTGAACCTCGGGGCGAAGGGTCTGGAGCGTTGGTGGATGTTACAAGTTGCGGCGATGTCCGAGCAGCGTTTGACTTCTGCGATGACGGTTCCGGAGACGGAGAGTCGATTAGTGAAATGTTTTGAATTCTATCTTAATGACCCCAAGGGACGTGCTTATACTGTTGGGTTGGAATCGTGGGCGGAAGTGGCAGCGCTTGAAACAAAGGAGGAGCGAATTGAGGCGCTTCGCCCGGCTTCCAATTCACTGGCTCACCTCAGTTTTCGCTGTTTCCCGACTTATCGGCCGGTGATCGGAGGATACATTCAGATCCTTTCTGAGATTGTCGAAGGCAAGACCAAGAAGGCCATCACCATGATGGAAAATCTTCAGACGTTTCGAAATGCCGAGGTTCAGCGGCATGCCCAACTCGTTGACCTGATGGATTGGTATCACCTCTCGAGTGTGAAGGAGGAGAGCGGTGAGTTTGAAGATTACCTGCGGGTGAAGGAAAATTTGCGGCGGGGAGAAAGTGTTTTGAATGATCCCCTCATCAAATATGTCGATCAGGTGGAGAGCATCTTTGCGAAGCCGAAGTCCCGGTAAGTTTCTCCAGGGCAAAAAAATGCGCCCCGGACGAAATGCCTGCGAAAACATGGACCGCCCGGGACGCTTTGAGAAACGAGCTGGATTAATTTCTCGTTCAGCCCCTATTTATGCAGGAAGTTGGCTCCAATCACAGGAAAAGGTTCCAAACTTTGCGTTCTTTTTAGTAAGTGCTTTTTCTTGACTTTTTCCAGGCGGCGGGGACGGGAGGCTGCTTTAGCCTTGTGTCGCAGCCTCAACCTGTTCGGGGAAGTATTTCATCAACGATTCGGTGACGTGAGGAGCGGCCATTCCGAGGCCACAGGCGGAGGTGGCTTTCATTGCTTCGTTGATGTCGTTAACTTCCTCGGTCCAAGCCTCGGTGGAGAGATTCCCGGCATCGCCATTAAGCCGCTCGGTGAGACGTTGGGTGCCAATGCGGCAGGGGAAGCACTTGCCGCAGGACTCGTGGGCAAAGAAAGCCATGGCATCGTGGGCGGCTTTCACCATGTCACGGGTGTCGTCGAAAACCATGATGCCTCCGGCTCCGAGGAAAGAACCGTGCGAACGAATGCAGGGATCATCGAGAGTGAGATCGTCGAGGATTTGATGCCCGAGAAAGCCCCCGGAAAGTCCGGCCATGGTCACTGCTTGAATGGATCGTCCTTCGAGAGGACCGCCGGCCCAATCATAGAGGAGGGTTTTGAGAGGGAGGCCGAAGGGAATCTCGTAGTTGCCGGGACGTTGGATGTCACCCGAAAGAGAAATGAGCTTGGTTCCGACGTGTTCACCTAGGCCGAGCGATTGGTACCACTCGGCTCCTTTTACGATGATGTGGGGGACGGCGCAGAGAGTTTCGACGTTGTTGACGACGGTGGGTTTGTCTTCGAATCCGTGCGTGACGGGAAAGGGGGGCTTGTTGCGGGGGAAGGGATGTTTCCCTTCGAGCGAGTTGAGTAGCGAGCCTTCCTCTCCACAGATGTAGGCACCGGCACCGCGTCGGACGTAGAGGTGGAATTCGAAGCCGGTTCCGAGGATATTATTTCCGAGAAGGCCGGCTTCCCGTGCTTCGGCGAGGCACTTTTCGAGGAGGAGATTGGTTTCGGGATACTCGTAGCGAAGGTAAATGAATCCGCGGGGTGCGCCGGTGGCATATCCCGCGATGATCATTCCTTCGATGAGGGCGAAGGGATCATAATCCATGAGGGCGCGGTCTTTGAAACACCCCGGTTCTCCTTCGTCGGCATTGCAGACGATGGACTTGGGATGGCGGTCGCACTCGGCGACGGCTTTCCATTTAAGTCCGGTGGGGAATCCGGCTCCTCCACGGCCCGCGAGTTTGGAGTCGGTGATCGTTTCGACCACTGCCACGGGTGTGCTGGTGAGGATCGACTTAAGGGCAAAGAGCCCGCCATTGGCGCGGTAGCCTGCGAGGGTGTTGTGGCCTTCTTTGCGGATGTTGGCAAAGAGGGCTTCTTCGATGCCTCCGGGATTGATGGGAGGGAGAGGAGATGGCGTGGGTTTGAGCTCAGCAGCGGTGGCTCCGGCGAGAGTGGTGTGCCCGGTGAGGACAGGGATGGGAGCGTCGCAACGGCCCGAGCAGGGCATTTCGGTGGCGGGTTGCCCCTGGGATTTGAGAGTTTCGAGGATCTCGTTTCCTCCACGCAGGCAACAGATGTTTCCGGTGCAAACGCGCGCGGCTTCGAGGCCGCCAGGGGTGCGGGAAAAGTGGTGGTAGAAAGTGACGGTGCCGTAGAGATCAGCGAGAGGCGTTTTCAAGCCATCGGAAACCGAACGGAGGGCGTCATGGGACAAGTAGCCGTCGCGATCATGAAAGGCATGAAGCAGTGGAAGGAGAGGAGCGGGCTCGTCTTTCCATTGGTCAATGAGCTGCTGGTCGGATGCGGGAACGGCCATGGCAAGAGGATGACGGAACGTCCCTAAGAGGCAATCTAAGAAAGTCTAAGCAGTAGGCTTTGTTTCGTCTTTTGAGGCGGCTTTGGTGCCTTCCTCTTCCGGTTCGACGATCTTAACCTTGGCTCCATTTGGGGCGGTGGCGAGGCGATTGGTGACAATGTGCCAGCCTTCTATGAGATCATCGGTCACGACGAGGTTTTCTTCGTCGCTCCAGATGGGGTTAATTTTTTGGCGAAGGAGGGTGGTGTCCTCGGGGTTGATGAGAAGGATTTCGTTAGGACGGCGAAGGGTCTTGCGTGGGATGACGAAGACCTGGGAAATGAGGGTTCCTTCCAGAGTGGCGCGAACGGGTTGACCAATACGGAGGGGGGCATCGACCTCCTTATGCAGGCCGAAGGGGTCGTCTACGCGAGCGATGACGAAGAGTTTGCGTGATTTTTCATCGAGAGTGCCTTCCGTGCGAACGATGAAGCCGTTCCAGGATTGAAGGGATTCCTCGGTGAGGGCGTCAGCAAGTTTGACGGGGACGGGTGGGTCGTCCGGGTTGTTGGGAAGTTTGACGTGGATGAGTTCACGCGCGGAGAGAGAGAGGCGGACTTCGGCGAAGTCGGTGGAAAAGATCTCACCGATGGTCGTGCCCGGACTAATGGATTGGCCAAGTCCGACGAGGCGTTCCTTGACCCGGCCGGCATAGGGGGCGAGGACCTTGGTGCGCTCGAGATCCCGGGTGGCATCAGAGAGATCAGCGATGGCCGCTTTGACGTTGGCCTTGGCCTCTTTGAGCTGGGGTTTGCGGAGAACGAGTTCAGTGGGAGGAGTGGTGTATCCGAGGTCCTGCCAATCGAGAAGGGCTTGTTTGGCGCGTGCTTCTTCCTGGGCGAGGGTGGCTTCGGCGCGGGCGAGTCGGGCTTCGGCGGAGGTTTGGGCCGCGATAAAATCGCTGGAGTCGAGTTCTAGAAGAACGTCGTCTTTCTCGAAGAAGGAGCCACTCTCAAAATTGGGCGAAATATTGATGACGCGACCGCTGACGCGGGGAGTGAGAGACGTTTGATTGTGGGGTTGAACGATCCCCTGGGACTGCAAGATGACGCGGTAGTCCGTGCGTTTGAGGATGTCGGTCTCGGCCTCAATCATGACAGGAGGCGGGCGACGGGGACTCTTCTTTTCTTCTTTTCCCGAAAGGGACGTGTATCCCAGATAGCCAAGTGCCATGACGATGACGGGGAGGATGAGACGGAGAAGTTTGTCCATGCGGTGCGGTAATCTAGGGTCGGATACGCAAAAAGCGAGACAGGTCTAACACCGGATCGACTATCCGGCCTTTTGCAGAGGAGTAATGTGGCGGGTGGCCATCTCTTGAAGTTCCTCGGTGCCGGGGACATCCCGGCTGGGACCGAAGGAACGGTCCTTGAGGGATTTGATTGAGGCGGAGAGGTCGAGGCCTTCTTTTTCAGAGAGTTGGCCGTTGCGCTGGAGGTTTTCGAGGAAAGCGAGGACGCTCACGGGAGTGAGGGTGGTGGGGAGGTTGGGGCCTTGGGCGAGCTGTTCAACCGGAGCCTTTTTGCGGAAGAGGAAGAAAGCGGCGATGCCGGTGAGGAGCGCCACTGGAACGAGCCAGAGAAGCATGGAGGGTGAGTCTGATCCGGCGGCGAGGGCGGTGGTTTCTTCGACTGAAACGAGGTCAACGTCATCGTATTTTTGAAGAGTGAGACCTTCGTCTTTCTTCGTGGAAAGAGTGGCGAGGACAGGGGGGAAGGTGAATTTGGAAGGGAGTTTGCCATTTTTGGGCTCCAGGATGAAGCGCCATTCATGGGTCGAGACGGGGGCTCCGTCGTCGGTGCGGGCGTCGAGCTCGTCGACCTGCAATTCGCGGTCGTCGGTGGAGGTAATTTCGAAGCCATCGAGGGGGAGTTCGATGAGTTCACCGAGCGGGGGAACAAGCCCGTGGCCGGAGGCGCGGATTTCGAGGGCGAGGTGGCCTTCTTTTTCGGCCTCACGTTGATCAAGAATCATGGTTAGTGAGAGATCACGATAGGGCCGGGCGGCAGTTGCCTTGCTGGCATCGATGGGGATGGCGGCGGAAAAGATGGGGAGGACGACGTAGCCCGAGGTGTCGAGGAAATCGAGGTCGATCTTGAGCGGAGGGATGCTGTCGACTTCGGGCCCCTTGGGCTTGAGGAGGAAGTAGGCATAGGGGGTGAGAGTCCAACCTTCACGGGAGTCGGTTCGGCTGATCACCTTAGAGTTGTGGAAGGTGAGGGAGGTCACTTCGAAGTGCTCTTCGAGAACAGAGCGGGCAGCTTTTTCAAATTTGTCGCGGTAATCTTCGGTGGGGCGGCCATAATTATAGGAATATGGGGCATTATTCTGGTTGATGAGGTAACGTTGGAAGCCACCTGATTCTCGTTCGATTTCCTTGGTGTGGCGGAGGTTGACGAAAAGCCCGAAGGGTTCGGAAGCGTTGATGCGGTCGGGCCCATCGAGGTGAACATCGAGTTCGATCTCGGTGACGAGATCCTGGTAATACTGGAAGACGCGGGAGGCTTCGTCGACCTGTTCATGGGGCCCTGTGATTTGGAGGGCGGCTTCGAGGAAGCGATATTTCAGGTCGGCGGAGACATTGGCGAGGCGGGCGTTGATTGTTTTGGCGAAGTCATCGAGATGGCGTTTTTGCGCAAGTTCGGGAATGCTCGCAAGGGAGGCCTTAATTTTGGGGTATTGCGCGGGAATGGGTTGATGTTCGGCCTTAAGCGTGGCGAGATTGGGGGAGCCGAGGGCGGCGTAAAACCATGTCGTAAAAGTCTCGGTGGATTCGTTCTTTTCGTCCTCGAGTGGGAGGGTGGTGATGTATTCGGCAGCGGCGGCTTCGAGATCCTCAAGGGCGAAGCCCTTGGTGGTCGAGTGTTCGGGGTTGGAAGACAGGCCGGACTTGTAGTTAGATTCCTCGTATTTCAGCGAGGCCAGCTGGACTTTCAGCGCCCAGCTGTCGGGATGCTGATCGAGAGCGTCGAGGGTGAGGTTTTTAGCAGCGGAGTATCCTTTGAAAATTTGGGCTTCGAGTTCCTTGTCCTTGCGGTTGGTTTTGGCCTGCTCCTGAACCTTGGGATTCGGCCAGAGGCGGGCAAGATTTTCGCGCATGCGGCGAAGAAGGGAGGTGGTGGTTTTTGGGTCGAGTTTGGAGGTTTCCCCGAAGACTGCGGCGAGAGCTTCGACGCGCCAAACTTCGGCTTGCGAGTGGGCCGCAATGAAGGCGTCGGCAAAGGCCTCCTGAAAATCTTCGTCGAGGCCGAGGCCGCGGACCTCCTGAACCATTTTGGCAAGAAGCTTGAGGTTTCGTTCCTGCTTTGATCGGGTAAGGGGGATGGTTTCGGCGCGTTGGTTGTATCCGTAGAAATACGAGTAGCTGGAGCGGTAACGGGATTGTTGATTGGGGTTATGGTTTTCTCCCCAGACGCGGATCATTTCGCGAACGAGCTCCTTTGTGTCCTTGGGGCGCGAGGAAGCGAGTTCCTTTAAAATGGGGAAGGCCTTTTCCTCTTCTTTGACTTTGAGATAGAGTTTGGCGGCGTTGGTGAGATTTTCGATACGCACGGGCGGATCGATTCGGGCCAGCCATTTCTCGTTGGGCCTTGTGCGGAGGAGTTCGCCCGAGGAGATGGCCGGGGTCACACGAGAGTTGGTTGGCTGAACGGGCTGACGATAGCGGGAGTAGAAGATATTTCCGAAGGGATCAACCTGGGCCTGGGGACGCATGGAATTGGAAGAGTCGAGGCGGTAGGAGCGTTCGGCTTCGGTATTCCAGTTGAGGACATAGAGGGTGAGAATTTCCTGCCAGGGGGCGAGGTCGATGTCGTTGTTGTCGGTGAGGGCGGCGACCGCAGCGGATTGAAGTTTGAGTTGCTCGAGGCGGAAATCGGGTGAGCGGTGTTCGCGAAGCTGTGCGGCAAGGGTGCCGACGGTGGCGAGGATTTCGAAGCCTTCGGCCGAGGCATCGGCGAAGGTTTTGGTGAGCCACTGGCGACCGGTCCCGTCTTCGAGGTCGGGGACGAGGGCGAGGGCGCGGTAGAGGGCTTCGGCGCGTTCGTTGAGGGGCGCTTCTTTTTCCCGGATGATGCCGAGGGAAAGGTCCCAGGCTTTTTGAAGGTGTTCCTTGCCCCGATCTGCGGTGTGGGATTCAGCGTGGTAGCGGGCGAGGAGGTTGAGGGAGCTGTGGTTTTTAGAAGTGTGGGCTGTTTCGGGATCGGGGAGAAAAGGTGAAACTTCTTCAAGGTGCCCAGCTTCGATGAGAAGGCGAGCGGAGCGGGCTTTGGCCTCTTCGTTCTGACTCCCGAAGTAGCGGGTGCCTTTGGCAAGGGTGGTGAAGAATTCGCGGGGAGGTTTTTTTTCTCCTTTGATGAGCCCGGCGAGTTGGGTGAGGAGTTGGGTGTTGGGGGCTTTTTTAGCGGCGTCGGTGAGGGCGAGGAATTCGGCGGGCCGAAGATATTGCGGTTGCTTATGCTGTTTGGCACCGAGACCGGTGAGTTCCTTGCGGGGCCGGATGGTGACAGGCGAATTCAGTTGGGTGACGAGTTGGCGGAAGGCAGTGGTGGAGTCGTTGTCTGGGAGTGCTTCGAGGTAGGTCTTGACTTGGTCCCAGCGGCCGAGAACGACGTCGCGTCGGAATATTTCGAAGTCATTTTTGAAAGCGACAGCTTTCGCTTGGTTTTCACGTTGCTTGAGGATCTGGGGGCTGACAGCGGGTGGTTCGATGCTAGGATCGACGGGAGGCTCAGGGACGGGAGGCTTGGTGGCTTCGTTTTTTTCGGCAAGCCGGGCAGTGAGTATTCCGGAGGGAGAGCGGTCGATGGCCATGGTTTGCAACATGCGTGAACGCTGTTGCTCGGGCGTCTGGGGGACGCGTGGCTGGGCGGAGGGAGGGAGGTTACTGGGAACGGCGGGAACATTGTTTTCCGTGATGATGACGCCGGCGGGAATCTTTTCGATTTGGAGGAGTTTTGATTGCTGGGCTGATGCTGAGATCAGGGTAAGCGAAAGCGGTAGGAAATTCCTAAGTTTCATGAAGGTGGGATCGTGAGGTGGGCGAGAGGGATAGGCTAGGATCCGGAGCCATCAGCAGGAGGACCTTCTCCAGCACCGCGTGAATCGCCGGGCTTCTTCCCTGGCTTGGCACTTTTTTTCGGGCGACCGCCCGAGCTGCAACCTTGTCATTGGCTGGGGATGGGGAGGCCGTAGAGCTCGGTTGGCTCGGCGCGTGCCAGGCGAATGGCTGATTCGAGGTCGGCAAGATGCTTTTCCTTGTTGGAGCCGGTTTGGGCGAGGAATTTGTATTCTTGGCGGGCAGCTTCGATTTCAGGCTCCCACTCTTCGGCAGGAAGGCCTTCCAATTTCATGAGGTAGGTCATGTAGTAGCGGGCATTGGCGAGAGTGGAAATGGCTTCTTCCTTCAGTTCCGAAGGAGTGGATGAGTCGTCATTGAGTTGGGAAACGAGCTCAGCAAGGTCCTCGCGAGCCTCGGGGAGTCGGGAGCTTTGCATTTTGGCTTTGGAGATTTCGAGCTGAATGCGAACCGAAGTGTCTTTCTTTTCCTTGGGGAGTTTGGCGAGGGCCTTTTGGTAAGACTCGATGGCGGAGGGCCAATTTTCATCGGCAGCAGCGGTGCGGGCGTCCGAGAGGAGAGCCTCGGTGTCATCGAGTTTGACCAGTTCCTGTCCGGGACCAAAATGGTAGGCCGCGAAGCCGAGGGGGACGAGGAGCCAAAGAGTGGCAAGAATAATACGCATGGATTCTGAAGGTTGAGAGTTGTTCTACAGGATAGGGCAGAAAAGGGCGAGTTCTAAGGAAGCTTTTCTAAAGCGGGAAGGGGGAAACGGTTATCGGGAAATGGATCGTAGGGATCGGTGCTACGGTGTCGTGGCACGGAGTTGGGCGTTGCCATCAAAGCGGACGGCTGGTTCGCCGGACGGGGTGGCATTGGTTGCAAAGGTGGGATTGCCTCCGGAAGTGGCGGGTTGGATTTGGCCATCGGAGGTGGCGGTGTCTGGTCAGGAGGTGACGGTTTGACCATTGTTCAAGGTGAGATCACTGGCGCGGAATCGTTCCACAAGGTGCTCGGTGACAGTGAGAATGGACGGGCCATCGCCAGCTTCGGTGCCAAAGAGATTTTGTCCGTTGCTCCAGGTGCTGTCGTTAAAGGTGACGACGCTGTCGACTGCGGCAAAAAGAGGAAGGAATTTCATGGAGAAGGTCGAGGGTGTACCTACGCAGACCCCGGCTTGAAAGGAGAGGCGAAGAAGTAGAGGAAGACCGGAAGGAGAGCGAGACCAAGAGCGGAAGTGACTCCGGCGATGAGGGCATATTCCCGAAGGGTGAGTTTGAGACTGTCCTGATCGGTTTTGAGGGAGCCGAGTTCGTTGAGGACAGAGGTGGGAACGTGACGGACGTTGCCATCATGATATTGTCCTCCGAGGCGGGTGGCAATTTGCTGGAGAGCTCCGACGTCTTGGCGGGATTGTCGACCATCGATCAGGGAACCTTTGGTGGGGTTGCCAACTCCCATGATGAGGGCTCCATTGATGGAGGGAGGCATTTTGGGCATGCCGGTGGCGGGGACGGTATCGCCATCGCTCACGAGGAGGAGGGTGGCGGAGTTAGGTGGCCAGTCGCGGGCGATTTCCGCCGCTTCTTCGAGGCCATCGAAAAGACGGGTTTTGCCCACGGGAAAAACGGAGGAGAGAGGAAGTCCGTCGAGGAAGTTGAGGATGACTTCAGCATCGCGGCTTTCCTGAACGACGGGTTTCGCTCCATTGTAGACGGCGACCATGGTGATGTGGAGTTTCTCATCGGTCACGCGTTTGAGGAGGGATTGCACGAGTTTGGAGGCGCGCTTGGTGCGCGAGAGACCCTCGTTTTCTCCGGAGTCCTGAAGGCGCATGGAGGGAGAAACATCAACGACAAGGAGAAGGTGCCGACGCTCGTTGGGCTCGACTTCCTTGACCTGGGAACGGTGGGCTTTCGGTTCGATTAGGAAGAGGGTGGTGAGGGCCCAGGCAAGGGCGGAGAGGAAGAGAACCCGAAGAATGGGGGCGAGGATGGTGAGGGCGGAGAAGTGGCCAGCGGGGCCAAAGGCAAGATGGCGGACCTTGGCGATGCGACGGGTGTGCAATGCTTCCGCACCGCAGGCGAGAACTGCGGTGGTGGTGGCGACGAGGATGGGGATGAACATTACCAAGGGGTGTAGCGAAGACCAAACAAGGTGAGGAGATAGACGCCGGCGAGTGAGAAAGCGGTGATGAGGTAGGGGCGGAAGTAGTCGACCGGATCTGGGGTGAGTCGGACGAGGGACGCTTGGGCCATTTCGTCGATTCGTTGGAAGATGGCCTTCAGGGCGTTGGGATCACCGGCTGCGAAAGTTTCTCCGCCGGTGATGGAAGAAATGACGGAGACTTCGGCGGGAGGGGCACCGCCTCCAATGTGGATGGCAAAAACCGTGATATTGTTGTCTGCGAGACTACGAGCGATTTTAACGTCGTTGCCATCGGAGAGGTCGAAGCTGGCGCCATCGGAAAGGAGGATGATCAAACGGTCGCCCGTCTCGGTGGTGAGGAGTTCTTTTTCAGCCTGCTTGAGCGCCTTGCCAATAAAAGTTCCACCGTTAAACCAGTTAGGGAGTTTGCTTGGGTGAAGGAAGGGAGGGGCGTGGCGGAAGGCCGAGACATCGGTGGTGAGGGGGACCCAGCGGAGGTTGTCGCCCCCAAAGACCATGAGGGAAAAGGCGTCTCCTTTTCGGTAGTCGAGGAATTCGTTGAGAGATTCCATGGCGGAATCGTATCGGTCACCCGGGCCAAAGGAGGCCGTCATGGAGCCGGAGACATCGAGACAAAACATGATGTTGGTGAGCTCGCGTTCGCTTTTGGGCCGTTCGAAGGTTCGAGGGCCAGCGGCGATGAGGATAAGAGTGGCGAGGACGAGATAGGGGAGGGTGT
>TARA_B110000037_G_scaffold121104_1_pt1 | contig 12210 bp, 8 predicted proteins | sample TARA_B110000037 | Tara Oceans TARA_B110000037 (sample SAMEA4397196) | marine metagenome | biome: Polar Biome; feature: [MIX] marine epipelagic wind mixed layer (ENVO:01000061); material: water (ENVO:00002006), including particulate matter (ENVO:01000060) such as... | depth 10-100 m
GCGCCTTTCCCTTGAGACAACTGGATTCTCAGGCGTAGATTGTTTTTTGAGTCCGCATTTTTCAGAGCTTCTTCATAGCTTATCTTTTCACTCTTAAAGAGGTCGAAGAGCGCAGAGTCGAAAGTTTTCATTCCCTGCTGCTCGCCTTTTTCCATGACCTCTTTAATTTCGAGAACTTTTCCTTGTTTAATTAAATCGCATACGCGGGGAGTGCCTAGCAATACTTCTATGGCAGCAGCTCGTTTACCATCGACGGTTGGAATAAGACGCTGCGATACGAAACCCTGCAAGTTTAAGGATAGATCTAGAAATAGTTGTTTGTGCCGCTCTTCAGGGAAGAAGTTAATGATGCGGTCCAAAGCCTGGTTCGCATTATTCGCGTGTAGTGTCGACAAGCACAGATGGCCTGTTTCTGCGAATGCGAGTGCATGTTCCATCGTTTCCTGACTGCGAATCTCTCCGATAAGAACTACGTCTGGCGCCTGGCGTAAAGTATTCTGAAGCGCTTCCTCATAGCTATTCGTATCAACGCCAACTTCGCGTTGATTGATGATCGACTTCTGATGGTGGTGGATGAATTCTATCGGGTCTTCGATAATGATGATGTGACCATCGCTATTTTTATTGCGATGATCAATCAGCGCCGCCAGCGAGGTGGATTTTCCTGAGCCGGTGCCGCCAACAAAAAGAACGATACCGTTCTTCTGCATGATCAAATCATTCAAGATAGGAGGAAGACCTAGCGATGCGGCGCTAGGAATTTCCGTTTTGATGTTGCGCGCTACAATAGCTACTTCGCCTCGCTGCTTAAAGATGTTTACACGAAAGCGACCGATGTCAGGGTCTGCTATGGCAAGGTTCATTTCTGGGCTTTTTTCAAAATCCTTTATCTGATCTTCATTCATTATTTGATAGGCAATCTTCTTGACCATGCCTTCAGGCATTCTTTTGTCGACGAGAGGAGTGAGTCTTCCAAATGCCTTCATGCTCGTCGGCGCGCCGGTAGTTAGAAACAAATCCGAGCCTTTTTTTTCGATTAGCATTTTTAGTAAGTCGTTAAAACCCATAGTCGTATTCTTGCATGCTGGAGAAGCCAATTACTATTGTAGGTAGTGATGCTTATTCGAATAGGCTTAAGCGCTAGAACCTGCCTTGGGTATACCAGCCAACATCGGTGGCGGAATCATCAATCTTATCAGCTACATCGAGAACCAATGCGAACAAGGCCATGCGGACAACTACGCCATTGTCTGTTTGCCGGAAGATAGCGAGACTGGGATGTTGGTTGAGGTCACTGTCGAGTTCGTTGGCTTCTTTGCGCGAGTCTCGCGGCAGCGGATGCATGATAACGGTATTCGGCTGACAGTAGCGCGTATAGATGGATTGATTCAGTCTGAAGCGACCGCGATAGATGTCTGCCTCTAGCTTTGTCGTAAACCGCTCTTCCTGTATGCGTGTTAGGTAGACAGTATCGTTGTCATTCAGGCCGGCTTCCATGTCCTCTGTTTCTATTACCTTGTGTCCCCCAGCCGTTAACTCGGAGACAATCTCAGCAGGCATTTTGAGCTCTAGGGGTGAGATCAAGGTGAAGGTAATGTTGTCATACAGCTGCAATAATTGTGAGAGCGAGTGCACCGTTCGGCCATGCTTGAGGTCGCCTATCATCGCTATGTTCATGCCATCTATCTGTCGATCGTTAGACAGCAATTCTTTCTTGATTGTGTAGAGATCGAGCAGTGCTTGAGAGGGGTGCTCGTTGGGGCCGTCACCACCATTGACAACTGGCACGCGACTGGCCTTGGCAAATTCGCTAACCGAGCCCGTCTGAGGGTGGCGCATTACTATTATGTCGCTGTATCCGCTTATAACTCTGGCGGTGTCATAGAGCGACTCGCCTTTTGACATGGAGGAAGTGTTTACGTCGGCAGTTTCGCGTACCTGACCGCCCAAAAGATTGAATGCGCACCCGAAGCTGACCCGTGTCCGCGTGCTCGGTTCGAAGAACATATTACCCAGGATCGCCCCTTCGAGGACTTTGGTGACGCGCTCTCTGCGAGCATACGAGACCATGTTATCAGCGACTTCGAAGACACGATCAACATCTGATCTCTCAAACTGCTTCACGCTAAGTATATGGGCGCCGCGAAATTCCATGTTTTGTTAAGCTCGGTGTAGGTTATGGATCTATTTTTTCAGTCGAATTGGTCGAGAACCAGTATTCTAGCAAAAGTCAGCTATTTCAGCCTTATAGGCTGTTTCTGCTGGGTGCTTCTAAACACATGGATACTACTACAAATGGGCGAATAGAAGGAATTGCTAAGTGGATATTGATAGCCTGCTAACTGCGCCGTACGTAGGCGACAGAAGTCGCTATAATCAGTTTTTCTAGGGGCTGTGGGCCCGCCGCCACCATAGAGTAAGCAGATGTCAGACAAATCGATTTACTGGTACGACTTCGAAACCTTCGGCAAGGATCCTCGCAGAAATCGAGCTTCCCAGTTCGCTGGTATTCGCACCGATGAAGATTTGAACATTATTTCCGAGCCCCTAGTGTTCTACTGTGCGCCGGCTGACGATTTCTTACCGGATCCAATGGCCTGCCTTATAACTGGGATTTCACCTCAGAAGGCGTTAGCAGATGGTGTCTGCGAAGTGGAGTTCATCAAGCGTATCCACGAAGAATTCTCGCAGCCAGGTACCTGCGTCGCGGGCTACAACAGCATTCGTTTCGATGATGAACTTACCAGACAGTTACTCTATAGAAACTTCTATGACCCCTATGAGCGGGAATGGAAGAACGGTAACTCTCGCTGGGACATAATCGACATGGCTAGACTTTGTGCGGCAACTCGACCGGAGGGCATCAACTGGCCGTTGAGAGAAGATGGCAGTGCTAGTTTTAGGTTAGAGCAGATAACCGCAGAAAACGGTATAGAACATGCAGACGCTCATGATGCGCTTTCTGATGTTATTGCGACTATAGAATTTGCAAAACTAATCAAGCAAAAGCAGCCGAAGTTATACGACTATGTCTATAAACTGCGTAACAAGCGCGCAGTGCAGTCCGAAATAGACATGGTGACTCGAAAGCCAGTACTGCATGTTTCTATGATGTACCCCGCCACGCAGGGCTGCTTGGCCTTGGTAATGCCACTCTGCCCGCATCCCACAAATAACAATGGAATCATCGTTTACGATTTACGCGAGAACCCAGAAAGTTGGGCGAGCCTCAGTGTAGAAGAAATCAGGAAGAGAATTTTTACAGCGCGAGGCGGTATGGAAGAAGGATTGGAGCGGATCGGGCTGAAGACAATTCATATCAATAAATGTCCGGTCATTGCCTCGTCAGCGGTCTTGTCCAGCGAGCGGGCTGGGCAGTATGGAGTCGATCTGGATAAATGTAAGAGTCATTGGAGCTATCTGCAAAGCTACAAAGACATCGTGAGTAAGGTCGCTGAAGTGTTTTCCGAAGAGTTGGGGCAGAAGGAAATGGATCCTGATTATATGATCTACAGTGGTGGGTTCTTTTCGGATTCTGATAAAAACTTGATGTCCATGATACGTTCGACTTCAGCTCAAGATTTGGCTCGATTAGATTTACCGTTTAGAGATGCTAGATTAGGAGCGATGTTGCAGCGCTATAGAGCGCGTAATTTTAAGGACACTTTGAACACTCATGAGCTCGCTGAATGGAATCAGTTCAGGCGAGAGCGATTAGTTTCAAGTGAGGCATTAGCATCCTATGAGCAGGGCTATGCTGAGGCTAAAGCAAGAGCAGGGGACTCGAACCAAGATCTGTTCAAGGCTATTGATGACTATGTGGCTGCGATTACTGTTTTCGATGCCGTTGCTGAATAGCTTGTGCTACACAAGTTCGAGTAAAGCAGATAGAATTCGATTTCCCAACTATGGGCAGTAAATCATCATTCTTAAAATTATTAACCAATTGATATATAAAGAATAAATGGACAAATTTAAAGAGATACGGCCCTATCATGATCATGAGATCCGGCCTGTCATTGATCGTTTAGTCACCGATCCAGAATTTCTCTCCAGTATCGCTAGTTTCTATGCGCCAAAAATGTCGCGCCTTTTCCCGGGCGTGATGCGAATGATTGCGCGCAATAAGCTGAAAGGACAGGTTGGCCCCGTTCACGATGTGGCAAGCATGCAAGATGTGATCGCGGGCTACATGTACAAAATGATCGAGGATACGACTACGAGCCTAACGCACTCAGGGCTAGAGGGCCTTGACAGCAAGAGGAGTTATCTCTTCGTGAGCAATCATCGTGATATTACGATGGACCCAGCCTTTTTGAATTACATGTTGTATAGCGCCGGGAACAGGACGGTAAAAATTGCAACTGGTGATAACTTACTAAAGAAGCCGTTTGTCTCAGATCTGATGCGCCTGAATAAGAGCTTTATCGTGCAGCGATCACTGAAGGGTAGAGAGCTGCTGCAAGGGCTAACTTTGCTTTCCGAATATATGCACCACTGCATAGAGCAGGGTAGTCATGTGTGGATAGCGCAGAGAGAAGGGAGAGCGAAAGACGGTGTTGATAAGACAGAGGGTGCGGTGTTAAAAATGTTGTCCATGTTTCAGCGCAAAGAACCACTGCGTGAAAGTTTGCAAAAGCTACACATCGTGCCGGTGTCAATTTCCTATGAGTATGATGCTTGTGATGTTCTAAAGGCCGAAGAGCTGCATGCTATTGAAACAGCAGGTTCGTTTACTAAAAATGAAAAAAGCGATATTCAGAGCATAGTAGCAGGAATGATCGGTTTTAAAGGAGCTGTCCACGTTGCCTTTGGAAGCGAGATGCAATACGAAAGTGATGACCCCGATGTCATCGCTGCTAGTATCGATTCGCAGATTTTGGAGAACTACAAACTACGAGATAGTAATTATATCGCTTTCGAATTATTGCAAGAAAAAGGCTTGTTGCCCGAAAGTGTTAATGGAATGGAAATCAGTAGCCCTGAAATAAAAAGTGAGTCACGTGAGTTTTTCTTGGATAGGTTGAGCAAGATTGATCAAGAATTACATCGCCACTACCTGCTCAGCTATGCAAATCCAGTAATCAGCCGAAGCCGCAATCAAGCCTCAGCGTAACTTCTGCAATACCTCGCTTAATCGAGCAGTGAAGATATCCCGAATTGACTCGTCCAATGGCCCCAGGGTAAGCGAGTGAAGTTCAGTGCTCATAGCATATTTTAAGCTTTGCTTAGGCTCTGGCTTGGCCTGACCGAAACCACTCTGCAGTTGTTCCAGTTGAAACTTCATTCTGAGTGCCTTGTCATCTGCAGGAGAATCTACGTTCGCTCGAATCTCTGCCTGCACGCAGATTTGCCTAAACGTGTCTTCTGACTGTTTACACTGCTTTGCTAACTCTGACTTCGACTTTGCTGAAAACACTGCACTATGTCTAGCGTTAAGCAGAGTATCTATTTCAGCGTTTCCGCTTTTATCGGCTGTGTCCCAGGCATCAGAATCGAAAGAGAGTTGCAGTGAACTAAATTTCTCTGCATCACTCTCGCCTAGCAGAGCCTTCTCGATATTTTGCAGCGTGGTAGCTTTCTCGAGAATGGCCTGCATCATTTGTTGCTGCCGTTTATCGGGTAGTGCTCGAAACCTTGAGTCGATCTGGCGCTTTGCAGCATTGAAACGATCAAGCAATCGTTTGCGTTGAGACTTGATTCGAGGGTCTAGCGAGTTTGAGAATTCTTGAGCTAAATCTTGATAAGACGCTCGCGATTCGCGGAAACTAGAATCATCTTTCTTTGCTATGGCATCTAAAGCTGCGAGTATCTCACCGAGCCTTGTCTCGATTTTCTTGAGATCTTCACGTAATTCAGTCGAGGCCTGATCGCGCTTGTTGAAAATGGCATCGCAGGCAGCGCGAAAGTCTTGCCAATACTTCTGATCTTCCCGGTAAGATGTAGGGCCGATTTTTTTCCATTCTTGCTGCAAGCGCTTCGCCTCGTTCATGGCGTGTTTGTTGTCTTCATGCTTGCTCAGCTCGATTGCTTGGCCTACTAGCTCCTGTTTTTGTTTGGAGCTGACTGATAGTTTGCTCTTGCGCAGTTTGCGTAGTTGATTAACTGTCTCATAGAAGCGATTCTGCAAACCTTTAATTTTGCTCTGTTCTATAGGGGCATGCGATTTCCAGTCCTTCTCAGCATCGCTAAGAAGTTTGTTTAGTTTAGAGATGTCTGGTTCGCCTTCATCCTCAATTAGCAACTTATTCTCGGCTTCGAGTGACTCACATATTTCTCGGCGCTTTAACAGGTTCTGCACCATTAGCTGTTTTCGTTCTTTAAAATAGTCCTTACATGGCTCATAGGCCAGATCTGATAGCTTTTTAAATTCCTTCCAGAGCTGCTCATTTTGGCTAGAGCGACCTAGGGTTTTCCATTCTTTGTGCATCTTACTGATATTTTTTGAGCGATCGGAGGCATGCATCTTTGATTCAATCAGGTGCTGCATCTGAATTATCAGTTCTTTCTTTTTCTCGGTTGAGGCGAATATCTTCCAATCACGGAGTTCTATGATCTTCTCTTTGTGAACGTTGGATTTCTTTAAAAGTTCGGCCCGTACCTGATTAGCTGTATTGCTCATGTTCCCCTGAATCTTGTCCCAGCACTGAGTCGCGTTCTCTGAATTTCCAGCCTCGAGAGCCTCTGCGAGAGAGGTGAGGAGTTCTTCGGTCTTCGTTTTTAGTTGTTCTTGGTATTCATTGTTCTTGGTAATTTTTTCTGCGACGCCCGTCTGCAAGGTTTCAATCTTTGTTGCAAGTTCAGTGTCAGTATCTACTAGTCGAGCTTGCAGCTTTCTTAGTTGTGACCGAATTTCAAAGAGCCGGGAAGTGTTCTTGTAGCTAAGTTTAACGGCCTCTTTTTCTGCGGCTTCGAATTCAATGCTGGGCTCTACGAGCGGGACCTCAACTTTTTCTACTTTCTCGGGCTTCTCAGCTTTTTCGGATTTCTCAATACTTTTGATTTTTTCTGGTGACTCTGCTTTTTTTATCTTGGAGTCTGCCGGTTTGTCAGCTGCTTCCGGTGTAGCTTTATCTTTCTTAGCTTTGGGTTCAGTCTTGGTAGAGCCGCTGTTTTTTTCGCTATCGTCGTTAGAATCTAATTCTAGCCGGCTAGCGATAGTTTTGGTGACTGTTTTATCTTTGCCTATGACCTTAGCTAGAACTTCTTTGAGGAGTTGAATGTCAGTGATTTTGACTGCTGCCGATTTGCGCACATGGACACTGGCAGCAAATAGGCAAATATCAGCGAGATCTTCGTTCTGTGCTACTTGCGCGACGGCCAGGCTGCCAATTGTTTTCAGCTTTGTTATTAGGGCAACTTGCTTAACACCGTTACTGGGAAGGTGTTCTAGCTTCTCGATACGCTCGATTTCGCTGTGATTGCTTTCTAGGATGCCTGCGACTAACCGGTAGATTTGCTGCTGAGCACTTTCCTTCACGGTGCCGCCAATGTTTTGCAGTTGCTCAAGTGCACTGAACTCTATGATGCGTGCAATGGCGTAGCAGCGGATAGCTTCATACTCATCCTCTTGTGCCACTTTAAGAAAGAATTCAGCGGTGCCTGGTTCTTTGGGGTCTATTTTCTCAATAGTAACAAGACGCTGTGCGGAGTCTTGATTCAGCCAAGTGTTGTCTATGAGGGGAGATGCAGGATTTGAGGCAGTTGTCATGAACTACGAACCGAAAATTTTAACTAGATTATTATGATTTCTCTACTGACTTATCAGTCGAATGAGCGCTCTAACTAACTAAGACACAAGTGTAGCAGATGTAGTTTCAATCAGAACAGAAAAGAGCTCTGTTGAAGGCTAATTCCGATAAATTCACAGGAAACAGTCATACAAATGCTATAATTCGGGGATCAATTAGCTATATCAGAAAGAATCTCAGGGACACAGCTCGATGTTGGCGGACGACGTAAAGAAGGATATTCAGTCCACCTACCGCCAGTTGCTCGAATCTAGAGAACTCACTCCGCGTTATGGCCAGCGTTTGATGATCGCTGAGATCGCCAAGACCTTATCCTCCCTCACTGACGACGCATCCGATCCCCCAATCTGTGTGGTCGAAGCAGGCACTGGCACCGGTAAAACTATGGCCTACGTACTCGCGGTCTTGCCTCTAGCTAAAGCGCTTAACTACAAGGTGGTGATCGCCACAGCCACTGTCGCGCTTCAAGAACAGGTAGTACTCAAAGATCTGCCGGAAATTCTGGAAGGCTCTGATCTTAGTTTTAGTTATTCCTTAGCCAAGGGCAGGGGTCGGTATTTGTGCCTCGCTAAACTCGATATGTTGCTCAGAGGCAATGACAGCATGCAAGCGATGATGGACTTATATGGAGAAGAATTGAATGATCCTGGTGACGGAGACCATGCGCTCTACGAGAAGATGTTGGATCAGTTGAGTTCGGGTAATTGGAAAGGGGATAGGGACGACTGGGAAAGCTCGCTTAGCGATATCGACTGGAAACCGGTGACTGTAGACAATGCACAATGCATGGGTCCGAAGTGTAGTCACTTTAGCAACTGTTGTTTCTATCAAGCTCGGGATTCTATGGATAAAGCGGACTGTATCGTTAGTAATCACGATCTAGTTTTGTCCGATCTGGCTTTAGGCGGAGGTGTCATTCTTCCTGAGCCAGAGAAATGTATCTACATTTTCGATGAAGCGCATCACCTGCCACTTAAGAGCAATAACCACTTCTCTGCATACACACGAATCAAGGCGACCACTACTTGGTTAGAGCGCACCGACACCGTGTCGCTACGCTTGCAAAAAGATGACTTCATCGATGGGACGACCCAGAAATCACTACAGAAATTGCTCTTAGATACTAGGGAGCAACTCGACCATGCATGGTTGGTCTTGGAGCAGATCCTTGAATCCATAGATCAAGCAGATAGCTATGACAATCGAATCCAGCACGCATTCGCGCTTGGAGTTGTGCCTGAGGAGGTTAAAACTCTAGCTGCTATTTTAGCTAGCTTTTTTGCACGACTAGCTGCTGCATTTCAAAGTATAAGCGATGACCTGAAAGACGCTATGGAGGATGGAGGTGACGTAAAACGCAGGCAGCTTGCTGAACAGTGGTTTCCACTGATTGGCTCGCAACAGAAACGAGCAGAATTAAACCTTGAGCTTTGGTTAAGTTATGCATCCTTAGACCCTGATGGTAAGGCGCCGATTGCGAGGTGGCTCAGCTATAATACGAATGAAAATTTTGCGGATATTGGCTTGTCTTCTAGCCCTGTTTTGGCCGCAGATAATCTACAACAACGACTCTGGGATAATTGTGCCGGCGCGGTACTTACTTCCGCTACGCTCTCCTCCTTAGGGAATTTCGATATGTTGCAGATGCGAGCAGGTTTGCCTGAGCATACTCACTACTTAAGCATTCTAAGCCCATTCGATTTTGCGAATTCTGCGAGCCTAGTTATTCCAAAAATGCACTGTGAGCCGTCGAACTCTGAGAAACACACTGATTACATCGTAAAGGCAATTCCTAGAATAGTGGATAAGTCGGGCGCTTCGCTGATGCTTTTTTCTAGTCGACGGCAGATGCAGGATGTTATGCAGCAGCTGCCCCCATTGTGGCGCGATCTAGTTTTATGCCAAGATGATTTTCAGAAGTCGCAATTGATAAAATACCATCGGCAACGAGTCGACAAAGGAGAGGGCAGTCTGATTTTTGGCTTGTCTAGCTTCGCAGAGGGAGTAGATCTGCCTGGGAAATATTGCACCCATGTACTGATAGCTAAAATTCCTTTTGCTGTGCCGAATGATCCGATTGAAATGACTCTATCTGAATGGATAGAACAGCAGGGGCTCAATTCTTTTATGACTTTGGCTGTGCCCGACGCGGCTTTTCGGCTCGTTCAAGCCAGTGGGCGATTGCTGCGCAGTGAATCTGACACAGGCAAGATAACGCTCTTCGACGAACGCATAGTTAGCAAGCGATATGGAAAGACGATTCTAGAATCTATGCCGCCCTATAGACGAGAGATATTCATGGAAGAGACAGATCAAGCTACTGGCGAGTAGCGAAATAGATTTGACTGCTCTGAACTGCTAGCTTTACTTGCCCGACTTGCGATTAATGATGAAGTAACCGGCGGCGACGCCTACCAACACCCCGATAGCGCTGGATGCCAATACGCTACCGAGAAGTGGGCCAAGCCCTAGGCCGACTAAGATGACCCCCGTAGTTATACAGAGGGCATAAGTGCCTCGTTCAGAGTTCTTTTTGGCTTTCCTCTTCGACATTGCAGCTCCAAAATTAGCAGGTTGTTTTTATTAGTTTGCCTTACGTACTGAGTATATCAAGGTGCTAAGGCTTGAAAATTGGCCCGGGTCGATAGCAGTATTGCCGATGCTATCCATCACTTCCTGGCCCTCAACGACTTTCCCTATAACCGTGTATTTGCCCCAAAGCCATTCAGCGGCTGTAAGGCTGATGAAAAACTCGGAACCATTGCTATCTGGGCCCGAATTCGCCAGAGCTACGGTACCACGTTCAATAGGCCGACTCTCTAGAGAATCATCGTACCGGTAGCCTTGATTCTCGTAGACCGATTTTACACTCAATTCCTGAAGTGTTTCGAGAACTTGATACTGTCTGCTCAATGCCGCCTCGACATCTGTGATATTTCGTTGTGAATAAAGTGGCGTCAGTATCTCCTCATGGAAATCTGGCTTCGATTCAATGTTGAGCACATCGGCGAAGCTCCCGTCCGGGTTCAGTGCCGGTATTTGATCTAGGCCCAGAGCATTCGCATTAATCTCGTCGTTGAGGAGACTAACCTGAAGTCCCAAAGGGTTAATTGCTGGGCTGCCTGCTTGAATGATGAAGCCCGGCACCACGCGATGAAAGCGCATGCCGTTGTAGTACCTAGACTGGATTGGTTCGCCAGTTTTCAAATTTGTAAATTCTTTCTCTCCCTCGGCCAGCGCAATAAAATTTTCTACATTGTTAGGTGCTTCAAGGGGGTAGAGTTCAAGATACATTTCACCCTTCGATGTGCTTATTCGTATCAGGGGGTTCTGAGAATCCTCCATGGCCACTAATGCCGTAGAAGTATCGGCGAGTGCTGTGTTTAACGAGGTAAGCAGGCTAAAAATTAGCAGGAGAAGGCTGGGAATAGTGGATTGAGGCATAGAAGTCTAGTGCAGCAGGTGATGGTCGGCAGGAAGGTTCTTGGAAATCCAAATCGCTAGCTTGTGACGCATATTGAGCACGCTCTCATCAGGCATTGCTAGTGGTTGTATGACGCCATCTTTAACGAGTAGCAGGTAAATCGCGCGTACCTTGTTGTCAACATGATCTGTAGTCTCGAATGTACCAGCTCCGCGAGCCTCGAAATAGCGCGTGCCTACTCGGATCGCTTCTTTTAAGAGTTCGCTCTCGTTCTTGATTTTCTTCATGGCTGCCTTTACCTAGGTACTATCTATCGATTTCCTATCGACGCAAAGATTGTAGGGCGAAAGCGGCTCCTCATGCAATACGGCTCTGCACAGTACCTGGATTTGGCGCGCAATCAGTTCAGGGTAAGATCTGCTAGGAATCTTGATAAAGAGTCAGCTCTTCTAGGGTGTCGATATCTTGCAGTATACCTGGGTCAGAGACTCGCAGCTCTCGCACAGCCTGCGGATACATGCTCGTAAGTCTCCTGCCTCCGCTATCGCCCGTTAACGCTTCTAGATCGGTATAAAGGTTTTTGCCAAAGGCGACAGGATTTCCCATTTTGGAGTCAAAAGTTGGAGTAACTATGGAGTCTACGGTGACTAGCTCGGCAATGAGGCTATAGGTTGAGGCCTCAATAAAAGGCATATCGCCTAGACAAACTACGCAGCCATCCCAATCTCCAATTTGCTGTGCGGCAAAGGCCAGCGTCGCTCCCATTCCTTGATCGGCATGTTCAAAACCGAGGATTGATGTGCCCTGCGCTAGTTTTTGAAGCGCTGTAACCATCTCAGGTCGTGTAACGACGAGTAGTTCCGGGAATGCCTCGGCAATTCGCTCCACGGTCTGTTGGAAAACCGTTTTTCCGCTCGACAGCTCGGCGAGTAGTTTGCTGCTGCCAAATCGGCTGCTGAAACCTGCCGCTAATACGATGGCGCCTACGGGCTTGGTCATGTCTAGTGCGTGGCCGCTTTTACCTGTCGCAAGGCA
>TARA_B110000037_G_scaffold223091_1_pt1 | contig 12177 bp, 7 predicted proteins | sample TARA_B110000037 | Tara Oceans TARA_B110000037 (sample SAMEA4397196) | marine metagenome | biome: Polar Biome; feature: [MIX] marine epipelagic wind mixed layer (ENVO:01000061); material: water (ENVO:00002006), including particulate matter (ENVO:01000060) such as... | depth 10-100 m
CCCGCACCCCCATCTTTTCCTGGCCGTCGGCCGCGTTGGTGAACATCTCGCCGGCCTTGCAGGGGATCGTGGTATTGCGCGGAATCAAAACATTCATCAGGCCACCGAAGGTTTCGATCCCGAGACTCAGCGGGGTAACATCCAGCAGAACCATTTTTTGCATCGCACCACTCATCACACCCGCTTGGATGGTAGCGCCGAGGGCGATGGCTTCGTCCGGATGCTGGGTTACATCGACTTCCTTTTCGAAAAATTTAGCAACGGCTTCCCTCACGGCAGGCATTCGTGTGCTTCCGCCGACCAACACCACCGCATCGAGATCCGCTACGGAAAGACCGCTGTCGAGCATCGCCAGCTTGCAGCATTTGATTGTTCTAGCGATCCATTCCGTCGTTAAAAAATCAAGATCCGCACGAGTGATAATTTTCTCAAAACTACTATGCCCATCGTAGAATGGAACGCGCACTGTGAAAGAATCGGAAACGGAAAGCTCCCGCTTGGCCTTCTCGGCCTGATCGAGAAACAGCTGTTTCGTCCCACTAGCAATTTCCGACACATCTTTAAGAATATGGGAAAAGAGCATCTGATCTACATCGTCGCCACCAAGCCGGGTATCCCCGTGGGTAGCGAGGACTTGGAACACCCCGTTCTCCATTTCCAGAACCGTTAGATCGAAGGTTCCGCCGCCGAGATCATACACGGCGACGCGTGCCCTATCCTCTAATTTATCGAGGCCATAGGCGAGTGCCGCGGCGGTGGGTTCGTTGAGAATCCGGACGACTTCCAGCCCAGCCAATTCCCCTGCTCTCTTGGTCGCGGCCCTTTGCGCGTCGTTGAAATATGCGGGGACGGTAATGACAGCCTTGCCGACTTCCATCTCCAACCGCCATTCCGCAATCCGTTTAAGTTCTTTTAAAATCTCCGCGCTGACCTCTTCCGGGGATTTCCCCAAACCGGCCAGAACAGGATCGAAAATGGAATCTGCGCCAATCTGCCGCTTCACGCTGGTAACAACGCGTTGCGGATCGGTCGCGCGCCTGCGGAGGGCTTTCCGTCCAACCTCAACCGTGCCGTTTTCCCCATACCACACGGCACTAGGCATGATTCGGCTGCCCTCCTCATCAGCCAAGAGGATGGGAAAGCCAGTATCCACGACGCCCACAGCGGAGTGTGTGGTGCCTAGGTCGATGCCAATTATCGTCTCCAAGACTAGGGAATCCTAAAGATTTTCCCGTTCGATGGGTCTTTCGCAAGCTGTCCGGAGCGGAAGCCCTCCACATCAATCACGTTGTAGGGCGAATACGGGCTAATCACTCGGTCGCGATTGTCCGTGCGCTCGGCAACAGGATATTGGTCGCGGGTTGGCTGGCGCGGAGGCGACGACTGGTAATCGCCGCGTTGGTCGCGATTGTCGTAGCTTGAATTTTGGTTGCCACCACGATCTTCATAACGGCTGTCTGGGCTGTTGTAACGACCGTCGGTGCGCTGGTTATTACGACTGTTGGAATCGTAGTAGGAATCTGGCTGCGGACGTCTTTGCCCAGGTGGGTAAACGGGAAGCGGTTCACAGGAAACCACTAGAAGCGCGGCGCCAAGTGCGGTTGTGAATTGGATTCTGGTCATATGGTTTTGGGACGTTGTTCGGGGAAAGTCTATTCGGTTCACCTCCTGCTCGCTAGCAGGTATTTAGAAAGAATAACCAGTTTTCTGGCTTTTGAAACAGAATAACGCCGGTCGAAAACCCGGAATTTCCCCTTCCGCATCTTCGAGAGGAGGCAGCGGTAGGTTTCCGCCATGATCCGAGCAGGCACGAGGGCGGCACGGTCAATCTCCGGAATGAGTTTCTCAGCCTCAGCAAAAAGGTAATCCGCGCGCTCCGACTCGTATTGCATCACCGCTAGAAAACGTCCGTCATAGACTTTACCGATGAGGTCGCGTTCGGAATACTGGAAGCGAATCAGATCGTTGATCGGGAGATACATTCTCCCTCCGTTTGACAGGTCTTCACCGATATCGCGGAGGATATTTGTTAACTGGAGAGCATTTCCGAGGGCAATCGCGTATTTATCGGAATCCTCATGGACGCAGCCGAAGAGCCTTGTACAAACCAGCCCGACCACTCCCGCGACCTTCCTATTGTAGGCAGCAAGCTCATCCCAGCCTTGGAAACGCTGCACCTCCAGATCCATCCGGCAACCGTCGATGATTTCTAGCATCCATTCCTGCGGGATACCCCGTCTATCCATCATTTCTCCAACTTCCGTCCCAAAGTTATCGCTCTCCGGAAAACCACTCCGTATCCCCTCTTCCCACCGCGAAAGCCCCTCCCTCCGTTCTGGTTTCGGAATTCCTAGGTCGTCGGCAAGGTCATCCACCGAGCGGCAGAACGCATAGAATACCACCGTATCGTCGCGCTTGTCCTTCGGTAGGATTTTAAGCGCGAAGGCCAGGTTGGATTTCGCCTTCCGGGTGATCTCAGATGCGGAAGACACGGGAGATCACTTAATGAATCCCCAGTGCCCGGTCGTGATCGGCCAGAGGGAAAAGAGTGCGGGACCGACGAGATTGTATTCTTTAACCGTCCCCCAGTAACGGGAATCGAGAGAGTTCGCAGTATTGTCCCCCATCGCCACATACTCCCGCATGCCCGGCTTCGCATTCTCGCCTTTCAGACGCAGGACATCGCCAGGATCCTGTAGGTAGATACGGTGGGTGTCGCTAGGATCGCTGCTACGTCGGGCAAGGACGTAACCGGGATGCTCGGATTTGAACGGAGGCTCACCTTCCGCGACTTTTTGGATACCCGATTCCTTCGCGATCTTCCCGTTCACCAGCAAATTCGGAGTCTGGATTGAAAGCGCGTCACCCGGCACCCCGACCAAGCGCTTGATGTAGTGAGAGCCGCCACCCTGCGGGCCACTGCGCTCCTTGATCCCTTTGATTCCCAGTGTTTCAAAAACGAATACTTCGCCGCGCTCTGGTTTGCGGAAATGGTAGGAAAACTTGTCCACGAGTACAAGGTCGCCGGAGTCTATCGATCCTTCCACGATAACTGTTCCAGCCTTAAGCACTCCGCCCGTCTGCCGGACAGTGGCAATTGCATCTTGAAGCCCGACCTGGGAAGAAGGTCCCGCAGGGGCCGGAAGGCGGAGTGGCTTCGAATCGAGGAAATGAATTTGCGCGCGACTGAAGAAGTGCATCCACTGGGTATCCCGGACATCCGCGCGTCCCTTGGGAGAAATGGCAATACGCCTATCCTTGTCGTTCACAAGTTTCACATAGCTGCGACCCTTGGTAACGTATTCCCATGCACGTACTGGAAAGGAGGGCCAGTCATCTTTCTTAATCGGGGTGCCGACGATGCCGTTAAGAGTAGGCTGCATGGAGCCGGTGGGGATGCGGAAAGGCTGCAAGTAATAAGCACGCAGACCAAGGGCGATCACAATAGCGACAAACATCACTTCCACGTTTTCCTGAAACCAGTCCTGCGGTTTCTCACGCGGAAGGGAGTTTTCACACGTGCCACGGAGTTGCTTGGATGCCTCGTCCGTTTTCTCACGGTCGTTGGCTTTAACCGCATCCAGAAGGTCTTTCCGGCGGGATTCGATTTCCGCGATCCTCTCGTCGCTCAGAAGATCCCTCTTGTAGTTGACGAATTTCCTTCCGCCCTTTGCCAGAATTTTAGCGTTCTTTTTCCAAGCAGCGGTAAACATGTGCGCGAACTCTGCACACGCTGGAGGCCGCCTGCAAGCCCGCTCTCAGGGACGTTCCAACAGCAGGTGCAACACATTGTCCACGAAGGCCGGATCGCTTGTCATCTTCTTGTGGTCGGAGAATACAAACTGCGAATGTGTCCAATGAATCGGGCTTTGCAGACGTCCGCCTTCACTTCCCTTCCCACGCCTGTCCATCAGCATCGATTTCCGGGTCACGACACCATCACCCGACAAATAATCGATGATAGCGGGCACACCGTCCGCCCCGACCTGCGCACGACTGCCGGTAGAAACAGCATCCCCGGCGAAGGCGTGGATTTGAAAACCTGCCGGAGGGACGGCTTTTGCATTCATCGCTCTGTGAAAGTCGCGGGCGTTGGAAAGCATTTTCGAAAGGTGAGCTATCGCGATTTTCCGACGCTCTTGTGAATCAGCGATTTCAGGAAGGAGTTGTGAAAGGATTTGCTCCTGCGCGGGATCGGCCAGTCCCCAGTTCAGAGATTTCCAAGATTCTGTCTGGAAAATGGCGATGGGATTACTGTCCTTGTCGATCACAGCCCCAGCTTCCGTTCGCGGCATAAGCTCATACATCGATGGCATCGTCCCGATTACAGCTGGCGGAATTCTAGGAAGGAAAGGTGCCAGCTTGTAGCCTTCGCTCAATTGTTGCACCGGGTAGATCGAACCATCGTTCGGTGTTCCGACCAGAACCAGCTTATCCAGATCCTTCGCCCCTGCCCAAGTGACCGCCATTTTTCCGCCAGATGCGAGAGGACGTTTCCCATACATCGCGTAATAGCGCGCGACCAAACCACCCATGGAGTGAGCCACGATATCGAATTTCACTTCACTGCGTTTCCCTGTCCGCTTGAAACGCTCATTGGAAACGTAGCGCTTCTTTTCATCGATAAACCGCCCGAGCAATACGGCATTTTCCGCACAGGAGCGACGCCAATCGTAGCCGAATTGGAAACAGGTGTAATGCCCAGGCCCATAGTCGATTTCACTAAGAGCTGAGTGATCGGAATCCAGATATCCACCAGCACCGAAAGCTCGCATCATTCCGGAATACGCGCTGAACTGGAAATCAAACCCGAGCGAAACCTTCACCTGCTCCAAGGCACCATCCGGCCTCAGCTCGTCCTTAGGCCAACCTTTTCCGGACAAAGGCAAAGCTAATGCCCGCATGCCCTCGACACTTCCTAAATCGATCGCTCTACCTCCGAATTCGCCCCAGACCACACGTCCGTCCGCATTCACAAGTCTTGATCCCAACATTCCAGGAATCACGATAATCGGGTTTCGCTCCGGCCCTTTGTTCTTCGCTGCAGCACTGTAGATCCCGCCTAGATCAGGAGTCTTCATGGAAGGAGTGCAGCCGATTAGCAGGATGAGGAGGAAGCCGATGGCGTAAATTTTCATGAGATCGTGTAAGGGAAAATCCGGTATCTTTATTCCGGTATTTCCATAAGAATAACAACCACATGGAACTTAGTCGGAATACTGTGGCTCTGTAAATCCTCTTGTGAGAGGCATCTGCTTTGCTCATACCAAAGCTGGTAATCGCGCGACCCTAATCTCCCACTACTCAAAAAATGACCTCCATCATCAAAGACTACACCCACTGGCTTCACGGAAAATGGCCAGCCGGAGGGGCTGAGAAAGCCCCAGCTGTGAACGACGATGGCACATGCAACGTATCCGGAATTCGAGTTGTGGGCGATCTCACCGGGGTGCCGCTCCTGAAATTTTCCGCCGACACCGGAGCACGTGCAGTGCAGGCGATCCTGAACGAAAAGGATTTTAAAAAAGGCGGAGAAACACTCGACCTCGCCATCATCGGAGCTGGGGTTTCCGGAATTTCCGCTGCCATTGAGGCCTCCAAGTCCGGGCTGAACTACAAAATCTACGAATCTGCGGAAGCCTTCTCCACGATCCGGAACTTTCCCCGGAAAAAGCCGATCTACGCATACCCCACCGACATGATCCCCGCAGGGGACATGAGCTTCGAGTCCGAAGTAAAGGAAGACCTCCTAGTGGAACTCGAAAAGCAACAGAAAGAGCACGGAATCGAAACCACCGAGGCAGCGATTCAGAAAATCTCCCGCTCCGGAGGCATTCTAAAACTTCACACGAAGGCGGAACCCATCTCCGTAAAACGAGTCATCATCGCAATCGGGCGCACCGGGAATTTCCGCAAGCTCAACGTCCCGGGCGAGGGACTGGAAAAAGTATCCAACCGACTCATCGACTCATCGAAGTTTGATGGAAAACAGATTCTCGTTGTCGGCGGCGGTGACTCCGCGATGGAGGCCGCGATCTCTCTCGCGGAAGAAGGCGCGACGGTCCATCTCTCCTACCGCAAAAAGGAATTTTCCCGACCCAAGGCCGAAAACGTGGCGAAACTTCAGGCACTCGAATCTAGCGGCAAGCTGACCCTGCACATGGGCACCAATGTCCAAGATATCGAGGAATACCAGGTAACCCTCTGCGGCGAGGACGGCTGCGATAACGTGCTCAAAAATGACTACGTCTTCACACTCATCGGGCGGGAGGCTCCACTCGATTTTTTCCGAAAATCGGGAATCAAAGTAACCGGTGACAAGACCCCACGATTCTACGGCACCATCGCCTTCAGCCTGCTCTTCTGCTTCTGGATGTATCATTGGAAAAAGGGTGGAAAACTCCCGTTTGGCGGGTATTTGCCCGCATGGCTGAACCCTCAGCCGGGAAGCTTACTTGGTGGGCTTCAAGGCTGGTGGGAAACCACGGGAACCTTGGGAAGTGTGATCAAGGGGTCGATTTCAGATCCCGGTTTCTACTACTCCCTCGCCTACTGCCTTTGCGTGCTGATCTTCGGAATCCGCCGCATCCGCCGGCGCAAAACACCCTATGTAAAGCTCCAGACAATCACGCTGACCTGCATTCAGTGGATACCGCTCTTCATTCTACCTTACTTTCTATTCCCCTACCTCGGCGCGAACGGCGCTTTCACCTCCGGCGGCTTCGGCCAATGGTTCGGAGAAACCTTCCTCTCCAATGGACCAGGCACCGCACCCGACCAATACTGGCGCGCCTTCGGCTTCATCCTAGCCTGGCCGCTTTTCGTCTTCAACCTCTTCACCCAAGCCCCCATGTGGGGATGGCTTATCCTCGGATTCATCCAGACCTTCGTCATCATCCCGCTCATCGTGTGGCGCTGGGGAAAAGGCGCCTATTGCGGCTGGATCTGCTCTTGCGGCGCGCTCGCGGAAACACTTGGCGACGCACACCGCGCAAAAATGCCACACGGCCCATTCTGGAACAAACTCAACATGGTCGGACAGGTCGTCCTGCTATTCGCCTTCATCATCCTCGCCGTCCGTATCGTCGGCTGGGTGTTTCCCAGTAGCGGCCTGAACGCGCTCTTCAGCACGCTCCTCTACACCATGCCGGTCGCGAACTATTCCTACCTCGTCGATCTTTGGTTGGCCGGCATCCTCGGCGTCGCCTTCTACTTCCATTTCTCCGGCCGAGTCTGGTGCAGGTTCGCCTGTCCGCTCGCCGCGCTGATGCACATCTACGCCCGCTTCACCCGCTTTCGAATTTTCGCGAATAAGGATAAATGCATCTCCTGCAACGTCTGCACCAGCGTCTGCCACCAAGGCATCGACGTCATGGCCTTCGCCAACAAAGGCAAACCCATGGAAGATCCCGAATGCGTTCGCTGCTCCGCCTGCGTTCAATCCTGCCCGACCGGCGTTCTCAATTTTGGTCGTCTCGACAGCGATCAAAAACCCATATTCGACACCCTCCCAGCATCATTAGTCCAGCTTGCAGAAAGACGGAAAGCGAAATAGACAGAGCACCAGCCACAAGAATCCGATCCGCGTTTATCCGCGTCAATCCGTGGTTCCTCTTCGACCACAACCCCAGTCTTCGCACCTTCGCTGTTCAATTTCCTCCATGCTCTCCGCCCTAGCCTTTGCCCTCTACCTCGCCGCCAGTGCGGGGCTACTTTTCTACGGACTGAACTGCTATGTCCTCCTCATTCTGTTCTCAAAGAAATCCAAGGAAACAAGAGCACGCCAGCTCCTCACCGAGGAAAAATGGGAGAAGGAACACCCTCCCGGAGACTTTTCAAACCTCCCCAAAATCACCACCCAACTACCACTCTACAACGAGTTCAACGTCGCCGAGCGGGCGATCCGCGCCATCGCGGCCTTCGACTATCCGACACACCTCCACCAGATCCAAGTGCTTGATGATTCCGATGATGAGACATGCGCGCTCGTGGATTCGGTAGCGGAAGAACTTCTGGAAAAAGGCATTTGGATCGACGTCGTCCGCCGCAACAAACGCCATGGCTACAAGGCCGGTGCGCTCTCCGATGCCATGCCCACCGCACACGGCGAGTTCATCGCAATCTTTGATAGCGACTTCGTCCCGGAACCCGATTTCCTCCGCAACCTCATCCCCCATTTCTCCGACCAAAAAACCGGCCTCGTTCAAGCTCGCTGGGCACACCTCAACCGCAAAGCCTCCCTCCTCACCCGCGCCCAATCGGTAGGCATCGACGGCCACTTCGCCATCGAACAAACCGCCCGGTCCGCAAACCACCTTTTCCTCAACTTCAACGGCACCGCCGGGATCTGGCGTCGCACAACCATCGAGGACGCCGGTGGCTGGACGGCCGACACTCTCACCGAAGATCTCGACCTTTCCTACCGCGCCCAACTCAAAGGCTGGCACCTCGAATACGTCCCGCACGTAACCGCACCGGCCGAGCTACCGGAAACCTACTCAGCGTTCAAGAGCCAGCAATTCCGTTGGGCGAAAGGCTCGATCCAGACCGCCAAAAAACTCCTTCCAGAAATTTTCCGATCCGGCCGCCCTCTCTTCGCCAAGCTCCAGTCCGTCTTCCACCTCTGCCACTACTTTGCACATCCGTTGATGCTAGTTCTGGCTCTTCTGGCACTACCCGCGCTTCACTATCTAGGCGGTGAGTTACACCGGATTTGGCTCATCGTTTTCGCCATCCCGCTCATCGCCTCCACCCTCGGCCCGACCGTCCTCTACACCATCAGCCAGCGCCATCTTTACCCAACGGACTGGAAATCCCGCGTTCTACTCCTACCCGCCCTTGTCCTCGTAGGTTTTGGCATCTGCATTTCAAATACCCGCGCCGTTCTCGAAGCGTTCCTCGGCATCAAATCCGGCTTTATCCGCACCCCGAAGCGCGGCTCCAAGGTAACCAAAAGCTACAACCCAGTCGCCAATATCATCCCGCTTCTGGAAATCGTCGCCGCCACCTATTGCGCGTTCACCCTCTTCGCCTACATACGCAGTGGAAATTTCGGCATCGCCCCTTTCCTCTTCCTCTACATAGCCGGCTTCGCCCTCGTCGGTTTCTCCAGCCTCCGCGAACAGCTCCATGCCCGCAAAGCATAATGAAGAGCCGCGCCTTTGGCCGGCTTCACCCCGTTCCATTGCTTGGTTTGCATGCCTAGCCTCGTCACTGGGCGCGTGTTTTTTTTGGTCATCCCTCCCCACCCTCGATGCCTCCCCCATTCTCCGCGTAGCCCTCTTCGCCACCCTAGGCTTCTCAATGCTCGGCTTGGTCTTCCTTTTCCCGGAAACAACTGATCGAAAAGCCCGCCTCCTCATCCTCATTTCCGCGATCCTTCTACGCCTCGCCCTCCTGCCAGCACCACCCTCAGACGATGTAAACCGCTACCTCTGGGAAGGCGAACTCGTCCTTGCCGGGGAAAATCCATACTCAGCCCCTGCCGATAATCCCCGCTGGGAAAACCGCCGCGATGCAATCTGGGAAGGCATGAACCACCGCGACCGCCCCACCGCCTACCCACCTGGCATCCAATGGGTCATGGCTGCCACCGCCGCCATCCACCCTTCCCTCTTCAGCTTCAAAATCCTCGCTCTCCTCGGCGATCTGGCAGTCCTTCTACTACTCTTAGTCCTCCTCAGGGAAAATGCAGCCCCCCTCCGCTGGGCCGGCTTCTACGCATTCAATCCCGCCGTCCTCATCGCCTTCGCAGCAGAAGGCCACTTCGACAGCCTCATGGTTGCAGCCATGCTTGCCGCCATCCTCGCCGCCCGCAGGGGAAAATCTTCCGCCTGGCTCTGGATAGCAGCCGCCATCCAGATCAAGCTCGTCTGCCTCATCCTCGTCCCGCTTTTTCTTATCCCAAAAAAGAAACCGCGAATGAACGCGAATGAACGAGAATTTAAGAACGATCAAAAAAAAGAAACTTCTGGAATTGCATTGATTCGCGTCCATTCGCGTTCATTCGCGGTTAAAATTCTCCTCTTCTCCACCATCCTCATCCTCCCCGGCCTACCGTTTTTATCCGCTCTTCCCGAATGGTTCGCAGGCGTCCGGCAATTCGCAGGTTCCGGCAGCTTCAACGCCCCTCTCTTCACTTTCCTTTCTCTAACTGGATTCGATCATTCAGTGGTAAAAATTCTCTGCACCACCGCTTTCGGAGTTTCAGCAACCGCCATCTGTATCGCCCGCTGGCGAGGAACCGACCTCATCCATTCCGCCCTCATCATGATGGGCGCGCTCCTCGTCTGCTCCCCCATCGTCCATTTCTGGTATCTCACCTGGCTCCTCCCACTCACCGCCCTCCGCCCCTCCTTCGCATGGACCACCGTTTCCATCACCATGGCAGTGTACTTCCTCGCATGGCACACCCAAGCTACGGAAGGCTGGTGGGGTCTCCGCCACGGCACCGCCGCCCTCATCTGGCTCCCCTTCGTCCTAGCCGCAATCGCCCAGAATCGCTTCGCCCTCTCCAAGTGGCTTGGGCGTCCCACCACAGGAAGTGCAAGAGGCGTCTCGCCTCCTGATCAGTCCCTAGCCCTCATCATCCCAGTCCTAAAACCAGACAAAACCCTCCTCCCTTTGTTAGAAACCCTAAGAAACGAACTCGGCTCCACGTCCGAAATCCTCATCGTCTCTTCGGAGGAATCCACCTTCAGTCTCCCTGAGAAAACCATTACCGCCCCCCGCGGCCGAGGCAACCAGATCGCCGCCGGCATTTCCGCAACCACCGGCGACTGCATTCTCATCGTCCACTCCGACAGCACACCCCGCCCCGGCTTCGCATCGGATTTGGATACCGCCATCTCCACTCACCCGAAGGCATCACTCCTCATCTTCGGCCAGCGCTTCGATACTCAATCCCCCGGCACCCTCCTCATCGAAGCCCTCAATGAACTTCGGGTCGTCTTCGGCGGAGTCGCATTCGGAGACCAGACCATGCTCATCCGCCGTTCCGCTCTGGAATCCGCCGGCGGCTTCCCCGACCAGCCCCTGATGGAAGACGTAGAGGTCAGCATGCGCCTAGCCACCCGCGGCGATGTCATCTACCTAGGCCGTGAATGGAAAATTTCCGCCCGGAAATGGGGAAAGAATTTCACAAAACGCGTTATCCTCATCATCCGCCTGGTCGCCTCCTACCAATTCGCCCGACTCCGCAGCCGCGAGCACGCCGCCGAAGTATCGAAACGCATGTATGCCGAGTATTACCCGAAGATACCAAAATCAGGATAGTTTCACCGCCTTCAACCCGATGAACAGAGGAAACTCCTCCGCCGCCTTGTGCTCCGCATTGCTGAACGGGCCGCCACCCTGCGAGCGGCGGTGAGAGAAAAGCTCCACGCACTCTACCACCCCCAACCCCGCCTTCCCCATCGGGGAAATTACTTCTGCCAGCGGCCTGTGGTAAAACACCGTCCCCTCGTCGGTTCCTAAACCAGGCCTCGTCTGTATACCGATCTCCAAAGCTTTCCCATACTTGTCCAGTCGGCGGAACTGGATCTTCTGATCCCCGTCCCAGCCCCAGTGGCTTTCCTGCGGAATTCGGAAACACGGATGCATCATCACAATCACCGCCCGCCCTCCGGGCTTCAGCGAGCCGGATATATTTTTCATCAAGCCATCCACATCGGGAACATCGTGCACTGCCATCACACAAGCCGCCGCATCGTAGCTCCCGTCCGCCCAGTCACTTTCCGCACAAGCATCCGCGCGTAAAAACGAAACATTTCCCTCCGACGCATATCTGTTCCGAGCTGAACCAATCAGCTTCCCGCTCGCATCCACCCCCAGCACTTTTTCCGCCCCTGCGGCCAGCAAATGCCTCGCCAGGACTCCCTGCCCGCAACAGATATCAATCACCGCCTCCCCCGGCGACACTTTAAGTAAATCCATCACCCCCGGAAGGATGACATTCTGGTGATAGTCGGATCCATCCGCCCCAACTAGTTTATCATACCACCCGGCCACACCGTCCCAGCCACGGTCGCCGCCCTTCTCAGGCACCTTATCTTTTTTGGGGGAATCCCTTCCCTCCTGCCGCCGCCCCGCATCACGCCCGCCGTTCCAATTACCCTGCCTCTTCTTGCGTCCGCCGTTGCCACCCGATCTTTCCATGCCGGAAACTACCCGCCCCCA
>TARA_B110000037_G_scaffold167679_1_pt1 | contig 12154 bp, 13 predicted proteins | sample TARA_B110000037 | Tara Oceans TARA_B110000037 (sample SAMEA4397196) | marine metagenome | biome: Polar Biome; feature: [MIX] marine epipelagic wind mixed layer (ENVO:01000061); material: water (ENVO:00002006), including particulate matter (ENVO:01000060) such as... | depth 10-100 m
GGTTCGACTTCTACATTTTTTACATTCATAACTCCATTGACTTTTTATCCAATAATGCTCTGTATGGGAACACCTTTTGCAAATAACACCTATTTTGTTCCGTTCTTCTTTAAAGTGAGTACGACATGATTCTTACCTATCAAATTCTGATGTAAAACTAAAAATATTCATACTTTTATCTTTCCTTAATAATACTAAATAAATTGTCGTTAGTAGTGTTTACGGATATACAAACTTTTTTTAATGCTATTGTATTCAAAAATAATCTCTTGTACTATTTCTGCAGCTGGTTTTATTTTATAAATCAACCCTGCAATTTGACCAATTTCCAATTCACCTTTTTCTAGATCACCTTCGAACATTCCTTTTCTAACTCTTCCCTTTCCTAACAATACTTCCAAGTCTCCCTTTGTTGGGTTTTCACTGTATAATTCCTGTACTTCCTGAAAGAACTTATTTCGAATTAAACGAACTGGCGCTAGTTCTTTTAAAGTTAAGAATGTATCTCCATCCTTTGCACTTAGAACTTGTTTCTTAAATTTAATATGTGCAGAAGATTCTTCACTCGCAACAAATCGGCTTCCTATTTGAACTCCATCAGCACCTAGTATCATGGCGGCCAACATACCGCTACCTGTAGCAATTCCTCCAGCGGCTATTAGCGGAATACTTATATACTCTTTTACCATTGGAATCAGAGTAAAAGTGGTCGTCTCTTCCCTCCCATTATGTCCTCCTGCCTCAAATCCTTCTGCAACAATAGCATCTACCCCAGCCTCTTGTGCTTTTAAAGCAAATTTCACGCTACTCACCACGTGAACTACAATAATTCCTTTATTCTTTAAAAACGAGGTCCAAGTCTTTGGATTCCCTGCTGATGTAAAAACAATTTTCACACCTTCTTCAACAATCACCGCTATAATTTTTTCCATCTCTGGATAGAGCAGCGGAACATTGACTCCAAAAGGGTTTTTTGTCGATTTTTGGCATTTTCTAATATGTTCTCTCAACAACTCTGGACGCATACTACCTGCTCCAATCAAACCTAATCCACCTGAATTAGAAACCGAAGAAGCTAATTTATAGCCACTATTCCAAACCATTCCAGCCTGAATTAATGGATATCAAATATTGAACAGTGCACTAATTTTATTCTTCATTGATAGCCTTATATTTACAAAAATAACCAATTTTACAGAACTTTAAATATAGTGTGCTTTTACCCGTATGAAAATTTTTATTTTAACGTCATTGGCTTTAATAGCATTTGCTGCGAATTCAGTATTATGCCGATTGGCATTAGGAAATAATGTTATAGATGCCTCCAGTTTTACGATTATCCGATTATTAGCCGGAGCCATTGTTCTATTTTGCATAGTACTATTTAGCAAAGGAAAAACCTCAACAACGTCTAAAGGGAGTTTGCTCTCTAGTTTTATGCTCTTCTTATACGCAATCACTTTTTCATTTGCATACTTGAGTTTGGACACTGGAACTGGCGCACTTATTTTATTTGGTGCGGTTCAAATTACAATTATTATACACACCCTACTTTCAGGAAATAAATTACGCCCCTTAGAGTGGTTAGGAGTCATTATTTCTTTTTTAGGATTCATCTATTTAATTTCACCAGGAGTAAGTTCTCCTTCAATTATCGGTTTTATTTTAATGACTATAGCAGGCATTTCCTGGGGTATATACACCATAAAAGGTCAAACTTCAAAAAACCCTTTACGAGATACTACGTATAATTTTATAAAGACACTGCCTTTTATTACGATCCTATATATCGCTACGATGACTCAGAGTAATTATTCTACCGAAGGAATATTATTGGCAGTTATAGCTGGTGGAGTTACCTCTGGAATTGGTTATACAATTTGGTATATGGCCATTCGCGGACTCAGTTCAATTCAAAGTGCAGTACTCCAATTATTGGTTCCTGTTATTGCCGCTTTTAGTGGAGTAATTTTTATTTCCGAAATCATTACCGTGCGACTAACAGTTTCTTCAATCTTAATACTTGGAGGTGTATTAATTGTTACACTTTATAAGTATTCATTAAGAAATAACCCCGGAACCTAATACCGCATCATTCTGATACCAAGCTACGAATTGTCCTTCAGTGATCGCAGATTGTGGATTTTCGAACGAAACATATAACCCGTTCCCAGTTCTATAAAGAAAGGCTTTCTCTAATGGTTGACGGTAACGAATACGCACTAAAACATCCATAGAAGTTCCTGCTTTCAATTCTAAATCCTTACGAATCCAATGAATTTCTTCATTTGTTACAAACAAGGCTTTTCTATACAATCCAGGATGATTTTTTCCTTCTCCTACGTAGATTACATTTTCCTGAACATCTGTATCAATCACATACAATCCTTCTTTGGTTCCGCCAACGTTCAATCCTTTACGCTGCCCTTTTGTAAAATAATGCGCCCCTTGATGCTTACCTATAACCTTACCATCTCCTCGCTGATACCTATATTTAGTTGCCTTGAATTCTAATTCTTCTTCTAAGGAATTAAATACTGGTTTTTCTTTTTGATACTCAGAAAACGCGTAAGAAATCATTACAATTACTCCTTCTTTAGGTAGTAATTGTTGCTGTAAAAATTCTGGCAAACGAACTTTACCTATAAAACAAAGACCTTGAGAGTCTTTTTTATCAGCCGTAATTAAATCTATTTTTGTTGCAATCTCACGAACTACTGGTTTTGTCAATTCTCCTATTGGAAATAAGGATTTTGCTAATTGATTTTGAGATAATTGACATAAAAAATAAGATTGATCTTTATTAGTATCTACTCCAGATAATAATTGATAAACCATATCTCCATCCTTCTCAAATTCCGATTTCCTACAATAATGTCCAGTGGCAACGTAATCTGCACCGAGATCAAGAGCTATTTTCATAAAGACATCAAACTTTATCTCTCTATTGCACAATATATCTGGGTTCGGTGTGCGCCCCATCTCGTACTCGCGAAACATATAATTTACAATCTTCTCTTTGTATTGCTCACTTAAATCGACAACTTGAAAGGGTATCCCTAATTTTTCAGCAACCAACATGGCATCATTACTATCTTCGAGCCAAGGACATTCATTAGAAATAGTTACAGAATCATCGTGCCAATTCTTCATAAAAAGACCTATTACTTCATATCCTTGCTGCTGCAGTAAGTAAGCTGCTACACTGCTATCAACTCCTCCGGAAAGACCAACAATAACACGTTTCATTTTTATAAAAATTTAAAAATGCAAAGATACTGATAAGTTTTATGAAACGAGCACCGTAAAATTAATATCAGCCAGAAGACTAACTAATAACGAACAACATGCCCGTATTAAAAAAACAATAAATTCAGAGATATAAAAATAACACTGATGTTCGCCAGTTTATTATCCAAATACTTTTATTGAAGCATTCTTATACTACGCTGAAATAGTCGCATTTATTTGTAACGAAGATTACTCTTCTTTTTCTTTAAGTTGATCTATGTCTTTGGTCGTAACTAACTTTCCCTCTACATAATACTCCCAAATTCCTACTTTTAAATCTTTCTTATACTTCCCTCTTTGTTTTATCTTTCCATTAGGCTCATAAAACACAGCTTTTCCGTCTATATAACCCTCTTTATAAGTAAGATCGTCTGTAAGTATTCCCTTGTCTGAGTATTGCTTATAACTACCATGTAATTCTCCGGCTACATAATGAGCCAAACGTGTAAGTATGGTGTCTTTATAATAAAGTTTATATTCTCCAGAAAGCAATCCATCAACATAATTTTCTTCAATCATTATTGTTTTTCCGTCCTTATGAAAGTATAACCAATTACCAACTCGTAATTTACCTACCATCATCCCTTCGCTTTCCATAACACCCTTATTCGTAAAGAATTGAACTTTTGCTTTGTTCGGTTTTTCAGAAAATGTTTTAATTGCTACGGGATGTAATGAGGCATTCATAGAATAAAATTTAAAAACACCTATTTCTTTCCCATCCAAAAAAGTCCCCTCATAGCGTAATCGCTTATTGGGATAGTGTTTTTTCCAATCTCCCGTGCGCTCTCCATTCTCATTTACTTGGTTTATTTCTTGGGCTAACATCCCGAAAGACACCAAAAACAACACCAACATCGAAACTTTATTATATCTCATTCTCATATAAACTTATCATTCCAACAACTTAATCGTAAAAAACGTTATTTTATTGTTTCAATCCATTCTTTTAATTACACTAATTGCTCACTATTTACTCTTGCGCCACCATGCTCTAGCAAATAACTATCCAAAGGCATTTTTTCTTTTTCAATTTCTTCTACAATTTCTTTCAATACATATTTTTTCTGTTTATCTGAAAATCGTCCCATTGCGAAAAATTTAACCCTCCTTTGCCCTCATAAATATAAGCAGCCACCCACCAAGATATTGACGTTATTTTATCATACCAAGGATAATTGGGTCTTTTAGAGTGACAATCATAGCAAGAGGATTTAAAAAGAACCGCAATTTCTTCTGGCGGATTCGCACTCAAAATAAAATCTGAAGGAGGAATTTTTGTTGAATCATTCATCGAAATAGGTACAAATTGTATCACTATAAATAAAATAAGTATGAATATTAATAAGTCCTTGGCTATAATATAAATTTAAAAAAATGAAAGATACTTATTTTTTTACTTTTGAATTATGCATAACAAAGAATTAATAATACTCCTAGATTCTAAAGCAACCACTACCCAAGAAAATAGAAGTCGAATAGCAACGACCATTTTAAATAATAGGCACTTATTTTTCCCTCTTTCAAAAATCTCCCTAGTTACTGACAGTCCGATTTCCGTAAAAGCAGTATGGACGCTAAAATTTATTTTAAAACATACATTAATTTGGATTTCATCTCATCTCTACATTTCTTCTGCGCATCTTTCAAAAGAATATAATAGGGAGTGACGTTCGACCGTTGACGAAAATATGCGAATTTATTTTAAAAGACCATTGGGCAAAAGATTGCTACTTAAGAAAATATTTATCCACAAAACAGATTGATAGTTGCATAAAAGTGAGTTTTGATCGTCTTATTTTACAACGCAAAGTAGCGATAAAAGTTTATGCAATGGAAACCACTTTTTTATTTTAAAAAGACAAGAATTGGATTCATGAAGAGTTAAAAGGTATCATTCAGTAAGAAATAGTTCATCGGAGTGCTGCTTTTAAAGCCAGAGAAAAAAGAACGCTACATCGTATTCAAAAATTAGAAAAACAATAATTCAAATTTCCACATTGAAAATTCGCAACTATACATTATTTTTGCAATCTGAAATAACACACTATGACATTAAATTCATTAAACGCCATTTCTCCTATTGATGGACGTTACAGAGGTAAAGTCGAGAATTTTGCACCCTATTTTTCTGAAAAAGCATTGATTAAATACCGCGTGCAAGTAGAGATTGAATACTTTATTGCATTATGCGAAATTCCATTACCACAGTTGGCTAATTTTAATCCTTCTTTGTTTCCTCAATTAAGAGCTATTTATACTGATTTTACAGATGAGGATGCACAAAAAATTAAGGATATAGAAAAAGTAACCAATCATGATGTAAAGGCTGTTGAATACTTTATCAAAGAAAAATTTGATACTATTGATGGTTTGGATACTTCTAAAGAATTTATTCACTTTGGATTGACATCTCAAGATATTAATAATACGGCTATCCCTCTTTCTTTAAAAGAAGCTTTAGTTGATGTTTATTATCCGATGCTAGAGGAATTGAAGACAAAACTAGAAGATCTATCTGAAGATTGGAAGGATGTTTCTATGCTGGCTAGAACTCATGGTCAACCTGCATCACCTACTCGATTGGGGAAAGAATTATATGTCTTTGTTGAAAGAATTAACCAACAATTGGTAGGATTAAAAAAAATTCCACATGCCGCTAAATTTGGTGGAGCTACTGGAAACTATAACGCACATCACGTTGCATATCCAAGTTACGACTGGAAAGTATTTGGATCTAACTTTGTTCAAAATAAATTGGGATTACATCATTCGTTTCCAACTACGCAAATTGAACACTACGATCATATGGCGTCTTTGTTTGATGCTTTAAAGCGCATCAATACTATATTAATTGATTTAAACCGAGATATCTGGACGTATGTTTCTACGGATTATTTCAAGCAAAAAATTAAAGCAGGAGAAATTGGATCTTCTGCAATGCCACATAAAGTAAATCCGATAGATTTCGAAAATTCTGAAGGAAACTTAGGGCTTGCAAATGCTATTTTCGAACATTTATCTGCAAAATTACCTATATCAAGATTGCAACGTGATTTAACAGACTCAACGGTGTTAAGAAATATTGGAGTTCCATTAGCACATACCACTATTGGATTTTCTTCAACTTTAAAAGGTTTGAGTAAGTTATTAATTAACAAAGAGAAATTTGCCGAGGATTTAGAAAACAACTGGGCGGTGGTGGCGGAAGCCATTCAAACAATCTTAAGACGTGAAGCCTATCCGAATCCTTACGAGGCTTTAAAAGGATTGACACGTACCAATGAAAAAATCAATCAAAAGTCGATTGCAAATTTCATTGAAACTTTGGATGTTAGCGAAACTATTAAAGCGGAATTAAGAGTGATTACTCCATCAAACTTCACAGGTATTTAATGAAATAAGCATGTTGAATTTTTTATCTCACAATAAAATAATTAATCGCAAACACTATCTGACAAACCAAAAAAAAAATAGATGAAACAATTCATTTTTATAAGTTATTTTTTATTGTTATTTTCTTGTAAAAATGGCAAACCACTAAATGTAGAGAGCTTTAGAACGGGTACTTTTGAGATTCCCGCGGATGATAACAAATCCTTTGGAAAAACAAGCTTTACCAGGTTAGGCAATTTACAAATTGAACAATATGGTGAAAGAACAGACTCATTGTTCATTGAATGGAAAGACAATTTTAACTATACACTCAAAATGCTTCATCCTAAATCGGCTCTAGATAAAGAACCTATTCGCGTAAGAATTACCGGAGTTAAAGCGAATTCATATAATTTTGAGGCTATAGTTGGGCACTCTAATTTCAAACAAAAAGGAACTGTATATAAAATATCTGATTAAATTATGGATTTTTTTTTACGAGAAAGTACCTCAGGTAGCCTTATTAACACTAACGTTTTTAGAAATTATATTAGGAATTGACAATATTGTATTTATTTCGATAACTGCTGGAAAATTACCCGACGATCAAATTAAAAAAGTAACCCAATTGGTTTGCTCTTAGTTATGGTATTTAGAATCCTATTATTATTAGGGGTCTCATACTTAGTGGCGATGCAAGATCCATTCTTCACTCTTGATTTATCGTGGATTCATGCAGGGATGACAGGTCAAAGTTTAATCTTATTCTTAGGAGGCGTTTTTCTACTATATAAAAGTACTAAGGAGATTCATCATAAAATTGAAGATATTCAAGCAGTAGGAACAATATCAAGAAAATTAGCATCCTCTTTCCTCTTTAGGAATGGTCATTATGCAAATTGTGCTTATTGATCGTGTATTGTCTTTTGATTCAGTTCTCACCACCGTTGGAATGACAAACGGAGTAACAGGAACCCTGATTATTATGATTATTTCTGTGGTTATATCTATTTTAATTATGATGTTATTCGCAACACCCATCGGAAAATTTATAAATAATAATCCAATCATTCAAATGTTGGCATTATCATTTTTAATATGAATAGGGTTTATGCTAATTTCGGAAGGCGCTCACTTATCAAATGCCTCCATTTTCGGTCAGAATATTGGGGGATATTCCAAAAAGATATTTGTATTTTGCCATTGCCTTTTCATTAGATGTAGAAGCCTCAAATATGGGTATTCGTAAAAAGAAATAAATACGTGTATAATAATATCTTGCATAAAGTTTTTTCTCTATTGGTAGTAATTACTTTATTACTACCAATGAGTATGCAATTTGTACATGTATTTGAGTCTCATACCCATGAGACCTGCAAAGAAAAAAGTATTCAGCATTTACATTCCAATGAAGTTGAATGTGAATTCGATCACTACTTATTTAAAACAACGGCTTACTTTTCAATTAATTGGCAACATGTTCAAAATAAGCAAGTTAACACAAATCTTCCAAATCTCAACACAAGCAAAGCAAATCTAACTTCTTTATTTCCTACTTTTTTAAGAGGACCTCCTTTCGCTATTATTTAATCATAGACTATCAATGTCAAAAGAAAAATCGCATATATGCGATACTTCTACTTACAAATTAAATAATACATTTATGAAACTTTTTTTTCAAGCTTTTATTCTCATGGGGCTAAGTCACTTCTCTTATGGTCAAGTTACTATCTCGGGAAACATTGCAGATCAAAATAACAATCCACTCATTGGAGTAGAAATTTATATTCAAAAATTACATGTTGGAACTACGTCAAACTTAGATGGTAATTACACCCTCACTAAACTACCTCATGGTACAATACAAATTATATTTTCTTATTATGGGTTCGAAACAGTTTCAAAAAAACTAGACATTCATGAAAATATTTCTAATTTAAATATCGAATTAAAGTCGTCTATTTTTAATATTGATGAAATTATTGTTTCTACACCATTCAATCGATTACAGTCAGAAAATGTAATGAAAGTTGAACAAGCAACGATTGCTGAAATGAAAAAATTAGGAGCAACTTCACTCGTTAATGGTTTAGAATCTATTACTGGGGTATCTCAAATTTCTACCGGTACATCTATAGGAAAACCTGTAATTCGGGGACTAACAGGCAATCGGGTGTTAATTTATGTTCAAGGCGTAAGATTAGAAAATCAGCAATTCGGAGACGAACATGGATTAGGCCTGAGTCAAGCTGGTTTAGAAAGTGTGGAAGTCATCAAAGGACCTGCTTCTTTACTTTATGGTTCCGATGCTTTGGGTGGAGTCATTTATTTCAATCCAGAAAAGTTTGCAATGACAGATAAACTTTCAAGTGATTTTAACCAGCAATATTCAAGTAATACGAATGGTACAAATACCTCCTTTGGTATAAAGCAATCAAAGAATCAATGGAAATACTTGATTAGGGGATCCTATAATTCACACCAAGATTACAAAATCCCACATAGTGAGAGCGTTATGAATTCTAGATATAACGAATCGAGTTTCAATACAGGTATTGGATTTAGTAATCAATTGTTAACTAGTGAATTGAGATACAATTATACTATTTCTAATATTGGGATATCCGAAGGCGTTTCTAAACAATCAAACAGTAGAAATCTTAAACTTCCAAAACAAGAAATTTATAATCATATAGTAAGTTTACATAATCACATACACTTTGACACTTCGAAATTGGATATTAATCTTGGCTATATTCATAATGATCGAAACGAGTTTGAAGAAGAACACAGTTTGATTGATCCTGCGCTTAGAATGAAATTAAACACATTGAGTTACGATATAAAATACCACTTGCCAAAAATCAATAGGATAGAATTAATTTCTGGAATTCAAGGCCTCCATCAATCAAACAAAAATTTAGGAGAAGAATTATTAATTCCAGATGCCACTATAAAAGATTTCGGGCTTTTTTCAACGGCAAATATTGATTTTGAGAAAAGTAGCCTACTAGCAGGATTGCGTTTTGACACCCGACGTATTTCTTCAGAATATCACGAAGTTCAGCACGAAGATGAAATTCATATATTCGACCCAATTAATAAGTATTACACCAGTTTTACCGCCTCTTTAGGTTACAAATTTAACATTCTTTCAAATATTATTTCTAGAATAAACTTGGCTTCGGGATTTCGCGCACCAAATTTAGCAGAACTTACATCAAACGGCGTTCATCATGGAACGAATAGGTTTGAAACCGGAAATTCAAACTTAAGCAACGAACAGAATTTTCAAACTGATATTGCTTTAGAATACAAAAGCGAACATATTGAGTTCTTTGCAAACGGCTTTTATAATAGTCTAAACGCTTATATCTATTTAAACCCTGCTGGAGGAATTGAAGATAAAGCGCCTGTTTACGAATACACCCAAGAAAACGCAAAACTCTACGGTGGTGAATTTGGATTTCACTTACACCCCCATCCTCTAGATTGGATGCATATAGAAAGTTCTTTTGAACTCGTTATTGGGAAACAAAATAATGGGAATTACTTGCCTTTAATTCCTGCCAACAACTGGAATAATACCATAAGAGCAGAATTCAATATAAAAAATTGGTTGCAAAATGGGTTTTCAACCGTAAACATTGGAAGTTGGTTTGATCAGAATAATAATAGCGAATTCGAAACTAAAACAAGTGGCTACTCCCTACTTAATCTCGGAATAGGAGGACAATTTCGCTTATCTCAAAGAAAATTTGAACTTTCAATGAATTTGAACAATGCCCTGAATAAAGAATACATCTCTCATCTATCAAGATTGAAGGTTTATGATATTTCTAATATTGGAAGAAATTTAGTGATTAATCTTTCATTCAAACTTTAGAAGTTTATAGTTCATAAAAATATATCCTTATAACCTGTTTTCCTAAAACTTATAAATTAGGTACATTCGTCATGTAAATTTTAAATAACAAAATGTAGCTGTATGAAAACCTATTTTCTATCCCTCCTATTTTTACTAAACCTTTCCTATTCAGTATTTTCCCAACATACAAACTGGGAAAGACATACTATAGACAATTCTTTAAGCGGAGCAGATGGAGTGAGACTTGCAGACCTCAATAGCGATGGTTTATTAGATATCTCAACTGGATGGGAAGAAGATGGCGTTACAAAAGTTTACCTACATCCTGGATATCGATATGCAAAACAAAAATGGCCATCTGTAATAGTGGGTAAAACCCCATCTGTTGAAGATGCTGTTTTCGCAGATTTAGATAATGATGGTAATCTCGATGTAATTAGTAGCACAGAAGGTAACAATAGTAAGATGTATATTAATTGGGGACCTAAAAGTCCATCTGATTATTTAAATACCACCAAATGGAAAACCAACGTCATTCCAACTTTTATTGATTCATTGCATTGGATGTATGCTGTTCCCGCACAAATTGACAAAAAAAATGGTATTGATATTATAGCTGGTTCAAAAGGATATAATGCTAAAATTGGCTGGTTCCAATCACCTAAGAACCCTAGAAATATTGACGACTGGAGATGGATTCCAATTAGCGATGCAACTTGGACAATGTCACTTTTTGTAAAAGACATGGATAATGATGGTGATGTAGATATCATAACTTCCGATCGCAAACCAGGTGACACCAATGGCGTTCGTTGGCTTGAAAATCCGGGTAAATTTCAAGACAAAGAATGGTTAAATCATTTTATTGGCTGTACAGGTTTAGAAGTGATGTTTATGGATATAGTTGATCTAGACAAGGATGGGCTTGAAGATGTCGTTGTAACAGAATATACCAATCAAAAAATTGTATTTTTAAAAAGAATGGATCATTCAGGATTACATTGGAAAAGTTATCCTATAGCTATTCCAAAGATTGCAGGTCGCGCTAAAGCTGTAAGAATTGGTGATTTCAACCAAGATGGAAATCTTGATATTGCCTTATCTACAAATACCTTGAAAAGAAATAGTGCAGAAGGAATTATATGGCTTTCGTATAAAAACGCTCCTACTGATGCTGTTTGGGATTCTCACGCTGTAAGTGGAACTAAAGGTTATAAATTTGACCGTATGGAGTTACTAGATATCGACGGAGATGGAGACGTAGACATTCTTACATGTGAGGAGAATTTCGGAAAAGATAGTGAAGGCCTTGGAGTGATTTGGTATGAAAACCCATATTTTGATTAATAATTATTTGTTCATCCCTAAAAAGTTATAGATATTTAAAGTGTGTCATTCTGAACTTGTTTCAGAATCACATAATTCTGTAAATGAGTAAATAAGATGAGGCCCTGAAATGAATTCTAAGGTGACGTGATAATTATCCGACAAGAAACGGATATATATAATAATTATTAATTCATCATAAACTTTACTCTAATTTTTCCTAATATGCAATAAAGTTGAGTTGTTGTAAAAATTTACTCCTCTTTCCTATATCACTTTTTTTAAATCTTTTAT
>TARA_B110000037_G_scaffold55826_1_pt1 | contig 12131 bp, 25 predicted proteins | sample TARA_B110000037 | Tara Oceans TARA_B110000037 (sample SAMEA4397196) | marine metagenome | biome: Polar Biome; feature: [MIX] marine epipelagic wind mixed layer (ENVO:01000061); material: water (ENVO:00002006), including particulate matter (ENVO:01000060) such as... | depth 10-100 m
AAATATTACCAACACGACACTATTTATATATTAAAAGTGAATATTAATTTAAACCTATATAAATGTTAAATCAAGAAAGTCCAGTAAGTGCCGAAATTTCAGTAGAAGTAGAAGAAGTACAGACTATAAAAACTATCCAAAGAGGTAAGTACAAAGGTAAGATCATAATGAATGATCGGTTGTTTACTCCATTCTTAATAGGAAAAATCCCGACCAAGTTTGGTTTTAAGTATGACGCGACAGAGGACCAACACGGATACTATGAGTGGTTCAACAAAGGCGGATTAACCTATATTAATGTACCAGTAAACTAGGGAAAAAAAGATTAGACAACCAGTAAAACAACAGAAGAAATTATGACAAAAGTAAAGAATAAGAATTTAGGAATGGTTCAACATGTTTGGTGTCAAGGAGATGATCGTTGGGTGTCCATCGAGAGAGACTTCGATGACAAGATTGTAGGATTGAACTGGATGCAAGGTAATGATTATGAGGAGTTTAAGAAGAATTATGAGATAGGTGATGAGCGTCTAACAGCGTTCTATAGGGAAATGCTATACACGTTTCCGATAGAACAACAGGGTACAAGCGAACTTGCATTTATAAATAAAGTAATGTGGGCCTACTTCAGTGCACAGCCCGAGGCAGAAAGTTATTACAACGTGCAAAGTATTAAGTGCTTTAGTGATGCACCTATAGGGAGTTCTATTGTGATAATCCCAGAGGCATTTGCGGAGGGATCGACGATGTTTAGTCGCAACAAAGCATATAGAGTGTTAGACTTCCAGCCTGCGGCTCGGAGATTAATTGTAGAAGACGACACTCCCACCTCTCACAGGTTATCTGAAGCGTTCCTAATAGCAAACTTTAGAGTAGTAAAATAATGAGTTACATTAAAGAAGTACAAGCACGCTTGGAGCAAGTTAAGAAACAACGGGGGCAGGAGCATCGACTGAATGTCTTAGGACGATCGAGAGAGGATAGAATAGAAAGTTTTACGGATAAACAGTGGAACGCAGTAAAAACAAAGCAGAAGTCATCTTTTGCGAAAGGTAAATCCGCGGCTTATAGTAGCATCTGGTCGCATAACAGTGTAAAAATTTAAAAGTCATGGCAAAGAGTAGTAAAAGCGAGGTGGCAGTGGATGACGTGGTGATATTCCACCCTGAAACTCCCAGTACGGTCAACGGTCTGAAAAATCCTTTTAATGATTCCTCAATATATACTGTTGGGATAGTGACCGCGGTCTTAACTCCAGAAGTAGCCACGTATAAAAACAAAGTGGTACCAGTATGCTTCAGGTTCAATGAACTAGGGGGCCGTCGCCCACACCGAGGCGAGTTTTATGTTGGGTGGACCCGACAAGTTAGGCATAACTTTGGACCCCTTGCAGAAGGAGCAGAATTGGTGCAAGCCCTTGTAGAATACTACAAAGCGCAGAAATAAATGCTATACACGCTCCGACACGACTCCGATTATATATTAATAGTGAATCTAAAAATACAAAAAAACATGCTAGAAAACAATTTAACCTTAGCTCAAAGTATCTACAACCGCGCAAATTCTAGAGAGAATTTCACCAGCCCACTGAATAGCGCCTTCCATAAAGGCAGGTATGTAGTGGGCTGTACTGAGGTCTTCGTAGGGAAAAATCCTAGTATCTGCCCTGCTTGGAGAATGAAGTTAACCGAGGTACTGGAAGAAAGAATGGGTACTGGGACTTTTTATTCTTTTTATGACAGTATTGGTGGATGGAAAGATGAGAAGACCGGTGTATATTATGTTTCTGCAAATCTCCATTTCCATGGCCGTGAAATTGCCTTGCGTCAAGCGAAAGCTAACGGACAAATAGCGATCTATGATCAAGAAGAGGGGAAAGTAATCTACCTGAGTTAAAAGCATAGGTATACATTGCGGAATTAATAGAAAAATCAACTAAAAAATAACCAATTGGAAGAATTAATTGAAAAGTACGGTAAATCCCTCATTTGTTTGGTTATTAAGATAGATGACTTAACTCCTGAAGAAAGCAAAGACTACGAATTCTTAGAAGACCGAATAATAACCTACATAGAGTGGAGTACAATAGAAAAATAAATTTAAAAATCAAGTATAATGGATAAACAAGCATTACAAGCAAAAGTAAATGAGTTAGAATTAACATTAAACTCACTAGAATTAAACGCTAAAACTACTAAAGACGACCTTAAAGAAGTTACTAAAAAACTAAAAGACATTAGTAAGCCTATAATTACTAAAGAAGCAGTAGAGCAAATCCAGTATGTAATAGGCGAAGCAATACGTAACAGTAGTCTTAGTGATGTTGATAGTTATGAGGTTGATTTCGAAATTTGCCACAACAATTCATTAGCTCTAGGTAGCATAGAATTTAATGATGCCGACCAATTATCTGAAGAAATAGCTGAGGGTATAGAAAATATTTTTAACGTAATCGAAGATTAATTATGGGATATAAATACAAAGGACAAACGGTAGATTTAATACATTACGGCTTTGACCTATGTATAATACAGTATGAAAATGGTAAACAAGAATCTGTATCACCAAATAAAATAGTAGATACTAAAACTAACAAAGTTATTCTACGTAGAACTAGACCAAAAACAGGTTGGTAATTTACAAACTAAATACGAAATGAAAGCAGAGGCTTTTATAAAATTGGTTAATAAATAACAATTAATAAAAATGAGTAGAACAAAAAGAAAAGCCTACACCGGATCTAAAGCGATTGATAAGAGTTGTAGAGGTAAGCGCGGAAGTTGTCCCACTTGTAGTGAAAACAGACAATACAAAAATACTAAACGAGAAATAAAAGAAGACTGTGATATTAACTAACGAAGAAATTGAAGCAATAGCGGATTGCTTAGACGAAATACTAAGTGATAACTTTCACGACGCAATATGTAACGTTGTAGGTAATCGAGAATATATTGACCTAGATGATGCGGAAGCAAGCGACGAAGATATACTAAAAATAAAACAACAATTAAAAAGAATATTATGATGAAAGTATTATTTAAAACAGAAGACGGAGTAGACAAGCACGTAGGTGACGCATATTACTGTGTTCAAAATGGAACTAACGGTTCCCATCACTATCCATTCAAAGTTCAATTAGTGAAAATGGAAAACAAAACCGAAGGTACTCATAAAAAAGAGTTTGATAGTAGATTAGCTCTTAATGACCCAGGTATTAAAAGATTTCACAATAAAAAATTAGCGAAAGCATGGAGTAAATATATTATTATATTACATCAAAATACCATTATATTATGAAAGATAGATACAAAGTAGAGAAAGTAGAACATGTGTGGAATAAGAAAGAAGATCGTTGGCTATATATAGAATACAACGAACAAAGTAAAGTAATAGGTTTAAACTTTATGCAAGGCGATGACTATGATGATTTTAAAAAATGTTGGTGTCACAACGATCAAGGTTTAACGGATTTTTACGAGTCAATGTTATATACGTTTTCTATAGAGAGAGAAAATGTAGGTACTATAGCGTTTATGAACAAGTGTATGTGGGCATTTCATACCGCGGCAGTATGTAAAGAAGACCACCCAGCATAATTACAAACTAAATACGGTTATCTTTCGATAATATATATGAATTTAAAATAACAAACAAATGAACTCACTAGAAGCAAAAAAATTATTATTACCAATACCACAAAATGATTTTTTATTACATAAATATTCCGACGGCCACGGTAAGTGCTGTGCAATAGGTCACTTAGTTAGATTAAAGTCTCCAAATCCGCTTAATTACATGCAATGGTGTGGAGATGACGGCGAAGTAGAAGACTTTGCTAGAAACCAAGTTAGAAAATATATCCGTGAAACTCACGGCCAATCAGCGTCTCTTGCGAGGGTTAATAATAGAATCGATGTAAACGGGTATACACAAGATAACCCAAAAGACAGAGTGATAGCCCTACTAAACGACATGATAAAAGATGGGTATTAAATTTAAACACCTAATGAAGGACTCATTGAGAAAGCGTATAAGGATAAAGTGGAGAGGAATGCTATACACGGTCAAGTACAGTGTTACGTTAGACCTTCTTACTTACCTCATTGTAGGTATATTATGTCTGGTGCAAGCAGGATCGATGCTTATTCTCCTCTGGGAGGCTATTAAAAACTTATGTAATGGCAGAATACCACTATAATATTAAATTAACCCAGACTGAAGTTGAATTTATACTTAAAGCCGGAGAAGCCCTTTTAAGTAGAGATACCTCCGAAGTACTGGAAACCCAAGGGAAGACAAAAGGTGACGTTCAAGAGCTATATAAGGAACTAGCGACACTTATTGAACTCAAAGACAAAATCAGTGCCAGCAGTAAGGTTAAAGTGTATGACATAAAGCCATGACATTCTGACACGATCCTAACTATATATTAATTGTGAATCAAAAAACGTATAAAATGAAACAAGTATCAAATTTTGGGAGTGAATTAAGGTGTAAAGAAGCGAGGCTTGATGGTCTGTTCAATCACCACAGAGTAGACGTGAGTGGTAACACTTTTATCAATGGTAAATGTGTAAATCCTAAAGTAGGTGAGTACAAAGAAGGTGCAGATGGTATCTACCGCTCTATGCAAATAGGAGAGAACTACACACCAGTTAGTAACCCATTACCAACCGTAATAAAAGTATAATCATGGAGAACTCAACAGAAGAGACCAAGTGGGAAACAGGGGATGAGTTTTTGTTTACAGAATCTCCTTTTAGTTCAGAACTCACAGAAAAGCAATATAAAGCAGTATACACTTTAGGGGAAAGACGTGAGGACTGGCGAGGGAGTAGTCAACACTTTCGAGTTGCATTTGGGAAGAAAGTACAGATAACAGTATCCACTAGATGGATAAAAAAACCTGAACCTAATGAGTAGATATGATCCGTATGAAATAGCTAGGCTCAAGATGGAGGAGTTTAAAGATGAAAGAGACATCGATATGCAAACATGGGTGGGTGCTGAGAAAATTGCAGAAGCTTATGAAGAGCTCGAAGAAAAAATAGAGCAAATAGCTCTAGGAGTTGCAGAAGTGATAGGAGATACTTTGAAAGATACCGTAGATTGGCAAATGTCTGGGCTTACTACGGTAGAAGAGGGTGAGCAATATGATACCATTCGAGATAAAGTCCTAATTACAACTATGAAGCATTTAAAAGAATTAATAATAAATTAAATATAGAAATTATGGCACAAATTAAAAAAACAGAGTTTTTACAAGCTGTAGAAGCCGAAGTACACGCAATCAAATTACATGCAACCACCGAAGAGATTGGAAGACTCTTATCAAAATTTAATGGCGAAAAGCAGACAAAGTGTGTTTACGGTCAGTTAACAGGGAGTTGCGAAAGTCCACGAGCAAAAGAACTAATGGAACTGTCTTGTCAAAGAGTAGTAGCTACAACACTTAAGAGTCAACGGCACTTGAAGTTTGTGGGTAGTTTTTTTACTAAGGCACGCTCTCGTAAAACCTTCACTGCCTTAAAGGATTTTGTAAGACCGGTCGGTACAGGCTTAAAGATGTGGGATGAAGATGAAGAGCGCAGGAACTATGACTATTTATCTGCATTAGAGACTTACATATTAACAGACAAGTCTAATCATACTGCTATTATAAACTACCTAAGAGGTACTTCTGATAGTTTAAACTTATAGTATTAATAATAGGTTGGTGGCTGTTTTGCTGGCTAGACGTCGACAAAAGCAAATAAAGAAACAGGCAATTTATCGTGTGCACCTCTGATTCAAGTGCCCTGAACAACACCAGCTTATTTTATTAGCCCGTGAATCCATTGGTTGGAAGCACCTCACCAGGTTGAGTAACAGCAAGGCTGACTCTAAATTGTAAAGCGGAAGTAAGTTCGAATCTTACCACGGGCTCTAGTTATTAATCAAATAAAAGCAATAAGTGGAACGGTGCTATACACGTCTACCGTTATACTTTTAGTGTTTATTAGCGTAGTACAAACATATTAAACTATTTCCGATGTTGACCTTCTCAAAGAAAGTAAGCTTAGCCAAAAATCAGGTGGAGCAGATCCAAAAAAAGAAAACAGAATACAAACTATTAGGCAGTTACAGGCGTTCTAAAGGACTTAAGTTGTTCTCATATAACGTAATTACTAAAGAAGTCTTAGAACTCCACATAACTTATTCAAATGAAGCTCACCTCTTCCATAATGGTAAAGTTTTAGATTGGTTTGATCCAGAATCTTCCCGGACAAACATCGATTCCAGAAATATACACTTTGAAGCATTAAACCTTAGGACTGCTGCAGAGCGTGTGCGAAAATTCCAACAAGGGAAAATTAAAGACTTATTCAACCTTAAACCTAAGGCAAATTCTAAACTAATTTTCTAGCACGATCCCTTATATATAATAGCTTTAGATAACAATTAACAATTAAAACAAAGTAAAATTATGAAAAGTATGGTTTGGAAAATGGACCAAGTAATAAAATTTGCATCAGATGCCCACGAGTTCCATAAAAGAAAATACACTGGAGAAGATTATATTAATCATCCAATAGCAGTAGCGAGTTTAGTTAGGGAAACATTTCCATATAGGTTTGAATTAGCATTAGCTGCAATACTTCACGATGTTTTAGAAGATACTAAAGTAACTCATGAAGAGATGAGAACATTCTTATTTAAAGTATTATCTATAGAAGAGGCTAAAATAGTTTTTGGATTAGTAGTAGAATTAACAGATGTATTTACTAAAGAAGCTTTTCCAGAATTTAATAGAAAAAAGAGAAAAGAGCTTGAAGCTGAAAGATTATCATTTGCAAGTTTAGATGCTAGATTTATCAAGACACAAGATATGAAAGATAATTTAAAATCAATCGTGGAACATGATCCTAAATTTGCAAAAGTATTCTTAGCAGAAAAAGATTACTTAATGAAGAAAATGAATTTTTAGAAAAATAATTGCAAAAAAAGTTTTTTAATCAAATAAAGTTTTGTACATTTGTAATTCAATTAAATATAAGAACCGGCAATAATGCCAAAAAACCATTAACCTCTATTTTTACGCAATAGTAATCAGAATAAGTTAATGGTTTTTAACAAATTAAACTCTCATCCAATTGCAGGTAAGCAAGTGAAGTAAATAGATTAACTATCTATAAATGTCAGCTCTGTATCAGTAGTTCTGAGTCAAGGTGCAACCTTGTGAGAGTTTTTTAAATAATGTCGAAATAAGGCTCGTTATGTTGTATTAAGTTAAAAGTTAGTTATAGAGAAATTCTATACAATTACAATGACATACAACCTAAGTTTACATTGTAAAGGTTAAACATTGAAGCCTTTGTGAATATTAGATTCAATATATACGGAACAGGAGGACTTCATCGTCACTAAAAATGGTTCAACTCCATCGTATATTCACATAAAGATACTAGGCGTAATCCTAGATGTGTTGTTCTTTTGAGAAAGGAATGAAAAAACTAAGAGTGGTATGATTTTCCACTACAACACAAATGAGTTCTCAGCAAGTAATTATACGGTCAGAAATTAACAACTAAAATACTAAAGACCTAAGTTTAACTACGTGACCCTACTCTTATTAGTGAGCTATGCTAGAAACTAGCTTAATGTTGACTAAGCTACAACAGCTAATAAGAAAGAGGGTGCTAAAATAATGGCAATAATGCCAAAAAACAATTAAATTAAAGTAAAATGAAAAACATTAAAAATTTATTAACAGCATTCGCAGTAATTTCAGGCTATAAAGCAATTAAATAAATGAATCTTTTTTCAAATTTCTAGCACGAACCTAACTACATAATAGTTGTGTATAATAATTAATAATTAAAACGAAACTTCTTATGAAACTAATAACTACTGAATTAATTGAAACTAAACTAAAGGAACGCGGAATAGATAGAGAGGTTGATGAGCATAACTCAATGCTTGATGTGGTGCAAAACTATTTTAGTGTAACATTAACTACTACTTATGGTAGTCCTGACTTCGCTTTTGGTGAGGAGTCTTCTGCAGATGGACATCCTCTCTACCTGGCTAGGCACACTACTAGTAAGCATATTGAAAACATATGTGATGAAGTATTTGTGTATGAAGATGCGTTAGATGCGCCATTAGTACAAGCTTTTATCGATGCGGGTGCAGGATCTGAAATATATGTAGAATGCATGGAAGCTAATTTTATAGCAGTTGCTATACACGAATTATATGTGGACGTAGCGGAGAGGCTCGAGCTAGAAATCAAGCAAAATTTATTGCTGTCAGGGTGGGTGGAAGAAGTACAGCCAACTTCCCCTGCAAAATTACTTGAATGTCTCGCCCAGCGATTTCATGAGAAGTGGATAGAAGGTAACTTCAGACTAGTGATTGGGAATACAAACCCAGAGCAACCAGAATCCAGTATTCAGGATCTAGCGCAGTTGCTACGAGGAATATCGAAAGATAAAGCGTTTTTTTGTGCAGCAACAAGAGCACTATACGGGTTTAAGATAGTTTTAATACAAAATGGTAGCATGGTTCTCCAATCCATTTAGTATGAAGCAGTTAATGATTATATTGAGTATTGTAACGGCCACTATTTATCATGCGGTCCCGGAGCAAACCAATGCAGACTTTTTAACAACAGCGAGTTTAAAGAAGATTAACCCAGGCAATCCTGCTATACACAGATGGATTGCAGTGAGCCGTGATCTTGAGAAGTTAGGGTTCACAATGGGTAAAAAAGTGTGCATCACTGGGGCAGGAGATCTCAGTGGTGTATGGACAATAGAAGACCGTATGAATAAAAGATGGACACGGAGAATTGATTTCTTAGTGAATGTTGACCGGAAGTACGGTAAATGGGATAATGTAAAAATTGAATTGATTAAAGAGTAAATAGAATGAAAAAGTATAAAAGAACTGGTCGCTATTATTTTAAATGGACTGGGTGGTTAATCCCAAGAGTGACTATGGTCGTCGAAACCGTAAGATATCACCCAGTAGGAGGGCTACTACATAAATGGAGAGGAGCTACTGAAGTAGAAAAGAGTGTAATAGGACTTTTTGATACAATAAGAACCGATGAAGACTTAAAAGAGTAGTAACATGATAACAAAAACAGAAGATCGGCGCGCTAAAAGAGTTGAAGCAGTCGGAGGCAGCAAGAAAGGAAAAGCGGTATTAAATCGCAGTAAGGCTTGGAGAAGACGTAGAATTACTTAAATTATTGTCCTCGGTCGCCAAGTAGCCGAGGCATGGGGCTAGGTATGGTTACATATTATATAGGGGTTCGATTCCCCTACTAGTTGCTAACGATTAAATAAAAATTTTATGGAATTATACTATGTATCAAACAAAGGTAGAAGCTACCAACTCTTAGAAGAACAAGAAATTAAGGAATGTGCATTATCGGATGTAACTGATTGGTTAGATGGAGTAGATGAGTTTGGAGTAGATATTGAAACCTCTTGGAAATTTAAAGGCAAATACAATTATGCTTTTGCAGGGAAATGGGGTAAAAACGAGCGTAACCCAAACGCCGAAGGACTAGATCCTAAAATGACTGACATCGTAATGATTCAGGTTGGGCATAGAGACCTCACATTCGTAGTAGACGCTAGAGATTTTGGAAGTGAATGGATTAAACCTTATCTTGAGGATCCTACCAAAATAAAATTCGGACAAAATTTAAAATTTGAATATAAACATTTTCGGGAACGCGGGATCATCATAGAAAACATGTATGATACTATGATCGCAGAGAAAGTGCTATACACAGGTCAGATGCTAGACTTCTCATTAGCAGGATTAATCTCACGTTACATGGGGATACAAGTAGACAAGTCCACTAGACTAGAATTCGCATTGATAGGTGATACACCTTTTACATATAAACAAATATTGTATGGTGCTGAAGATATCTCTTATCCTGCTAGGATTATGGAGACACAGCGCCTGGACATGCTCACTAAACAGGTTGATCGATGCTTTTCTCTCGAGATGGGCTTCCTTCCAACTTTAGCGGATATTGAGTTTGATGGTATGCACTTCAACCAAGAAGTTTGGGCTGAGACTTACCAGGACAATTTGAAAAACTTGACTGAGATTCAGCTAGAATTAAACGCGTATGTGATCGATAAATACCCTACAACTAAATTTGTGGACCGACAACTTGACATGTTCTCAGATGGTTATAAATGTAGGATTTCATGGAGAAGTACTAAACAAGTAGTAGAGTTTTTCAAGTATCTGTACATTTGCCCTATGGATAAACACAAACCCTCCTTAAATGCTAAGGTTGTGGCAACGTTTTTACCATCAGTTAGAAATGAAGAAAAAGCAGAGTTAATACGTAAGTTCTTAAGATACAAGAAGTTAGCCCAGGCTACCTCTACATTTGGACTTAAGTTTTTTAAGTACATCCATCCTTTAACTGGTAGACTTTATAGTAATTACAATCAGGTATTGAGTACAGGGCGTATTAGTAGTAGCTCCCCAAACTTACAAAATATTCCAGCTTTGCCTGGGTTTAGAAAGGCATTTGACGCTCCCACTGGATGGAAAATTGTAAATGCAGATTATTCCGGACAAGAACAGATAATATTAGCGAACAAATCTGAGGACCCTGAGCTGCAACAATTTTACTTTGATGGGCACAAAGATATGCATTCGTTTATAGCGTCTAAAATCTACCCAGAAATAGCTCATTTGAGCCTTGATGAGATCAAATCAAACCACAAAGATAAGAGGCAAATTGCTAAAGCGGCTGGTTTCGCGATTAACTACGGAGGTACTGGTTATACTATAGCTAAAAACTTAGGGATATCTGAGGCGGAAGGTGACGCAGTATATGATGCTTACTTTGTAGCATTTCCTAATTTAAAGAAGTATTTTGATAAAGTACAAAGAGTAAGTTTGGCTCAAGGTTATATCTTGATTGATCCTATTACCAGACGTAAGAATTGGTTTAGGCCCCCAGAAAATAAGCGTGAAGAAAGTGCAATTAAAAGAAATGCCTTGAACTATCCTATCCAAGGGGAGGCAGGGGGAATCACAAAGGTTGCTCCGATGCTATTTCGTAAGTGGATCATTGCAAACGATTATCAGGACGTGATTAGATTGACAAATTTAGTACATGATGAGATCAATGTTGAAGCCAAGGAGGGTTATGAGGAAGTTGCAGCCAAGAATCTGGAAGAATGCATGTCAAAAGCAGCGGATATTTGGTGTAAAACCATAAAACTTTCTGCAGAAGCTGTTATTTCTGATCATTGGTCACATTAACATCCCAGCACGAGACTAAATACATATTTTAATTGAATATAAAACTTAACAACTACAATTTATGAGTAACAAAGATCTAGAAAAATTAGCCGATTTAATTGTTGATAGGTTAATTAAGAAACAAGAAGAAATAGATGCAGAGTTTTTTGAAAAGCATTCAGAACTTCATATGCTAGTTGAGGACGACAACATCCCAAACCTTAATCAGGATTTATTAGACGCTGCTAAGGCATACTCAGAGGAGGGTGCATTAGAGCATGAGATTAGTAAGCTAAAAAGGGGAATTGAAGATGCTATACATAGGGAAGACTATATTGCAGCAGCGCATATGGCAAAAAAGAAAGCAGAGCTAGAGAATAAACGTGAAGGCTAATAGATGCACTTAGAAATTAATTTTATTAATTCTATTTTGTTAAGACCCCTTAAAAGCGAAGAAACTCGAAGCCTTTATCAGTATTAAAATGAAATAGTGACGTTCGTTAGTTATAGATATAAGAATAAGGTTCGAATGTCGCCTTTTCACAACAATAAGATGCTGAGGTGTAGTGTAATGGTAGCACGTAAGGGGCGCGACCCTTAGTACAGGTTCGATTCCTGTCACCTCAACTAATTAATAAACATCGACTCCCAGAATTAAATAAACAGAAATATGAAAACAAAGGGACAAGCAGAAAAAGAATTTAGAGAAGATTTAGATATTCTTCTTAAAAAGCATAATGCAGAAATAACACTAAGCCAAAGAGGAAGTGCTTATATGGAATATGATGTGATTGAAGTTACAATAGACGCTGTTTACGGAAAAGAATCTCACGAAGAGGAAAGACCTATGATAGAGT
>TARA_B110000037_G_scaffold185837_1_pt1 | contig 12110 bp, 7 predicted proteins | sample TARA_B110000037 | Tara Oceans TARA_B110000037 (sample SAMEA4397196) | marine metagenome | biome: Polar Biome; feature: [MIX] marine epipelagic wind mixed layer (ENVO:01000061); material: water (ENVO:00002006), including particulate matter (ENVO:01000060) such as... | depth 10-100 m
CGAGCATCAGGACTGAGGCGCAACGCGGTTCCCGGGAAAAAGCTCCGAGTTTCCCTGGCTACGGCTAACGGGAGCATTTTTCTAAACCTCAAAAAAATACCCATCGCTCATTTCAAGGGATTCGTGGCACTAGGGATATTCTGCCAATTCCGAAGAATTTTTGACCACAATGGGAGCGAAGCGGACATAGAGGAACTTGCTCAGACTATCCCTTCCTCCAATTGAACGGATAAACACGGATAAGATAGGATGGAATCATATTTTTTTTTGTTTAATGAGATTCCCCCCTATGCAGCAACCATTTTTCATTCGGATTTCTGGGTCTTCATCCGTGAAAATCCGTTCAATCCGTGGTTAATCATCTTATTACTCCCTAGTGTAGGCGCCCTGCCTAATCAGGCGAAGATATCCGTAACGATCCTCGACGGCTTGGTCACGTTACTGAGACGCTGGTCAAGACCTTGGAACTGACGTGTGAGCCGTTTGTGGTCGAATCCGAGCAAAGTCATCAGGGGTGGCTTGGAAGTCGTGAGCACTGATTTTGTCGATGATCGCGTCGTAGCCAATCGGGTCGGTTTCGCCATAGGAAAAGCACCGGGTCTCCCTGCTGGCGGCACTGAACTCCCTGATAGACGCTCGGGAGGAAACCGGAATCCCAAATGAATTTCCCCGCATCGGAATTTTTTCCCACCAGAAGTAAGAACCATGAAGCCGGGCAGGTTCTGGTTTTCAGATGAAACCCATACAAAATCCAGCCGCCTTGGAAGGACGGCGCTCCGCAGCTGCCCTTGTCTCGCCGGCGAGGAAAAACCAAGCGACTTTCCCTGCTTGTCCGGTGCTCCGACACTGGGCAGCATGGTTGCATGTTGGTGGATGTGAAGAAATTTGAATGGATTGGCGGATTCCGGACGTCCGAAGATACAGCTCAATCACCAGCCGACGGATTTTTGGAAAAACCGAGATTTCCCGGCAGTATCCATGTCTTAACCCCACGGCGCTTTATCTGAATGAGTTTTCTAAAAAAAATCCCACTGTTTATCCTCCTCAGCCTTCGTCTCACCGCCGCGCCTGTGGATGATGCCGTTACTCTTGAGGCACGGCTCAAGGAAACTGCCGAGGCTTCGCCGACCGGGGCTAAGCTGATGCTGGAATTGCTGGATCTCTACAACAAGGACGGGCAGGTATTCGGGCTGATACGGACGGCTAGTAAATTTTCGCGGGCGCAGCCGGAGCATCCGCGACGGGCGGAGGTGATACTGAAGCTCATCGAAGGCTACGCGGCGACTGCGAGGCACGAGGATGTCATCACCACCTCTCGCCAGTTTCAGGATATTTTCCCAAACAACACTTTGAGTAATCAAGTGCGGCAACGTCTCGCAACCGCTTACGAACGCACCGGCAGAAAAACGCATGCTGCGACCCAGCTTTCGGATGCGTGGAAAAACGGCGGAGGCACGAATACCGGAGTTGACGCTCTCAGACTCCGTATGAAGGCGAACAATGCGACCGGCTACAAAGAAGCAACCACTCTTTCCCTCGCCATGGTCGAAGCACTGCCCGCCGATGCCACACTGACAGATGTCGCTTTCCAAGGAATGGAAGCAGCCCGCAGCGCGGAGCAATGGGCGGAGGGTCTTCAGATTGCGAAAATCCTTGTTCGCAGCAAGGCACCGCTCGGCAACGGCGAACAACGGAAGCTGGACTCCTACGAAGGCAGTTTCCAGTCACGCCTCGGCCAGCACGGAAATGCGGTCGATTCCTTCCGAGCTGCCCTTTCACCTGGCGACGCGAAAGCACATTCGAACCTTATAGCCGCGATGATCAGTGCGAAGAAGCCCGGAACTAAAATCGAAGCCGAGGCGCGCCGCTACCTCGCAGCCTTTCCCAATCGCGCAGACCGCTACTCTCCCCTCGCCCGCACCGCCCATGCTGCGGCGGAAGCCGGCAACCTAGCCAAAGCCACTTCCATCGCCGCCGAGGTGATCCGCCACGATGTGGAAAGCTACGACGTTCCCCGCGCATTCGTTGGCTGGTGCGGAGACAATCATGCCCGCGCAGAGAAAGGACTGCTCGATGCCATTTCCGCAAACCCGGATGGAGCAGCCAAGCTCCGCGCCATCCTCGCTATCGTCCTCTACCGAGATAATATGAAAGACGTAGCGAAAGCGCGTGCCATGGGGCGCACCTTCCTCGCGAACAAACCCACTGAAGATGGATGGGCGGAGGAGATCGCAAAATACCTCTACAACTCAGCTCCTGACGATACCACCTTCCGCGAAGATCTCGCTGCCGTCGTTACCAGCGCGAAGGCACATCCCCACCTTTTCGGATTCAAGGAATACGTTTGGAAATCCGCACCATCTGACAAAAATCGAAACCGTATATGGCAGAAGGCGAAGAAAGATTTCCAAAACGATTCCACGACAAAACTCTGGAGCCAGACCAAGGAAAATGGCGGTAAGTCCGGCCAATCCTGCAAGAGTCTCCTCCAGAAAAAATGGCCTAAGGAAGAACGCCACTATCTACTTTCCCGTCTCGCCTACGTCTATCGTTACCACCTTGGCGGAAAATCAAAAGTGGTTTCCTCGGCGCACTACGAGACGCTCTGCAAAGCCTTCCCTAAAGACCTCGACGCGGCTGCCCGCTGGCTGGAATCCGCCAAATACGGCAAGCCGGAAATGACGCCAAAGGCTGCCAGCCACCTTCTTACCATCCCGCCCGCCGAGATCCATCCGGATAGCTGGGTGCGCCTGATCGAGACCAAGGACGAAGGCATCATCCGCAAGGCTCTTCCATGGATCAAAGCCTCCTCGAAAACCAACAATCACAACCTCTACCTATCCGCCCGCATCGGAGATACTCTCAAAGAGGTAGGCATGGAAAAGGAAGCACTAGCTTGGTGGCGCTCCCGCATGAACATCAGCCCGGATAACGGCGACGCTGTCACCTGCGCACTGCGTGTCGCTTCGGAAATGGAACCAGCCAAGGCTCTTTCCTTCCTCACTCCACGCTTCCAGGCAGATACGAATTTCCACGGAGCCTACGCAGCAGAGATCGCGAACATTCGTTTCAAGGGAAACAACTTCGCCTCCATGGAAACCATACTCACGGCCTCCCGCAAACGCGCCGATGTGCGACCCTTCCAGTCATGGGGCATGAACGAATGGCCGGCCCGCGGTTGGCTCGATGCGGCTCGTAACACTGCCGATTGGCCGGAGGAAAACAGGAAGCGCGTTTTTAAAATCGTTCGCGACCTGCGTCTTAACCGGCTCAGCGCAGAGGCCGGGATGCTCCTCCTCGAAGAAGCCCCACGCAACATGACCCGGTTACTTTCCGCACAAGATCTCATCCTCATGGCCGGAGCGCATTACAAATCATGGGAGCGCCTCTACCCCTTCGCACAAGCAGCCATCGCCCGTGAAGATCACGCCCTTGGCTCGGTAATCCTCAACGGACTTTTGAATTCCATCCGCTCGGTCGGCGAAGCCGAAATGACCGACGCCCGCACTCTTCTCCGAAAAGCATACGGAAAAATGGGAACCCTCAGTGCGGACATCCCAGCCGATAGCCCCATCGCTCCCCTCCTCCAGATTGTCCTCCACCTCCGCCTTGGCGAAAACGACCTCGCCGAGCAGGCCTATATGGACAACCGCAAACTCTTCGATGCGCACCGCAACGACCTTCCCGTTGAACTGCTCCTTTTCGGAGCGAACACACACATTTCCCTCGGCACCCCCGATGACCATGAGCGGGCGGAAGACATTTTGCGCGGTTGGATGATGAAATTCGGTGAAGCGGAAAACGTCGATATCCGCGACAAGGCACGCATCCAGATCCTGCTCGCGAGAAACTACCAGCGCGCCTCCCAATACGATATCGCACGTGCGGAATTCACCACCGTACTCAACGTTTACAAAGACCAACCCGAAGCCATCGAGGCTCGCTTCGGGATAGGCGAAACCTACATGGCACAGAAGGTCTATGAGCAGGCGGGAGAACTTTTCAGTGAGCTTTCGGAAAGCCCTGTCCCGGCGATCAGGATACGCGCAAATTTCCTCCTCGGAGTCCTAGCCCTCCGCCAAGAAAGCAATGAGGAAGCGCGCAGGATCTTCCTCACCGTCCTCGAAAGCACGCCCGATGCGGAGCTCGCCAATGAGACTCTCTACAACCTCGCCGAAGTCTATGGCATCGAGCAGCGCTTTCTCACCCAGCTTGAAACTCTCCGCACGGTCGGCCGACTCGGTCAGGAATCAAAACTCTGGCAGACACCTGGAAACGCCCTACCCATCGTCGTGCAGGATCCGGATCTCGGCATCAGCCGGGGCGATACCCGTATTCCAGTCCTCGTCCGCACCGAACCGGGCAACGACTCCGAGGAATCTTTCCTCACCAGCGGCGGCGCGGGAAAAGGAATTTTCCTAACTGAAATTCCCACCGCACTCGGAAAAGCCATCCCCGGTGACGGCATACTCCAAGTCACCGGTGCGGATACGGTCACGGTCGATTACCCGGAGGAGTTCAAGAACCAGTTCCAATTCGAATTCCTCGGTTCCACCCGACTGAAAATCGCATCCAATGGCGACCTCCGCGTGGCCAGTAGCGAAATTCCCGATGAAGCCGACGCCACCTTTACCGAAAAACTCCAAGACGAGATCATCGAGCCAGAGGAGGAAAAACCACGCTCCGCAACCCGCCCGGCCAACCAGATCAAACCCGGCAATTTTATCTATGTCCGGGTCCGCGATGGCGACCGCGACATCTCATCCGAGCCGGACAAGGTCGGGATCAAGCTCACCGCCTCCAGTGGCGACGAAGTGAGTATGGAGATCGTTGAGAAAAGCCAGCACGGCGGGGTCTTCTCCGGAACAGTCAGCACTGGAGAGCTTCCTGCGGGAGCCGGGGCTTCGGACTCCGCGCTCGATCACAGTCCGCTCATGGCCATCGATCACGATGAAGCAAGTGCGTGGCGCAGCGAGCCGGATGGGGCTGCACCCAAATCGCTTTCCGTGGACATGAAGGAACTCCGACAGGTGGAAACCATCACCCTCACCTCACCGAATGCCGAACAAGAAGCTCCCGTCCGCATGGTGATGCGGGGCAGCCACGACGGACGCTACCTATACAAGCTCGGCGAGTTTCCAGCTCCTCCACCAGCCACCGCCATCGACTTTGGCGAGGCAGGAATGCATCTCCGCACTTACAAGATTTCAGCGAAGGCTCTCCGCGAAAACTACACATGGGAGCAGATCGCAGACATCGCGAAGAAGATCGAACCGACTGCGAAGAGTGAGGTGGAAACGCTTTCCTGGACTGCTCCCGAGGAGAGCCTGGACGCATATTTCCTCATCTGGTCGGGCGGACTCGTCCAGGAGCGCGACGGGGCGTTACGGCTTTCCGTTTCCGGAAGAACTACTGCAATCATGGTAGACGGAAGATTGGAACTCGCGCCCGGCGAAGGTGACCGCACGCTCGACCTCTTCCTCGAACGCGGTCTCCACGACCTAACCGTTTTCTCCATCGCCACTCCTAAGGCCAAAACAGCCGAAGCCCTCCGCGCACGCGAAAACCGCCAGTCGGCTAATGTTTCTCTCCGCCCCTTCACTGCCGCCGACTTCGATCCCGCATCCGTTCCTGGTCTTCCGAAGGTGGAGCGCGCCCCCGTCCCCGAAATTAAACAGGAGGCCAACCAATGGACTCTCACCATCCCCGCGCGCGAACTCCGCCACGTCGAGTTCGAGTTTCTCGAATACCTCGGCGAAGCCGTCGCTATCAGCAATGTGGAAATCACAGGCGAAGGAGACCGCCACATCCCGCCCGCAGAGAACGTCCTAGAACTTGCGGAAAATGATATCCTCGAACTCGCGCCGGGAGATACCGTGACCGTTTCCTACCTCGACGAAATCACTGCCGGTGGCGAGCAGCGCAACCGGCAGCTCACAGCTTCCCTAACCGCCACATATTACAATGGCGTGATCACCCCGGTCACCAATCAGTTCAAGCGCAATGCCGATGGCTCAATCAACGGATCACGAATCGAGTTACTGCGCATTGAACCCGGCGAACGCATCGTCGCGGAAGTCGTGGACTTCGATGCCGATACCGGACTCGACAAAGATTCGGTTGCCGTGGAAATCCAGGTAAACGCCCATCCACCAATTACCTTTACCGCCACAGAAACGGACGACTCAACCGGAATTTTTCTCGCCGAAATCGATACCTCACCCGAGCCAGTGGAAGGCAAGATCACCGTTAAGCAGGGCGACAAGGTTTACCTCCGCTACAAGGATAAGCAGAACACTTTCCCCGGCCATGCTTTTGACCGCGAGGCAGTCGTCCTCCTCAACGAGCCATCCGATGGCCTCGTGCGCATCCTAGAAAGCGAAACTCCTGTCGTGGGACAGCCGCGCATTATTTCCGCCACTGGCACCCACCAACCGGATCGCGTGAGCAAAGTCGATTTCGCCATGCCGCTCACCATCGAAATCATCGACCCGGACATGGCAAAGAACGCACGCAGCAAGGTCATGATCGAGCTAGCCACCAGCCAAGGCACGAAAGTCCTCGTCGAATGCGTTCTCTCCCGCGCCTTCGCCGCCGCAGATGAAAGGATGGATGAAAGCCGTAACCCCGCCCTCTTCGAAGGCCGTTTCACCGGTCAGGTCCCGCTCCATCTCGGAGGCATCGACAGCTCCTCCACAGTTCCTACAGACCAAAGTTTCGCTCGCGGAGGCATAGGAAAAATCCTCGCACCAGAAGAAGAAACGGATGATGCCGGCACGCCCACTGCCCAGGCAGGCTTCCGTGTTCTCAACGTCATCGGCTCCGACACTTTTACCGCCAGCTACAATGATGCAGCAAGGTCAACCGGCGATCCAACCGGACTCACCGCAAAAGCCACCCTTTTCTCCGCAGGCAACCTCCGCATCACGGATGAAGAATACATCGAAGACGCGGAGATCGCCCACGTCGGCCAGAAGCTCTATCTAATTCTAACTGATCCCGATCGCGACATTTCCTCCGAGCGCGACAAGGCAATGGTCCGCATCCTCACCGCCTCGGGCGAAGACGAAACCGTGGAGCTTGAGGAAACGCTCACCCACAGCGGCACGTTCAGCGGATCGCTCCCACTCACCGCTGCTTCCAAACCGGTCTCCTCGAATTTCGCAGGAACCATCGAGTGCTTCTTCGGCGATGAAATCACCGTCGGCTACCTCGATAATGTCGTGCGCACGCCGGAGGGACTGGAAATCATCGAACGCATGGTTCCCGTCGCTGTTGGAACCGATGGCGAACTCACCGCCTTCAGCAAGGTTTTCAAAGATGAAGATCTCGCGATCCAGACCCGCTTCCACATCGCGGAAAGTCACTTCGAACTCTTCAAGAGCCACCGCAAGCTCGGTAACGACACAGAATCTGCCGCATCACTCGATGCTGGCCGCCGTGTCCTCCGCCAGCTGCGCGAAGACTACCCGAATCCCGATTATGCCCCGCGTGTCTCCTATCTACTCGGCCAGTTCGCGCAAGAAATGGAGGCATGGGACGAGGCCATTTCCGCCTACGGCTCCATCGTCCGGAACCACCCGGATCACAATCTCGCCCCCGACTCCCAATACAAGCTCGGCCAGTGCTACGAGGAGGCCGATGAACTCGACGAAGCCCTCGAAGCCTATGTCACCCTCGCCGCCACCTACCCGAAAAGCCCCCTCGTCGCTAATGTCATGCTCCGCATTAACGAGCACTTTTATGTAAAGCAAGACTTCGCTGTCGCCGCCTCGGTTGGTGCCAAGTTCATCGAGCGTTTCCCCAACCACGAATGGGCACCGAAGATGGCCTTCCGCATCGGCCAATGCCACTACAAGCGCGAGGATTTCCGGAAAGGTGGAGAGGCTTTTGATACCTTCGTAAAGCGTTTCCCCGACCAGGATCTCACCGCACAAGCACTCTTCTGGGCAGGCGAAAGCTACCGCATGGCCAGCGATATCCCCAGCGCCTTCCGGCGCTACAACCGCTGCCGCTGGGACTTCCCCGAAACCGACGCTGCAAAATACTCACGCGGCCGCCTCGCTCTTCCTGAGCTGCTCGCCCAGTTTGAACGTGAAGCAAATCTGGATGAGTAGAGTCAATTGTATTGCGTTAGCCTCCTTGCAGTTTCAGCCCGAGGTTGGCGCAACGCAGTGAAGCCTACCCCGGGACAACGGCACCAAAAAAACCATCAACCCAACAGGGTTGCGTCCGAGCCTGAAAACCACCGGAACCACACGCCTTCCTCAAAATGGATAAAATTCCCGCTTCACCTCGCACCGTATCCCTTGCACCCTGATACATCGCAAACTCATGACATCTTCCCCATCTCTCCTCGCCGCCGGATTCTTCGATACCGGTGCTATGAAAATCCTGCTCGAAGGCGGCGTATTCATGTGGCCCATCCTCGCTCTGCTCATCCTCGCCATCGCGGTGATCATCGAGCGTTACCGCAGCCTCAAGCTTTTGGATTCCGACGCCTCCGCCCTGCGCGATGAAGTGATAGACCTGCTTTCCGAAGACAAGGTCGAGGAATCGCTGGAGCTATGCGATTCCGCCCGCGGCCCCGTCCCCGCCATCCTCTCGAACGGACTCCGGAAATACCTCGTCCTCCGCCGGCTCAATTACGATCCAGCCCAGCTTGAGCAGCAGGTCGTCAAGAGCATGGAAAACTACGGCGTTCACATCGTCGCCGCGCTGGAGCGCCACCTGCCCGTGCTCGCCACCATCGCCTCGGTCGCGCCCATGCTCGGATTTCTCGGCACCGTCCAGGGAATGATCGTCGCCTTCGGAGACATCGAGGCGAACATCGGCCAGCAAAACATCGTCCAAGCCGCCGCCTCCGGCATCCGCGTAGCTCTCCTTACCACTGCCTTTGGTCTCGTCGTCGGCATCCCCGCCTACATGGCGTTCAACTACTTTACCGGCCTCATCAACGACTTCGTCCTCCAAGTGGAATCATCCGCCGCGGAACTCATCGAAGTCGTCACCCTCCGCATGACTCTCGACAAGGGCGACCAATGAAACTCCACCGGGGAAAACTGCTGGTCGATCCGCCCGCTTGCGCGAGCTCGGACATCGCCTTCACGCTCATCATCTTCTTCCTCGTCTGTGCCGCTGTGCAGCCGGAGACGGGTATGTCTCAGCTCCTCCCGAAGACCGAAGAGAAATCCGACAAGCGCGAGCAAAGCCAGAACATCGAAGTCTCCATCACCGCCTCCGGCATCGTCCTGAACGGGAACCCCATGCAACTCCCTGAGTTTTCCCGAAAGCTCTCCACAGCCCTGAAAGCAAAGACCCGCGAAGCCGACCGCATCGTCGTCGTGAAAAGCGCACCCGACACGCCCTATACGGCATGGGTCGCAGTCTCCAGCGCCATCGAGCAAGCGGGCGGCGTCCTCACCCTGGAACTGGAATCCGAAAAAATCATCAACGTCCGATGAAGATCCAGCGTAAGCAAATCACCGCCTCCGTCCCCTCCTTTGCGATGGGTGACATTGGTTTCCTGCTGCTCATTTTCTTCGTCATCCTGGCCCGTGCCCAAGACGATAGCCATGTCCAGTGGCAGCCCGCGCAATTAAAAGATGTGGAAATGGCCGCCGCTCCTCTCGCAAGCGTCGCCATCGACACTGGCTTCAAGACCTACCTCGATGGCAAAGAAATCGCCACCTCCGAACTCGCCGCCGCCCTGACCATCCTCCTCGGCGATGCCACTGCCGGCCAGCGCAACGTCTTCCTAAAAGTTCACCGCGAGACAAAGGCCACCCATTTCGAACCCGTCATCGCCGCCATCAGTGAGGCCGGCGGCGATCTCACCCACATCCTAGAGCCCGAAGAGGAAACCAAGAAACGATGAGCAAATCCAACCGACCAACCACTCCAGAGCGAACCGCCCTTGCCAGCACCCGCGCCGACCTCCGCGAGCTGAAATACAACTCCTCCGCCACCGTCCGCGAGCTACGCGAATTCCTCCGCGAACTGAAAGGTCGCAGCCCCCAGGAAATGCTCGGCCTCGTCTCCGCCAGCAGCCTCTTTCGCTCCATCTTACTCTCCACCGCCCTCGTCGCGGGAGGTATCCTCCTCTTCACCGCCATCCCGTATTTCTTCTGGGAAAACGAAACCCAGCCCCCTGCCGAGGAAGCATCAGCCGACACAACACCAGCCGCACCGGAGCCAACTGATCCGCCTCCCGCCGAGACCACGGCATCCGCCCCTGCGGAACCCGCCGACCCTCTTTCCCCACTCGGTGTGGGCCAGGAACTCTCCGCACCTGCCAATGAGAATCCGCTAGAGAACAAGGGCGACGATTTCCTCAAAGACCTTGAGTAATGGATTGGCGGAAAGTCATCGAATTCCTGAGAACCCACTCCCGCAGGCCGGGCGTGCGCACCATCGCATTCGCCATCTTCTGGTGCTTCGCGTGGTTAGATTCTCAGATCTGGTTCCGTTTTCCCACCGGCCTCCACATCATCGTCTTCCTCGCCGCTAGTCCCTTCTGCTACTACTGGATCATTAAGTATGCAACGCGAACTTTAGTCCGCATCCCTCACGAATGGTTAGAAAACCTCCCCTTCCTCCATCGCAAACGCCGCGCCAACAGAAGGAGAAAACCGGCTTGGAACGATCCTTCCCCAATTAGATTTCACGCCGCGCTCACCCTTTCCTACCTCCCCGCATGGCAGCTTGCCGCGCATTCCCCCCTCCTCTTTTCCGCCTACTCCCTCTCCTCATCCATCACTTCCACCGGGGCGTTCGGAGCCTTCTTCATCGGCCTCGCTTGGGCCGTCTGGTGGATCGACCGCGAGACGAAACGCGCCGCCCCTCCCGCCGCGAAGAAACGCATCTGGGATCCCCGGCAGCTCGTCGCATGGTATTTCGGAAAGAAGAACCCAAAGCTGCGCCAATCCGTCTTCACCCTGCTCACCTACACCTGCATGTATGGCCTGGTGTTTTTCCTCCTCACCCGTCTCACCGGCTGCGCCATCTACGAGGCACCATTTGGCGGTGGCGAGGAAAAGCAGCTTCGCCAAATCGTGAAGATTCAGAAGGTGGTGAAGAAGAAATTCGTCATCAACCCCTATAGTAGCGTCCTCTTCAATCCCCCTCCCATTGATGACGTAGAGCTGGATGTCTTGGAGGTCACCGAGCACCTCTACCAAATCGGCCAGGGCAAGGCGAAGGGTGCCGGCTACTCCGCAGGCACCACCCGGGGGAAGGTCCGCTTCATCCGCTTAAAATACAGTGGCGGCGATTGGGAGCAGGACATGGCCCGCGGCTCCGATCTAAATCTTCTAACGGAATACGGAGTCCGTCTCGGCCATCCCGTCAGCGACCGGCCGGAGCCAATGGAAATTTCCCGCCTCCGCGCCTTTCCCGCCCGCAAAAGTCCGCCCATGGTCTATATGACCGGCCAGCAGGGCATCAGCGTCAGCGGTGGGGAGGTAAAGATCCTGCGAAAATATCTCTTAGAAAGCCACGGCATGCTCTTCGCCGATAATGGCGGCAGCTCCGGCTGGGAAGGCCAGTTCGTCTCCATGATGCAGCGCGTCCTACCAAAGGTGGAACCCATCTCCGTCTACCTCGATCACCCCATCCACCGCATCCCCTATCCACTGCCCCGCCTCCCCATCGTCGCCCCCCACGGCAGGTCAAACGCCCTCGGCTGGGTTGTCGATGGTCGCCTCGCCGTCTATTATCATCCCGGTGATATCGGCGATGCCTGGGCCGATGGCCACTCCGGCGTCCCCCGCGAAATCTGGGAATCCTGCTACCAACTAGGCATCAACGTCATCTACTACGCCCACGCCGAATACAACAAGTGGCTGGAGGCTACGAAGGAGTAAAAAACGAGGTGCGGCCTCCCTGGACTGCCCATTACTTTCAATTTCTACTGAGCCGAAAAACGATACTGGCGCGCATTGGGTTTTGTGATTTGGCGCTTCCGGAAACGGCGGAATTTCAGCTTAGAATCTTAGGTCTTCCTCGCTGTAGGCGAGATGCAACAACAGCATGGGGTTTAGCCCCATGAACTTCCCAAACCCCAAGCCCATGCGTGCTGAATGCACGCGGGAAATGCGCAAGCTTGGGAA
>TARA_B110000037_G_scaffold23624_1_pt1 | contig 12098 bp, 10 predicted proteins | sample TARA_B110000037 | Tara Oceans TARA_B110000037 (sample SAMEA4397196) | marine metagenome | biome: Polar Biome; feature: [MIX] marine epipelagic wind mixed layer (ENVO:01000061); material: water (ENVO:00002006), including particulate matter (ENVO:01000060) such as... | depth 10-100 m
TTTGATTAAACCTGCAGCTAAGTCAACTAATATGTATCCAGTAAGTGGTTTTTTAGGTGCTCTTCTGTTTGAGTCTTTCTTTTTAATGCCTTTAAAGACTGAAGAAGAAAGTTAAAATTGATTATTCGTATTTCCAAGTAAACCTTTTGTGGTTGTGCTTCTCGTTTCTTCCTTTCTTGTAGCCTCCTTGGTAATAAAGCAACAACTCAGGTCCACCTAATTTATTAGATGCTGTTCTAAGTTTGTTCAAGTTAAAATCGTAGGCAAGACCAACATGTAGCCCACCGACTTGAAAACGAGTATGAATACTCATCCCTTCTTTATATCGGTAATATGGGCCAATAGAAAAACTTATTTCCTTTACATGCCCAGTAATATTACCAGCCTCTTGTAATAGATAATGTAAATCTGATCCAAAAAATAATACTCTATGAGGACCTTGAATAGTATACATCGCTTTTGGCCAAAAGCTTAATGTGCTTCCTCGTGGTTTGGCTCGTAAATCAACATGCATGTTAACCCGTTCATACACTTGTAAAGGATCGCCAAAAAACTCATACGTTGGAGCATTTACATGTTCAATTGAAACTCCTGCTCTTAAAAGCATGGTTGATTCGTTGTTGTACACATAATTAACACCTAGTCCAAAATCAAGATGCATGGCTTGTGATCCAGAATTTGCATTTTCGTCAATATATATTTCACCAGTAGGTAATCCTTGATTAAAACCTATACGATCAAATTGACTTTCCCAATTTAGACTTTGATAAGTTACTGATTTTTGTGAGACACCTCCTGAAAATCCAACCGAGAAAAAATGATGTTCCCGCGCATCCAATGCTTTTCCATAGCTACCCAACAACAATACTGTATTGTTAGTATAACCTGAAGCTCCAGCTACATCACTGGTTACCGTAAACCCTGCTGCAATAAAATCATTCTCCCAAATGTTATCGTGTACAGGCATATCAAAGGATACTTGCGTTGTAGTAAATGGATTCCCTACGGTGGTCCATGCTGTTCGATAATTACTCGTTAATCTATAACCACCATAGAAAATGCCAGCGGTTGCAGGGTTAAAAGAAATAGTAGAGACATTGGCTTGTGAATAAACCACATCAATTTGCGCTTTACCTGAAATGGCCGTAGCAACAATCAAAATCAATATGGCCAGTCTTTTTATCATCTAATCAAAGTAACTGTACCTTTTAACAGCTTTGTTGTATTATTAATAAACTGAACGTTAGCCACATAGTTATATACTCCGGGTCCAACCTCTTTCCCCTTAAATGTTCCATCCCAATAAGGAGTTCCTTTGGTATATTGATAAAGCAATTGCCCATTCCGATTAAAAACAATCAAATCAGAGGCAAATATTCCGTTACCTATAACAAAAAGTCTATCGTTTTTGTTGTCAAGATTAGGTGAAAAAATATCAGGTAAACTGGCAAAATACTCTTCCTCCACCACTAATTTAACAGAATCCATAACTTGACAGACTGCTTCGTTGTTATAATAGTTAATCACAAAAAATAAAGTCGTCACTATTGGTGAAGCAACTGGATCTTTACATAAATAACACGACAAAAACTCTCTAGGCTCCCAATAAAAGCCTTCTGCAGTGCCACTAGCCGATAGTGTCGTACTTTCTCCTGCATAAATAAACTGATCAACACCTGCATCAATAACAGGATAATCTAAAACTTCAATTAATCCGGAATCGGTCCGCGAATCGGTTCCATAACTATTAACAACTACTTGGGTTATATCATAAATACCAGCAGTATTATAAATAGCCCATGGAGATGCAGCTCCAGATGAATCAATTTCATCAGCACCATTAAATACATAACTTAGACCATTTGCATTTTGGCTTTGATTGGTGATGTTGACTTTATCACCAACACAAACTATTTTCTTTGCAGCATTAAAACTAGCAACCGGAATCGGACAATTAACAACAGTTATATAATTCGTCTTTGACTCTATATCTTGTCCAGTGGCATTTTCGACCAGCAAATTCACCTCAAATAAACCTACCGTATCATAAATGATTGCCGGTGGAGTTTGATTTGTATCAAAATTAATATTTGTTGCTCCCGGAAAAAACCATGCCCATGAAGTTGGAAAACCGGTTGATAAGTCTGTAAAAAAAATAGAATCACCTTTACAAATCGATACGGTATCAGCGGAAAAATTTGCTACTGGTAGCGTTGTACAATTATTTACAACAACTAAGTTAACAGCAGTTGTATCAATTGAACCTGAACTGTTGTAAGCTTTTAATTTTACGTTGTAAGTACCTGGAGTTGCATATTGAACCACAGGAGATTTTGAAGTACTTGTTGCAGGAGTGCCACCGGCAAATGTCCATCTAATTGAATCTGCATTAAAGGTTAAGTCTTGAAATGAAACACTACCGTTTGCACAAATGCTAGTAGTCGATACTGGCGCAAAGTCGACCAAAGGAACACCTGAAGGCGGAGATGCAGTAGAATACATCATAATATTATCGACAGATATAGAAGGAATTGGGTTGGCCGTGGTGTTCATGTTGTTGTTTGCCCATTCAAATCCTATTTTAACATTAGGATTGTTATTAGCACTAGTAGGTAATGCAATTAACGACGATGCAATCCATTCTCCTAATCCAGCTGCTCCACAATTTGAGGTAGGACTTTTAGATAAATCAAATAAAGTAAACCAAGTAGTTCCATCAAAATATTTAAGAACCGCATTTTGGTTTGGTGATGTTCCTCCTTCAAAATAATCGAATTGGATATAAACGGTATTTTGACCTACACAACTTATAGCTGGTGATTCTGCTCTTTTTTCAGTAGTAACGTCAACCCCTGCTGCGGTATACCCACCTTGGATGAAAAAACCGCCTGAATCAGCGGGAAAAGTAATATTCAAAGGAGCTCCTATTGCGATTTGAGGATTTGAAATGTGCAATGTTTTACTCGTGTTTACAGGCATTGCGATACAACTTTGATCGCAATTTAATGCCGAAATACTTATGGCTGATGTAGAACTGATAAACCATTGGTGAGCATGGCTGCCGTTAGTGCCTGAATTCGTAACAGTCCATGTTCCATTAGACGTTACCGCAGCATTAGCATCGTCTCCACGGTTGCAACCAGTACCAAAGTCTTCAGTCCAAAACTGAGCGTTTCCAGTTAAAACCAAACAAAAAACATATACTGCTATTAAAACTAGACTTTTCCAGGTACCTTTTCTCAATCTGAATTAATTTGAATTCCCTTGTTGGCGGGCTAAATTAGCTAAAAAATTCAAAGTATTTATGTTATCTGCATAATCTATAAGTGTTGGAGATTGACCTTTCCCGAAATCTATTTTATCAGATGATACTACTATTTGAATATGTTCTTTATTATCAGATAGATAGCCCATAACATCTGCTTTATTTTTGTACCTTTCATAGAAAATTACTCCAATTGGAGAATGCAAATTTTTATCTTCTTTCAAAATCACAAAATTGTTGTCCAGCAGCTTTTGACTGTTCATTAAATAAACCGTTTGATTGTAAAGATAGTTGTTGGCGTATTTATTATTTTCTATTACATACCCAAACGAATAAATAGCCTTAAAAAATCGATCTATTTCAAACTTCTCGGGTATATATATTTTAGAAACATTTCTGCATCCCAAACCATAATATTCAAAAATATCTTTCCCTAGATGGGTTAATTGATCATCGGTTGTTTCGTTGTCAATTACAGAAACGGAAGTCCTGTTTTTCCTGATGATGTTTGGGTATTTCCCAAAATATCGTTCAAAATATCTTGCCGAATTATTGCTCCCTGTAGCTATTACAGCATCGAATTTTTCAAGTCTATCTTTTGTGAACCGAATCATCGTTCCAAAATTTGGTTCAATGGATTTTAACTTTTTCGCAAGCATCGGTAATATTAGTTCGTCTTGTGTTGATGTTTTACCGACAAAACTGAAACCTGATATTAGTACTGCAAGAAAATCGTGAAAGCCAACAGCAGGGATGTTACCAGCCATTATAACTGCAATACAAAGTTTACGTTCTTTGAATTTATAAGTTGAAATCCATTCTTGTAACGCTTTATTTTGAAGCATTAAAATAATGCCTTCTAATGATCGGCGAACTTCAGCTTGAGTGAACCAGCCGTTTTTATGTTTTGCCGTTTCAACGGCAAAAGACAATTCAGAAAAATCATCATTTTCAATTTGATACAAATTTTCAAATTTTAAAAAATCAGTTAACCAACTGCCTAGTTGAACAAAAGCATCAATTCTTTGTTTTAATTCCATCGTGTAATTCTATATTTGTTGCGAAAATATGATAACAACAGACTACTAAAACTGAATTATGGCTATTATTATTACGGACGAATGTATAAACTGTGGAGCTTGTGAACCTGAATGTCCAAATAACGCAATTTATGAAGGTGGTGAAGAATGGAGATTATCTGATGGTACATCCGTTACAGGAGACGTAACCTTACCAAGTGGTGTTGAAATGAATGCAGACGCTGAAAACAATGCTGTTGATTTGGATGTTTTCTATATAGTTCCTGATAAATGTACGGAATGTAAAGGTTTTCATGACGAACCTCAATGTGCTGCCGTGTGCCCTGTTGATTGCTGTGTTGACGATGAAAACCATCGTGAAACTGAAGAAGTACTACTTGGCAAGAAATCCTTCATGCACGAATAGCAATATTCTACAATGATTTGCGTTTGGTAAATGCCTTGTAATTAAGTTGATATGCGTTTTTTAGCCATTCTTTTTTCTTTACTTTTTTCTCATATTGCTTTATGTCAAGATGAATCTATTTGGGTTGACTCTCTCAATACATTGAGGTCAGGGGTAGTATCGTCAAAAAACGATAGACAAAAAGGAATGCTCAATACTAGATTCACGAACTACCTGGAAAATTTTCTCATTAAAAATTTACATAAAGCAGATTTACTTGACAGTATACCATATCTAGCTAATTTAAGCTCAAATGATAATTTGATTAGAATTTTAAACTGGACAGTTTCTTTTGAAGATGGCAGCTACCAATATTTTGGATTTATTTGTTTAAACAAAAGCCAAACTATAATTAAGCTTAATGATCAATCTGATTCGTACTTAAACCCTCAGTTTAAAAAAATGAACAACGAAAATTGGTATGGTGCTTTATATTTTGATATTCAAAAAGTCAAATCTAAAAAATCACCCTATTATTTGCTGTTAGGCTGGGATGGAAATTCTAATTACACAACAAAGAAAATTATTGAGACCTTAATTATAAATGATGAATCAGTTCAGTTTGGATTACCGGTGTTTAATTACGAAGATCAAACCTCAAACCGAGTAATTTTCGAGTATTCTAAAGAGGTTGTAATGTCCTTAAGGTATCACAAAAAACAAACCCAAATTGTTTTTGATCATTTAGCTCCTATTTATGATGGTGCTGAAGGTATGTATGAATTTTATGGCCCTGATTTAAGTTTTGATGCACTAGTATTAAGAAAGAACATTTGGGAACATGAAAAGGCCATTGATGTTAGAGGTGATACTGGTATGGATAATTATATCGACCCTCGCAAACAGAAAAAAAAGAAATTTTAAACTAGAATTTATACCCTACCCTAAGCATTCCTCTAGCGCCTTTTAATTGAAATGCATCTATGTCAATTTTACCAACATAATTATCGGTTTGGTTTACAGAGCTACTGATAGTTTTTACTTTAATTAAATGCGAACCGTGTTGATAAGAATATAATATACCGGTGTTAATCCCCATTCCAACTAACCAATTAGAGCTAATCGGGTAATCAACAAAAAAATTAGCATCTAAATGTCCCGCATAGGCTTGTGGTTGCATTTCAATATATTCAATGCTTACTTTGCCTGAATTATTTTCAATTTGTGAAGTGTTGCTCTGATTAACTTCAAAAAAATATTGGAAATTTAAAATTGACGATACTGAAATTACCAAAGGAAATAAATCAATTGATTTGCCAATTCCTACACCAAACAACATTGAATTAATTGCAATTTTATTCTTTGAAACTGTAATTTGATTTGAACTGGTCAAGTTGTTCTCAAAACTTCTGCTCACCTTAGTTGACTTGTAACCAGGCTTAAAAATTATTGATACGCCATTCATTTTACTTAAAGGTTTCCAATACTCTAAACTCACCCCTATAATTTCTGACTCAACAGCGCTTGTTCTGCTTAATGTAGATGAACTATCAAAACCTGAATTACCAGAAGTCTCATTTCTAAAACTTTCTAAATTAACATATGCCTTGTGCTGGCCGAGAAGCACGAATGATGAGGCTACCAGTAGAAAGGTTATGAGCGTTCTTATCTGCATAATATTAGTTTAAACAGCTAATTAATTATTTTCTAATATACCCAAAGGTAATGTTAATATAATACTCAAAACGGAGTAAAAACGTGCCTTTTTACGTTATTTTCGCCTAAAATATCAAGATGAGTAAAGTACACAACTACAGCGCAGGTCCTTGCATTTTACCACAAGAAGTTTTCACAGAAGCTTCACAATCAGTTTTAGATTTTAATGGTATTGGTTTATCTATTTTAGAAATTTCTCACCGTAGTAAAGAATTTGTTGCTGTAATGGATGAGGCAACAGCGTTGGTTAAAGAAATACTTGATGTACCTAACAATTATGATGTTGTATTTCTTCAAGGTGGAGCTAGTTTAGGCTTTGCAATTACTGCTTTCAATTACCTTAAAACCAAAGGTGCCTATGTCGATACAGGTGCTTGGGCAGCGAAATCGCTTAAAGAAGCTAAAAAGATTGGTTACGTTGATTTAGTTGCTTCATCAGCTGACAAAAATTATAATTTTATTCCTAAAGAATATTCAATTCCTTCTGATGCTGATTATCTTCATATAACATCTAATAATACTATTTTCGGAACGCAAATCAAAAACTTACCTGACACAAGTATTCCAGTTATATGCGACATGAGTTCAGATATATTTTCAAAGAAAATTGATGTTTCTAAGTTTGATATGATCTATGCCGGCGCTCAGAAGAATTTGGGTCCTGCTGGCGCAACTTTATACATTATAAAGAAAGGTACTTTAGGGAAAACTGACAATAATATTCCTACTATGTTAAATTTAGAAACGCATATTAAAAAGGATTCTATGTATAATACACCTCCTGTATTTTCGGTGTATGTAAGTATGCTCACCTTAAGATGGCTGAAAAACAGCGGAGGCATTGCTTGGATGGAAGATTTAAACAACCAAAAAGCCGAATTACTTTACAACGAAATTGATCGAAATAGTTTGTTTAGCGGAACGGCCAATATTGAAGATCGATCGAATATGAATGCAACGTTTGTTCTTATCAACGAAGCACTCAAAGAAAAGTTTGATGCAATGTGGAATGACGCTAATATTAGTGGAATCAAAGGGCACAGAGATGTTGGCGGCTACAGAGCTTCAATGTATAATGCGTTGCCATTAAGCAGCGTGCAAACTCTAGTTGATGTAATGAAAGAATTAGAAAAAACTGTTTAAAATAACTCAATGTATATACTAGCAAACGACGGAATATCACCTTCAGGTAAATTAAAATTAGAACAAAATGGTCATATCGTTTCCACCGATACCATTGCTCAAGAAAATTTGCTGGATGAAATAAACAGCAAAAGCATAGATGTATTACTGGTTAGAAGTGCTACAACTATTCGAAAAGATATTATTGATAATTGCCCTTCATTAAAAATGATTGGTCGTGGAGGTGTTGGCATGGACAATATAGACGTTGACTATGCTAGATCAAAAGGTAAGTTAGTATTTAATACTCCTGCTTCCTCGTCGCAATCCGTTGCAGAAATGGTTTTCGCTCACCTTTTTGGAATGGCTAGAGGACTTTATGATGCTAACCGTAAAATGCCTCAAACTGGAGTTTCCGATTTTAAAACATTAAAAAAATTATACGGAAAAGGAAAAGAACTAAGAGGTAAAACGATGGGTATCATTGGCTTTGGTCGAATTGGGCAAAGTACTGCTTCTTATGCTTTAGGTATTGGTATGAAAGTATTAGCAGCAGATCGATTTGTGCAAAATGTAACTATCTCTTTAAATATTAATGATCAAAACATTGACATTGACATAAACACAACTTCAATTGAAGATGTTCTAAAAAACGCTGATTTTATATCGTTGCATGTTCCAAAACAAGCTGATGGTAGCGCAGTAATTTCTGATAAAGAAATTGAAATGATGAAAGACGGTGTATATCTTATTAACCTCGCTCGAGGCGGTGTTATTGATGAAGATACTCTGATTAAAGGACTTGACTCCGGGAAAATTTCAGCTGCTAGTTTAGATGTTTATGAAAACGAACCTCAACCAAGAGCTGACTTACTTGGGCATGCTAAAATTTCATTATCGCCCCATGTTGGAGCGGCTACACTGGAAGCTCAAGATAGAATTGGAACTGAGCTAGCCGATTTTATTATCGCCAATGTATAAACGAATAGTTGCCAAGTTTTATTTAGACGAATAACTTTTGTTTTATACAAATGGATCTTTTCATTTCTGATCAGGTTAAGCTACCAACATTAAACAGCTTATAATATACATTCAATAGTATTCTTTTAAGTTAGTAGGTCCTTACCTAACTGAATTGTTTCAAACCCCCATTACCAGATGACTTAAAACTAAAAGCCTAAGAATAAAAGAATTATTGGAGAATTAATTGATTTGAATTTACGCCCAGAATACCAGAAAATTCACAATTTCATTCATGAATTTACCAATGGCAACACTTATAGGATGATCATTTGAATAGCCTATAATAAAAATTGTAAAAACCACATACAACGCTAACAAGAAAAAGGCCTTTCCTTTGCCCATGTACTTTCCAGAGATAAATACAACGAAAGTAATTACAGTAAGAATCAGTAATAGCATTCTTAGCATTCCACTCATTTCAATAGCCTCTTTAGTCATGTAAATTGGACCATTTATAATGGTAAATAGAAACAAAGGAAAACCTAATGCGAAACAGATGTCAAACATATTACTACCTAAAGCATTAGAGATAGCATCATCATAATTCCCTTTTTTAGAATCCTTCATTGATATGATAGTATCAGGAATACTTGAGGCTGCGGCTGCAAGAATTAAGGCTACAAACATGATTGGAATATCTAAACCGTGTAACTCACCCAAGTAAGGTACATGATACGTATCTGCTCCTAACCACTCACAAGCTTGTACTAAGAAATAACAACTCAGGGCTATAACCATTGTAGATACAATCAATAAAGGCCAAGCAGTCGATTTTTTCAACTCTTTTGTTCCAAGCACCAAACTTTCTAAATCAACAGTAATTGTACTTTTTATAATACCTGGTCTTTTCTGCTCTTCTTCATCTTCATCTGGTTCACCATGATAGTCTTCGTGCGATATTTTTTTACCTTTAGACATTGAAGTAAGCATGTATATTAAATATACCACATAAATTCCCATCAAGAAAACACCATGATACCAATATAAAGCGTTACCGCTAATCATTAAAATAAATAAAAATTCTGTTAAAATTAGGGTTAAGCCATCTCTCCAAATCACTTTCTTAGAAACCTGAATCCTGCTAGTAATACCGCCATATACAACAGCCAATATGGCAATTGCAGGTATAATCATACTGTTAAATATAGCTGAACCAGCTGTAGTTCCTATACCTCCAGAAAATCCATTTACATCTTTTAATACAAAAAGAAAAAAGATTGAGGTGAACAACTCGGGCATTGACGAAGCTATCGCATTAATAGTAGCTCCTTTTACTCCATCACTCAAGTTTCTTCCTAAGTAATCAGAGGCAGTTTCAAAGGCATCAGAGGCACGCCATATAATAAGCGATGATAACAATACAAGTAGTAATGGTAATATTATTCCCATCTAAGCTCCTTCTTTAATTTTAAAATCTTCTTCCAATTTTAATGACGATTTTATATCAGTTATAACTAACATATAATCTCCTTTTTCAATTATTATATCTGATGATGGATTTTTAAACAATCTCCTTTTGCCGTCAGCCTTTTTCTTACTTATCCCTATCAATATACAATTATATGATTTTTTAAACTCGAAGAATGCATCTTCATAGTTTTTGTTGATGTGTGGATTTTCAAGAACGACTCTATATTCTTTAATATCAAACTCATCATCAGTTTCGGCATATGAGAGAATATCCTCACTATAAGCTGCTACATCAGGCTCAAAAATATAACTGGCCAAAAGTTTAGAAGCAATTTCGTTTTTAGCAATAGTATGCGTAACTCCTGCTGTTTGAAATGTCTTTTTTAAATCAGCATTATCTAAACTGACCACAAATTCCAAATTCTCAAATTGCTTTTTAAGATTTAGAATATGAACCAACTTAGCAGTATCATCAGGCAAGTTCACAAAAACAATTGATGATTCTTGGATATTAACTTTTCTTAAAATTTCGAGATTATTGAAATCGGAAAAGAGAACAAAAACTTGTTTTGTGCTGTAGGTTTCTTTAATAATATCGACGTCATCTTTTTTATCAGTAACTATTGCAGCCCTTCTACCTACTCCTATCAACTGCTCTAAAACTGATTGGCCCGAACTGTCCCATCCGATAATAACAGCATGATTCTTAAATTTCGTTCCTTTAAAACCAAGATGCTTTTCGTCGTAATAATTTTGCATAAACTGATTTATTCTACCTAATAAAAAACCAAAAATAACAAAACTGGTAAGTACAATAGTGGCTCCTAATACTTTTCCGATGGTAGTAACCGGATACATATCACCATAGCCAACAGTTGTTATTGTAACAAGAGTATACCAAACACCGTTAAATAAATTTGTAATTGTTGCATCAGAATGTTGACTTTCAAAATGTATAATTGTGTTTATTAAAACCAAATAGCATGTTAAAACAAGTGCTACAATTAACCAGGTTTTTGAAACTTTGCTCTTAAACATATTTTTTTTCAACGAAACCAAAAGTATGAAAAGCGATTAAACATACAATTTTAATTGAAGATGTTTTAAAATTAGAATTGATGGCTATATTTGCACCCCGAAAAACGGATTTTTTCGTTCATGGGCTCGTAGCTCAGCTGGATAGAGCACCTCCCTTCTAAGGAGGCGGTCATAGGTTCGAATCCTATCGGGCTCACTAAAAGACTTAACAGAAATGTTAGGTCTTTTTTGTTTTAAACCCTTTATTAGATGGGAATACAGAACTTTAACACATTGATATTACGTTTTAAAAGATGTTTACTAGGTCGTATAAAAGTAATCCTTTATTTAATATTTTGCTAGAATAATTAACAAAATTGCCAGACATTTGCCAGACATTTTTATGATTTAATTACAATAATCAACGTTGTTAAGAAAAAAAGTCAAAAAAACGAACTGATTTATTGGCTAATGGTGGTAATATTGGATTTGATATTTTTATAATTGTTATCGGTCTAGTATAAGAATAGTAGCGGATTTTTACACACTAACTTTTCGGTTAAGCACAGACCTTTTTTATATTTACTTACTTTAGTTTTAGCGATTAAACCGCTATTATTTTTATACCGTGTTGGCGGTAGTTTTTATTCAACATTCAGATTTTGGCTATCTACAATAAAATCAAAAGATAAATCTGACAAACTTTTTCCGTTCACAGTAGCTCCCCAGGGACCATGACCTCTGCCTTCTAATGGATAATAAATAAAATCAACTTCATTTGTTTCACATATAGTTTTTAAATCTTCCGCACTACTAAAAGGTACGGTGGTGTCTTCTGTTCCATGAGCTATAAACATAGCTGGGTCATTTGAGTCAAACCTTTGGTGTCCATAAATTGATTCAAGTATTTCTATAGATACGTTGGAGCCCCAAAAGTCTAAAATTGTTTGTACTTCATACGTTTGAGAAAGATTCGTTGTTGATAGAGTGTTATCTTCACTTAAGCTGATTTCATCTTTATAATCACTCAACTCTGATACACCTAGACCTATTGATGTAATTGCTCCCGCTGAACCGCCACCAACAGTAATGTAATTCGTATCGATGTGATAATTATCGG
>TARA_B110000037_G_scaffold14748_1_pt1 | contig 12091 bp, 11 predicted proteins | sample TARA_B110000037 | Tara Oceans TARA_B110000037 (sample SAMEA4397196) | marine metagenome | biome: Polar Biome; feature: [MIX] marine epipelagic wind mixed layer (ENVO:01000061); material: water (ENVO:00002006), including particulate matter (ENVO:01000060) such as... | depth 10-100 m
AAAATCGCGGGATAAACCCGCTCCTACACTGACTTATTAAACAGGCTCTGAAACACGGCCTAAAGAATTCGGTTGAGAAACTCGGCTGAAACCACGCCGTGCTGCGACGTAAGTTACGCGAGGGACCAGCGATGTTAAAATCAATCCGCAATCGACAAGACCCTTCACGCCTTTCTACTTATACTAAAAACGTATCTCACACTGATGAGTCCGTTTCTTTCTGTAGCCTCTTGTTTAGCAATAGCATTGAGGTAGGGTTCGGGACAACGAACCGCGGAGTTACCATGGCCATGAGAGGCTGCTTAGGGACAAGCATCCCTACCAAGCGACACTTAAAGGAACTTATCTCTTGTAGCGCTATTATGGAACCGCTACCTTAGCGGCTTCGTTCACTCCCCTAACCTCAAAGGCGAATTGCTTATGAAGCGAAAGATACAGTATTCCGATATCGGTCCGTCTCAATCACGTAGGACTTTTCTCAAGGCAAGCGGTATCGCCGCTCTAGGCGCATCGATACCTTCGACACTATTGGGTCAGGGGTCGGGATTGAGGAAGTCTAACAAAGTTCGCATTGGAATCGCAGGTGGGCGGTTTGGGTGCAGTTTCGGAGCTTTCAAGCTGCATCCGAATTGCGAAGTGATTGCAGTCACCGATCTACGCCCGAAACGACTGGCAAGAATGGTTAAGACCTTCGAGTGCACCCATACCTACCCTTCTCTCGAAGAGATGGTAAAGGATTCGAACATCGATGCCATCGCGATTTTCACGAGCGCGCCGGATCATGTAGATCATGTCGCAAAAATACTCAGAAATGGGAAACATGTCTTGTCGGCGGTTCCGGCCTGTATCGGATCGATCGAAGAAGGCGAAAAGCTCCTGGATGTTGTCGAGTCTACCGGACTAACTTACATGATGGCCGAGACGAGCTACTATCGCGATTATATGATGTCGGCCCGCAATTTCTATAACAAGGGATTACTGGGAGATATATATTACTTCGAAAGCGCTTATCATCACCCCGGCCTAAAATCGCTCTATTATGAAACCGGAGCTGACGGCGAAGATGGAGACCAATGGAAGAAGGGACAACGGACTTGGCGCTACGGATTCCCTCCCGGATATTACTATACGCACAATGTTTCTTATATAACAGGATTGACCGGCGAGCGATTGGTGGAGGTATCAGCTACCGGCTGGGGCGATGACGATCCGATCATGAAAGACAATCCGTACAACAACCCTTTTTGGAATACCTATGCCCATTTCACTACAGACAAGGGACATGCTGCTCGAATAGATGTCGTTTGGAATTCGCCCGTAAAGGCTGGGCATCCGACCCGTTGGCTGGGGACAATGGCAGGCTTTGAAACGAACGGGACTGGCGGGAAAGATCTGAAATCCGAAATCGTCCACCAATCCCGAGAAAAAGGAAATGACGATGTAGGCTACACCCACGCGACCAATGGAACAGAACCCTACGAGCAAGAGGCTTGGTACAAACGGGAAGATCTACTGCCTCCGGAACTGCGCATTCCCAGCGGACATGGCGGATCGCACAACTTCCTCGTGCATGAATTCGTAGACTCGATCGCGAAGGCACGGAGACCGACCATCGATATCTATGAAGCTCTGGCCTATACCCTTCCCGGATTAGTCGCCCATCAATCGGCTTTACGCGGCGGCGAGAAAATGAAGATACCGCAGTACGAGAGGAGGGATTAAGGTTTAAGGATTAAGGATGAAAAGACTATGAAAAACCACGTTACTCGAAGGGGATTTATAAACAAGGGAAGCCTGGCGGTTGCTGGCGCGTTGGGAGCTTCTCAGGCATTGATATCAGCTCGAGGGCAAGCTTCTCCGAAGCGAGGTCGCACGGACAAGGTGCGCATCGGAATAGCTGGCGGACGTTTTGGCCTACAGTTCCAATGGCACGAACACCCGAACTGCATCGTTGAAGCGGTTACAGATCTTATTCCGGAGAGAAGGACTGCGTTGATGAAAACCTATGGGTGTTCGAAATCCTATCCATCGCTCGAGGAAATGGTGAAGGATCGAAATATCGATGCCATTGGGATCTTCACGCCCGCACCGGATCATGTGAAGCACGTGAAACTGGCGATGGAACACGGCAAACATGTTATCTCTGCGGTACCTGCCGCATGCGGCACTCTGGAAGAAGCGTACGAGCTCTTGGATATCGTCGAGAAAACGGGGCTGACCTACATGATGGCCGAGACGAGCTACTACCAGCAATTCGCGATTTCGGCGCGAATGTTCTACGAAGCCGGGAAATTCGGAAACCTCTATCACTGCGAATCATTCTACCAACACGATGGACTGGAATCGCTCTTCTACAACGCCGATGGATCCAAAACGTGGAGACATGGATTTCCGCCAATGTACTACCCCACTCACTGCACGGCTCATTTAGTAGGCGTGACGGGCGAAAGATTGACTGAAGTTTCCTGTCATGGATGGGGCGACAATGATCCAATCCTTCAGGATAACATATACAAAAATCCATTCTGGAATAATACGGCCATGTTCAAAACGGACCGCGGCAACAGTTTCTATTGCAAAGTCTGGTGGAAAGGAGCCCATCTAGGAAACGAGCGAGCGGAATGGATAGGCGATAAAATGAGCTTCTACGGCCCCAATCGAACTTACGCGTCGCCGCCCAGGATTGTGAACAGAACCGAAACGAAAGATTCGGATGATGCCGGTTTCGCGCGCAGCAAAACCGATTCGATTCCCTATGAGCAAGTGGAGTGGTATATGACCGATAGGCTCCCAGCCCCCTTGAGGCACAACAGCGGCCACCAGGGCTCGCACACTTTCCTAACCCACGAGTTTGTAAGCGCCCTCAAAGAAGGCAGAGCTCCCACCGTCGATATCTATGAAGCGCTTTCCTACACGGTTCCCGGAATCGTCGCTCACCAATCTGCCCTGAATGATGGAGAGTCGATGAAAATCCCCGTATTTAGACGCCCCGCGTAGCGCATAGGCGTCAACTTAAAGGCTGTTGAATGTAGGTCGTCTCGCTGAGGCGACAATTCTCCCACTCTACCGTCAATCTAAGAGCGACCGCTCCTCGTTTCGAACGATATATTAATCATTTTCGGGACCCAACTCTCTATTCTCTCGGTTATGCCAAACGCGTACAATCACTACATACTCTTTCAAAAGGTAATATCTGATCACATAAGCGCTTGCCCCGAAAGGGATGATCAGTTCACGACGCCCTGAATCGTCGTTCATGCGAAAACCAATATCCGGAAACTCGACAAGCAACTCCGATTTTTCCAAAATCAATTCGATTGCCTTCGCAGCCGCAGATAGATTTTTTTCGTATAAAAAATCGAAAAGCCTCTGAATATCGTCTTCGGATTCCTTCGCCCATACCAATTTCATCCGGACGCTTTTTGAGCTTTAGACAGAAGCGTCTTTAGTTTTCGCTTCATCTGGGTTCGCGTCACATGCTCTCCAGTATCCAAAAAGCGCTGCAACCTTGCCTGATCTTCCTCACGCTCCTGTTCGTAGCGCTCTTCGTCATCCAAAAATCGACCAATCGCATCCTTGATCAAATAGTTCATGCTGCGATCCTTTCGCTGCGCGAGCCACTTCAATCGACGTTGCGTCTCTTCTTCCAACCGAATTCCCTGCGTGTTTGCCATAACTAGTATGATTTCACTTGTCGCACATTGTCGCCAACATGTCAAGTCCCTGAAAGTTCACAACTAAGGCCTAATTGATTCATCGACTAACGGGTCTGAGCTCGGCAATAGGGTTTGATTACTGAATGTAATATGAAGATTTATTGGCGATGGCGCGTCTACACCTCAATGGTCATAATCTTAGGTTATGGGCTGAAAAATGCTTGTCACTTGAACAATCAAAAATGATCGTACACGCATGAAATATACCCCCACTTTGTCCCTAGTCCTCTCCTTTTCCTCATTGTCGGCCATAATCTCGATACTGGCGCTCGGCTGTACTGTTCGCGCTGCAGACGCATCCAAGATACTGTTTATTGGAAATAGTTTCACATATGGAGCAGGTTCGGCGGTTCAGTTCTATCGAACGGATTCGGTGACGGATCTCAATGATGACGGAAGAGGTGGAGTACCCGCATTATTCAAGGCGTTTACCCAACAAGCTGGGCTAGAATTCGAGGTTTTCCATGATTTGATTCCCGGATCCGGTTTGGACAAACATTTGGCGGAGAAGAAGGAAATTCTTTCTCAGCACTGGGACATCGTAAACATGCATGGATACAGTACCTTGGATAAAAGCAGTCCAGGCGATCCCAGTACCTTGATCTGGTCGGCAAAGGATATGGCTCAGCTATTGTTCGATCAAAATCCTGATGTATCCATATACTTAGAGGCAACTTGGTCACGAGCGGATCAAACCTATCCTGAAGACGGACATTGGCATGGCAATCCGATCCACGTCATGGCGAAGGATATTCGTGCGGGATACAACAAGGCGGCGGCAAGTAATCCCGCGATCCTTGGTGTTATTCCTGTTGGAGAAGCCTGGAACCGAGCCTTTGTCATGGGTGTCGCGGATTCGAATCCCTACGACGGTATTTCCTATGGTCAAGTAGATCTATGGACAAATGACCACTACCACGGAGGTACCTATGGCTATTATCTCGCTGCTCTAATGATATTTGGCGAGGTCACAGGATATGACCCTCGGTCGCTTGGCGAAGAGGAACGAGCAGCATTTGAACTAGGTGTATCTAAAGAACAAGCGCAAGCTCTTCAAGAAGTGGCCTACCAGGAATTGCAGCACGAAACCCCTCATAGAAACCTGAAAACGTTCGAGCCAAGTCCCCTCCCAAAGCAATAGGGAGTTTGGAATAGGACTACTCGATGTAACTGGAATGCCCGCCGAGCAATGCTCTGATCGTTTCGAGAGATTTGTCGAAAGCGGTTGATGAAAGTGCTCTAACGGCTGAGAGGTAGGCCGTGAGAAAGACGTGAAACTGGTCGTGGGCCCATTTTGTAAAGACGACTGCTCGCAAGGTACCCATCAACGAATCCACTTTCGATTGCTAATTTTAAAATAGATCAACTAGATAAATGACTCACCTAATTAGACGCCCCCCTCAAAGATGACCATTCACAATACAGCAGAACAAAGTATCGCCCTTCTAATCGATTCTGATAATGCTCCGGCGGCCAAGATCGATTTTATTATCGCGGAGCTCGCCACCTACGGAGTCGTCAACATACGCCGCGCTTACGGCAATTGGAAAAAGAGCGCTCTTTCTGGATGGGAAAAAATACTACACGAATACGCCATCCAGCCGATCCAGCATTTCGATATCGTCAAGGGCAAAAATGCCTCCGACATGGCGCTCCTGATCGACGCCATGGACATGCTCTATACCAAGAATGTGGGTACGTTTTGCCTAGTCTCTTCAGATTGCGACTTTACGCCGCTCGTATTACGACTCCGTTCAGATGGGAAACAGGTCATAGGCTTTGGGTCTAAAAAAGCCCCGGCTCCCTTTGTAGCTAGTTGCACCCGCTTTCTCTACTTGGATGACAATGATAAAAAAAGGAAACCAGATCGAAAAGGCAAAGTCGCGGGCGAGAACAGTCTAAAGCGTGATACCAAGCTGATCAAATTGTTGCGAAGCGCCGTGGAAGCCGCCGCTGGCGAAGATGGCTGGGCGCGACTAGGTCCCGTCGGGACTCACATCCAAAACCAAGGTTCATTCGATTCCCGAAACTATGGATTCTCGAAATTGAGCGGACTTTTCGCCGCAATAGACCTCTTCGAAATGAAACAAAGCCAAGGCGCTAATGCCACTTCGCATTGGGTCCGAATACGTAGTTGAGAAATAAGACTGATGGACACCCCGCTCTCCGGCCGATGAGATATAAGAGAGTGTTTAATAAGTCGAATTGCTTCGAGCAGATAAACTGTAGGGAGGGTCGCTGACCCGCCTATTCGGATGAGATGTCGCCTCAGCGAGACGACCTACAAAACGACCTAACCGTATTGGGTTTCAATTGTGGTGTTCATTCCGATTTATTAAACAGTCTCTAAGAAACCGAAGTACGAAGGTCTCAATTCGGTTAACAAAAGTCCAATTGGCTCAATGTCATCTGCTGGATCACACATCGCTAAGCCTTCGACCTTTTGCCTTATACCTTATCCTTTCCTTGTTCAGAGAGATCAAAGGCTTTCAATTTAGTTTTTCGGCCATTAGTTATTTACGACCATGCCGCACCCGCTTCCCTCATGCCCGCTCTATTGCCAAGGTATCGCCAAACGTTTTGGGAGCAGGACGCTTTTTTCTAAACTCGACTTTCAAATTGAAGCAGGCGAGCGCGTAGCTCTAATTGGAGCCTCTGGAGAAGGAAAGTCTACCCTACTGCACTGCCTCAGCGGCGTTACCGGAGTTGACGAAGGCGGAGTATGGCTGACCGGCCAAGAACTTTCAGTTCTCGATCGCGACGCGCTCGCTCACGTTCGACGCGAGCAGGTAGGTACCGTCTTCCAATTCTTCCACCTGCTCCCTACCCTTACCGTTTACGAAAATATCGAGTTGCCGCTACAACTCGCCGAAAAACCGGAACCCGAACGCAAACAGCGGATCACCGCTCTTCTCAGCCGCATGGATATTGCCGACAGGGCCGAAGCCTTCCCCTCCCAACTAAGCGGAGGAGAAATGCAGCGCGTCGCCATCGCTCGGGCAATCGCCCACCGCCCCACAATTCTATTTGCAGACGAACCTACCGGAAACCTAGACCGCAAGAACGGCGAGGCCGTCCTCCAGCTTCTCGAGGAGATCACAGCCGAGGAAAACACTTCTCTACTCATGGTCACTCACAGCGAAGAGGCCGCTCGTATCTGTTCGCGGAAACTCCGTCTTAGCGACGGATCGCTCGCTTCCCTATGAAACCCGCCGCGCATCGCTTCGCCCTTTTGCTAAGCTTGCTCAGGCGATTCGTTCTCCGATACTGGGCGAGGCACTGGGTAAAATTCGCCCTGCTGATCGGGATCGTCGCTCTCGGTTCCGGCAGTTTTTTGGCCATCGGTCTCGCAAACCGAGCCGCCGCGTCCAGCTTCGACACCTTTGCTCAAACCGTTTCCGGACGTAGCCAAATTACGGTGACCGCTTCAACGGGCGCGCTCACGTTCCAAGACATTCGCTCAGCCAGAATCGCCCTGTTAGACAGCGATGCAACCCTTGTCCCCCAGCTCCTCGCAACGGGGAAGCTGGTCAGATCGCCCGACGACGCTACCCAAAATCCTGATACGAGCTTTACGTTCATCGGAATCGATCTCTTGGCCGCCTCCAATTTCCTAATACGTCAAGACGCAAGCGAAACCTTTATAAAGAGCTTTCCCGAACGCAAACCAAGCGAGGAAGGAATTCTTCAGTTCTACAGCGAAACCACCACAGCAAACCGATTCGGCTGGGATCAATCACCCACCGCCACCTTCGTCTTCGGCGATAATCTGGTCGAGCTCAACTGGGCCAACCCGATACCGCAGCTCGAGACAACGCAGGAAACCGAATCGCGGGTTCTCGTCATGGACTGGGATACTCTTGCTGATCTAATCAAGCGGCCACAGCAGGTAGATCGGCTCGATATAGTCTTTATCGATGAGCGTGACCGCGACCTGGAAATCGAGAAAGCAGTCGACCAGTTGAAGCAACGAAACCCCGGCTATTGGGTCATTGAGACTCAAGACCAGCGACAAAACGCAGGTGCCACGATGACGCAGGCCCTCCGCATGAATCTCCGGGCTCTATCCGCTCTTTCCCTCCTCGTTGCGCTATGCCTCGTCTTTCAAGCGATGGACAGCACCATCGCCCGCCGGCAAGGCGAAATCGCAATCTTGCACTCCATCGGTGTATCCGCTAAGTTGACACGATTTCTGTGGTTATCCGATGCCGCTTTTATCGGGGTAGTCGGAGGTGGCGTAGGCATCTTTTTAGGAGGGCTCATGGCTCGTTTTTCGACAAACCTCGTCACTGAAACAGTAGATCAACTCTATCACCGAACTTCAAACGCGGGATTCGCGCTAGACCCCACCGAAGTCGCCATAGCGTGGGCCCTTTCCATCGTGGCTTGCATGGCAGCCGGTTGGTGGCCTGCTCGACAAGCCGCGAATGCTCCCCTCATCGAAAGCATGCGGGAGGGCGCGAAACGGAGTTCGTATTCGCGCTCTTCTTACATCTACGCTGGTATAATCCTTAGTATCCTCGCTTGGGCATCCCTCAAGATACCCCCTCTGGAGGCCGCCAGCGGTCACGCCATACCAGTCGGCGGATACGCCCTAGCTCTTCTTTTGATTGGAGTGTTAACCTGCTTTAGCTGCGTTTTCCTCGAGCTGTTGGGGTTCCTAGCTAAACCTTTCGGATATCATTATCCCGCCCTTCGACTGGCCCTTAGCCAATTCCGCAAGCCCGTCACAAGACATCGCCTCGCATTAGCTGGAGTAACCATATCTGTCGGTATGACGGCCTCAATGGTGTTTATGATCGGCAGCTTCGAATCCACCGTGCGAGCCTGGATCAACAGCGCCCTCAACGCTGACCTCTACGTCCAGTCGCGGGCCAGCGAATCGATGTATGATCAAACGGGAATTGATCCGGAGACGATAGCGGAAATACGTGCCAACGCCCCCATCGCCGATTCAGGAACAATCTTAAAAAGCTCTTTGCGTATCGGAAAACTAACGACAAGACTCGTCGGATTCGATACGGGATACTTGCATCGTAACGACCACACCACTTGGCTCCAAAAGCCCCGCAACCTTCCCGATCTGGGAAGTGGGCAAACCGCTCTCATTAACGAAACATTCTCCCATCGTTTCAAGAAATCGATTGGAGACTCCATTGGCTTCAATAGCCCCATTGGTCCTGTTTCGTTCACCGTCATCGGAATCTTCGCTGACTACGGAAATGAAGGAGGCAGCATCGGGATCGACTCTGCTCGCTATATTGAAATAACGGGGAACAATACCCCTGCCGGTCTCGCTCTCCACCTAAAAGACTCGAATGAAACAGAGCTAGTAATCCGCAGCATCGAAGACCGACATCCCGGTTTGAGGGCCGTGAGCAATCGATGGCTACGCGAAGAATCCCTGCGCATTTTCAAGCGCGTTTTTTCGATCACCTACGCCCTCGAAATCATTGGGCTCTTTATCGCTGTCGCCGGACTGGGCTCGATGCTCGCCTCTCTCCTAATCGAGCGGCGTAACGAAATCGGGGCTATGATGCGCCTAGGCGTATCGCCTAAACAACTGTCCAAAACCATTCTTTGCGAAGGGCTCGCATTGGCGACCCTCGGCACCCTCAATGGCCTAGTTCTGGGTTCTCTTCTGGGGCTCGTTCTCGTTTTCATAATTAATCGGCAATCCTTCGGTTGGACTCTCCAGCTCGATGCGCCTTGGCTACCATTGCTTGCTTTGGGGGTTCTCACTTTGGCGGGAGCGGCCCTCGTCTCCCATCTTGTCGGACGCTGGGCTAATCAACTGCAAATCCAAAACGAAGAATGAAAACCTTCATCACGATCGCGCTACTCGTTCTTTCGTCGCACTATACTTTCAGCGAGGACGAAGATTCATTTCCGAAAACGGACTTGAACCAGGACGGCTACGCGATTGCCACTCCGGATATAAAACTAGTCTTCCCGCGCGATCACGGCAGTCATCCTGATTTCAAAACCGAGTGGTGGTACATTACCGGACACCTCGAGTCTCCCGGCCAAGACCACCGTTACGGTTTCCAAATTACCTTCTTCCGTTCCTCCCTAAAACCCACGACAAATGAGCAGATCTATATGGCTCATGCAGCCCTCATCGATAAAGCGACCGGTCGTTTTGCCCACGAAGAAAGGCTTAATAGCGACCAATGGAATGCCGCCGCCAAGGTTGGAGCCCTTGATCTCTACAATGGCAACTGGTTCCTGCGTATGCTCGATCCCGACACAGAGGAAATGGCCACCCGTTTTTCGCTAAGCGAAATCGGATCCTTCAATCTCAACCTAAAACCCGAAAAACCAAAAACGCTCTTTGGCGATCGTGGGTATTCGAAAAAAGGTGACGCATTCGGAGCGGCTAGTCACTACATAACCTTCACACGCCTCGCCGTAAGTGGAACCGCTCAGATCAATGGAGAAACAGTTCCGCTATCCGGCCACGCTTGGATGGATCACGAATTCAGCAGCAGCCAACTATCCGAGGAACAGATCGGCTGGAACTGGACAAGCCTGATACTGGACGACGGAAGCGAACTTATGGCTTACGTCATGCGTCGAAACGATGGCGAAGTCGACCCAAACTCACGGCTCACTCTCATTGCAGCGGACGGAATGAAAAGCGAATATACCGGCGACTCTTTTTCCTGGGAACCGATCCGCCACTGGACGAGTCCTCAAACCAGTGGCCGCTATCCAGTCGAGTACCGCGTGTCTTGGGTAAGCAATCGCAACGTTAAAAGGAGCCTAATCGTCCGCCCTTCTGCCGACGACCAAGAACTTCGCGGAAAGATAGGCGACTTTGTCTACTGGGAAGGCGCCGGACAAGCCTTCGACGAAGCCGGCAAACCAATCGGCCTCGCCTACACCGAACTCACCGGCTATACAGAAAGCCTGTACGGAAAATTCTAAACGCTGTTCAAACGGCAAAAAGCCTAGAAGAGCCCTTCACCGGAATGCAAGCGAACCGTGAAGAGGCTGAGGTCGAATCAAATCCGGAAGGAGAAAGAGAGGAGATCCGACAGATTTACGCAGCAAAAGGACTATCAGGAGATACGCTTGAAGAAGTGGTAGACGTAATAACCTCAGACAAAGAGCGGTGGAGAAGCTCTTGTTATCGGAACCCTCGCTGCCTTACGTGCCTACGGGGTGGGTTTACTACTTCGCCCTTCGTAGTAAGACTGTGACCATTCGTGCCGTACCCATGCAAAACCTATCTATTTTCAAGCAAGCGATCGGTCTCGTCGTTTGCCTATTGATCGTTTACACGACCGCTTCTATCGGTGCCATTGCCTCAGCAACCGCCGGAGAATTCTATCAATCTTTGGTACGCCCCGACTGGGCGCCACCAGGGTGGCTATTTGGCCCAGTGTGGACCCTGCTGTACACAATGATCGGCGTGGCTACATGGCTCATCTGGCGCAAATCGGGTATAATTGGGGCGACCCGGGCCCACCTGCTAAACGGTGCTCAGCTTGTCGCTAACGCCCTTTGGTCTTGGCTCTTCTTCCAATGGAATCTCGGAGCGTTGGCATTCATCGAAATATTAGGACTTTGGATACTGATCGCTCTGACTATTCGTCATTTCTGGAAGATCAATCGCATCGCCGGAGGACTACTCATACCCTACCTTCTATGGGTCACATTTGCCAGCCTCCTTGCATATACCACATGGCAGCTCAATCCGGATATATTGAGCTAGACCAGATCTCCGAGACATTTAATACGATGTACCCCAAGCGTCGTCATAAATCTTATTTTTCTGGAGGTCGCCTCGCTGAGGCGACACGCTTACTGAACTGGCGGGTTAGCAACCCGCCCTGCAATATCAAATCTTAATTTTACGATGACGCTTGATATGGAAAGCTAATCAACGACCGGAGCGGTTGTCCCAAGGGCACGGCCAATTCGCGTCAACTTAAAGAATTCTAATCGTAAGTGGATAACGGTATTGCTCGCCTTCATTAGACCGCACGCATGCCAATCCGATGAAGATAACCTCGGCCAACGCGAGCCCTGCGAGAATTGGAATGCCAATCAAAACGATACACAAGAATGCGGCCTCCATAAATAACAAAACACCTATGACAAGATTTTTACCGATCGCGACTGGACTCCGAGCGAACTTAATTCGATAATCCGCACTTACTCATGATGCGTATTCTTCTTCCCTTCATCGTCTTGGCAATCGCTTCCGCCTATGCAGCCGAGCGCAATATCATATTCATCGTCACCGACGATCAAGGCCCGACTCTTGGCTGCTACGGCGATCCCGTGGCGCATTCGCCCGCGGTCGACAAGCTCGCCGAAGACGGCATGCTTTTCCGTAGGGCTTATGCGACTACTGCAAGCTGTTC
>TARA_B110000037_G_C17127700_1_pt1 | contig 12088 bp, 8 predicted proteins | sample TARA_B110000037 | Tara Oceans TARA_B110000037 (sample SAMEA4397196) | marine metagenome | biome: Polar Biome; feature: [MIX] marine epipelagic wind mixed layer (ENVO:01000061); material: water (ENVO:00002006), including particulate matter (ENVO:01000060) such as... | depth 10-100 m
GGTGGGTTCTGCTTTGCCGCCGAGGAGACCAACCATGGCGCGACCGAGTGCGTCACCAACGAGGAGGTAGGTCTCGGCGTTGCGATTGTAGTGGTAGTCTTGATTGGTAGGGGATTCATCGACCTCACGCCAGAAATCACGGGTATCGACCGAGGCGACGGTTCCGGAAAATTCAGGGTGTTTTTTTGGATCGCCCACGGCAAGTTGGGCGTTAAGAATGGGGAGAAAATTTTCGCTCATGCGGTGACCTCCGAAACCGACGGTGGCGATGACGGCGGGCATCTTTGGGGCTTTGAGATCCTTGCGGATGTCTTTGATGAGGTTGACGAGGTTCTTTTCGTATTCAGTGGCGGCTTCGGTCGGGCTGTCTTTGTGGCCCTGCCACCAGGCAAAGCCGGCGAGTTCGTAGCCTTGCTCTTTGTATCCGGGCACGACCTTGTCGATGTTGGCGAGGGTCTTTTGGACGCCTTCGATCATGAGCTTGTATTCGAGTGACTCCCATTTGCTTTCGGGGTCGGTGCGGCCGCTGGAAGGAGGTCGGAAATCGAAGCCGAGCGCGCGGTTTCCCATGGCCGTTTTGATCAGGAGGACTTGCTCGTCGTGGAAAGTGCCCATGACATGCCCGAAGCCAAGCTCGGGGCCGATAGCCTTGCCGTTTGAGGTTGGACTGAGTGCAGAGCCTTTACCGTTTTCGGCGATACGGGCTTCCTGGTAGTAAACGTCGTTGCGAACGGTCCAGTTGGCAGAGTCGTCGATGAGGTTTGGGAATTTCTTTGCGCGTTTGACGACATTCTCGAGGTCACCGTTTCCGAGGAGGTCGATTTTTTCAAGCCAGAAGCGGGGAGGATTCCCTCTGAATTCGGAGATCTCAAAGGGGTAGCGTTTTCCTGGTTGGAGGGAGATTTTGGAGGGGGAACGATTTCCGTCGATGTCGATGGGGGAAGAGCTGTGGGTTTTGAAGGTTCCGGCGAGGGGCACTTCGAAGGTTCCGCTTGCGAGAGGGGCTGTGGTTGCGGTGCCGTCTTTCTTAAAGGTGGTGAACTGGGAGACTTTGTATTTTCCAACTTTATAGATTTCAAACGGACCTTCGGGTGCGGCGGGGTCGGAGGTGAGAAAAACGCCGTTGTAGATGTTCTTGGCTCCGCTGAGGTTTCCCATGCCAACCATGTTGGACTGCCCGGCGAGAAGGTAAACTTTGACGGGCTTGGTAGCGTCACCCGGTTTGCCATCCGGGTCGGGGAGGACTGCGGGGATTTCCCTGGCGAAGGAAAGAAGGGTTAGCGAGGAGAGCGCGAGGAGGAGTTTCACGGTGGGTATGGATGGTGGGATCAGCCTGCCTTGACAGGGTTTTAGCGCTTGGTGCGCTCTTTTTTGATTTTGGGTCGAAGGCGGAGGATGATTTTAGTGTCCATCTTGGGAAGGTGAGTGGAGTCAACCTGCCATTGGAGGGAGTGGTTCTCGTTGCCGTAGACTTCGGGAAGACAAAGCAGCTCGTCTCCAAAAGTTGAGAGGCTGATGACACTTCCGCTCTTATCGGCAAGATAGGTTTTGGGGCCTTCGCCATTGCCATGAAGATGGGAACCTGCAAAGAGGAAGTTTTTTAAGTGGGCTTTTGCTTTGGCCTTCTCTTCTTTCGTCTGTTCTTCCTCGTCTCCGCTGCGCTCGATGAAATCGGTGAGGGGGCGCTCGATCTGCTGGCCTTCCTTGTTCTTAATGACGAACGAGACGGAGATCAAACTTCCCTTGGGTGGGAGGTCAACCCAGCGTTCCTCATCACCTTCACCCACGACTTTGCGGATGGCGGGATGGCCTGCTTCAGCTCCGAGTAGCAAAAGAGCGGTGTGAATGTGGCTGGGTTTGGCCCGAACGGATATGATGGATTCGTGCTCTTTGGTGTCCTTGGTGCAGGCGACGAATTCGAGGAAACCTTCCTGAAGGCAGACGGTTGAGTTAACGTCGACGGATCGTTCCTCAAGATTAATTTTGATTCCGGGGAGTTTGAGGGCGGCAGGGGGGGCGGAGGCCTTTTCCTTTTCATCGGCGGCCATCGGGCCGATGACGAAAAGAGAAAGCAAGGAGCGAAAGAGCATCTTCATCTATTGAATACTGCGCAGTTCGATGAAGTCGGTCGAGTTCTCGATTTTTTCAATCATCTTGCGAACCTGCTCGATGGGCTTCAGGAGGTTCTTTTTCTCCCGGTGAGCGAGGAGGTCTTTTTCGAGTTGCTTGAGCTTGGGAAGAATGGGCTTGGCACCAGCCCCGTATTTTTCGAGAGAACCGAGGCAGCGGGGTATCCGGGCAGCCTTGCCCCACTTGCCGATCTGCATGACTTCGAAGCAAAGGGGCATTCCTTCCTTGATCCGGTGTTTGGCAAGGAGGTCCAAACCAGCAAGCCGCACCCCGCTGGCAAACATGATTCCGCTGGGCGAAGGCTTCGCGATGGCTTCATAAATGGCGGGAAGAATGGGTTTGATTTCGTCGTAGGAGAGCTTGTTGTAAATCTGGCCAACGGAGCCCCGGGAACGTCCGTCCTGATTTTGAAGTCCGGCGACGATGGCTTTTCTTAAGAGGTCCCGGTCAATGTTCTCAAGCGAATTTCTGAGCATTTTCCCAAAGACAACAAAGCTCAGATAGCGTTGTTCCATGGCGCGTGGATCTTCTTTGGTCGATCCCTTGGCGAGCATGGTGAGGAGTTTCGGGAGGGCTTTCATGCCAGGTTTTCCAATGTGAGCGAGAGCTTCGGCCGCTTCGATACGGAGCCAGAGGTCGGGGTGATTGAGATTCTCGAGCAAGGCAGGGACGGCCGCGGCTCCGGTGTGTTTTAGCTGGGAGAGGGCCTGGCAGGCTCCGTAGCGGGTTTCCAGATCAGAAGAACCTAGCATCCTGATCAAAGTAGGAACCGGGTTGTTGCTTTTTTTGCGCCCGAGAGCGATGGCAGCACGTTCGCGAACGATGGGAGACCAACTGCTCAGGAGTTTAAGGAGGTCAGCTTCGTTGATTTTATCATAGGCATCGTTGCGATACTTATTCGACCAGCCGCGGCCGTCGGCAACAATATCAGCGGCTTCGGAGGCGCTGATTTGGGGAATGGCTCTAGGGTGTTTTCCGGTGATATGGAGTTTTTTGAGAGGGCGGGCATACGAGAGGAGATATGCGCTAGTGCAGTCCCAGTTGGCGTAACTGTCATGACGGGCATTGGGCGGTCCCTGATGGGAAAAGGTGCCATCATGACGGCGTGCGAGATCAAAATACCAGGAGCCAAATTCTTTCATCCATGCTCCGGTGGCATGAGGGCCTGATTGAGCAACGCCAGGAAGGGCCCAGAGGATATTGAAGAAGTTTCCGGTGTGGCCGGTGTCTCTTTCAGATCCGTGGGAGGCGAGGCTCATGCGGGAAAAAAACTGAGCGCCTTTGGGCTCGTTGTTGAGATTAAAAAGAACGGCGGCCATCCCACACTTGCCATTGTCCTCGTGGGTTTGCGTCCAAGGGTGGTGGTCGCCATAGGGGACTGCTCCTTTGCCAATATAAAATCGGAGGAGTTTCGTGCTTCGCTCAATGGCGCGAGCGACCTTGGGATCACTGACGCCTGCTTTGGTGGCGAGGATGAGTGACGAAGTGAGGGGGAGGCCGGGAGCGTTCATCATGCCGTAGCCTAAGAGGCGTCCGTCGTCGCCTGCAAACTTGTGTCCCCAAGATCCAACGATGCTTTGACCGTCGGCAGCCTCCAGGGCAAGGCGTCGAAGGCCGGGCATGAAGGCGTCATCGCCGGTGGCCATTTGATATTCAGCGAGGAGCATGATGGCATACCCGTAGTACCAGGTCGCCATTGACTCGGTTTTGTAATCGGAAGCCCACTTTACCTCCTGCTTGACCAAGGGTAGGTATTCCTTCTTGCCGCTGGCGAGAAGGGCGAGGGCATTGAGGGAGCGGACAATTGGATTGGCTTGATACTTTGGATCGGCGATTTTTTGGGCGAGGACCTTGCAGCCCTCCTCGAGGATGAGTTTTGATTTGGAACAGTGGTATGGGGCCGTGGCGCTGTAAGTGCCTAGAATTGGGAGTTTGAGGGTGACTTTTTTTTGGGCGCCACTCCGCCAGCGGATGAGAGGGAGGTGCCCGCTTTGAGCTTCTGCGCCAGTGAGGGCTTTGCCGAATTCTGTGCGTGGATCGTAGGAGAATGGTTTATCTCCGACTCCAAGGATGACATCACCGACTTTCAAGATGCCATCGGCCGGGGAACCACTTGCGACTTTGGTGATCGCAATTTGACGGGCGGTCGTGGTTTCCATTTTTTCGCTGAACATCCAACCCCGGGCTCCGGTGGCACCGAGGTTCCAATTGTGTTTGGCTCCATCTGGGATTGTGTCTCCTTTTGTGAAATCGGGTAGAGCCATTTTCACCCTGGGTCCAGCTGCGTAAAGCAAGGTCGTGGTAAGAATCAGGGCAAGAGCTGACTTCAGTAAATTAATCATGATTGTTCAGGGAACGATACGGGCGGAAAATTGTGACCTTATTTTTTCTCAATTTTGAAGAAACGTTGAGGTTTGTGTTCCAAGTCGGATTCGGAGATATCGTAAACTTTGCTTGTGGTATTACCAGTGTCAACCTCGACGGGTATCTTTAATGCCGCTGTTGGCAGTGTCTTGCAAGAGGGCCAACGGACCGATCATATCAGCGTTTGCGGTGGCAAAAGCGAACCCAGCTATGACGGCGACGGAATGACTTTTTATAACAGTAATGATGACTCTGAGAGAGGAGCCCTTTTCAGAAAAAAGGGCGACCCCATTAGAGACTAGACACCTGCCCAAGTGAGGGTAGGTTGAGGCGTGAAGCCACTGCGGATCCTCTCCCCCTCCGAACAAGTTGCGGAGCACTTGCGTGGCGAGCTTTTGCGTGGACGCTGGAGCGGAACGGTGCCCGGGGTGCCAAGTTTGGCTGCTGAAATGGGAGTCAACCGCAAGACGGTGGATGCCGCTTTAAAACAGCTTGATGGAGAGGGGGTGTTAGTGCCTCAAGGAGCGGGAAAGAGGCGTGCTATTGGCATCTTGCCTGTAGGGCTCACTCCGCCGGCCTTACGTTTAGGAATTCTTCTCTACGAATCAGTCGATAAGAGAATTGATTATGTTGTGGAGATTCAACACATGCTGTTGAAGGCGGGGCATGCTCCGTTTTTTGCGGCTCGATCATTGATGGATCTTGGGTTGGATGTGAAGCGAGTCGCTCAGTTAACGAAGGAGAGCAAGGCTGATGCTTGGATTGTGGCTGCCGGACCGGTCGATGTGTTGAATTGGTTTACGAAGCAAAGCTTTCCGACCTTTGCGCTGTTTGGGGCATCTGATTTGAGGGTGGCTGGTGCGAAACCCAACAAGGCTCCGGCATATCGCAAAGTGGTTCACACTCTGGTGGGACTGGGGCATCAGAGGATCGTGCTTTTGGCGCGGAGTCCGCGAAGAAAGCCCTGCCCTGGTGATTCAGAACAGGCTTTTCTGGATGCTCTGGAAGAAAAGGGCATTGGAGTAGGGGAGTATCACCTGCCTGCTTGGCAGGATAGTAAGGAGAGTTTTATTGAGTGTTTGGACTCGCTTTTTAGTGTCACGCCACCGACGGCGCTGATCGTCCAGGAGGCGCCCTTGTTTGCCGCCGCCCAACAATTCTTGGCGCAGCGTGGTCTAAAGGTCCCCTTTGATGTTTCTCTGGTGTGTTCGGATCCCGATCCCACTTTTGCCTGGTGTGAGCCGTCAATCGCTCATATTCGTTGGCGGCCGCGACCGTTAGTGCGACGTATCGTCCGGTGGGCGGACAAAGTGAGTCGAGGGAAGGAAGATGTGGTGAAGAGTTACGCGAAGGCAGAATTTGTGAACGGCGGAACAGTCGGAAAGGTGAGGGAGTAGTTTTCTAAATATTGGAGAGAAACTTCCTGACGGTGCTGCTGAAAGATTCGGATTTCTCCCAAGGGACGCGATGGCCGCTGTCGGCGATGATTGCGTGATGGCCCTTGGGAAGAAGTGAGACAGCTTCCCGTCCGAATTCCGTGAATTTTTGGTCCTTCTCACCGGTCATCCAAAGCACAGGGCAGGGGAGGGTCGCGAGTTGGGTCCGGAGGTTCTTCTGGGTTCCCAAAGACCAGTGGTGAAAACTTTTTGCGACGGCATCCTGGTTGATCAAGGTCGCTTGGTGCAGACCTTGATTGTTTGGTGGGAGGATGCCTTGTTGGTTCCATTTTTTGAGAAAGAATTCCCAATTGCGGTTTGCCAGTGCCGCCCATCGTGAATCCTGTTCGATGCGATCATCGTGGCCTTCGATGAGTCCGGGATGGGCGCTCACGATGATGGCGGCTTTCCACTTTTTTGGAGCGGCAAGGAGAGCGTGAAGGGCGAGGCGTCCCCCCATTGAGTATCCTAAAATGATGTCGTTGGTGTTAGCCTGGTTAGCAATGATTGCTCCGGCTTGGGCGAGAGAGGGAGGCTCGTTTTTTAAAAATTTCCAGAGATCCAAGGCGTTGAGTTGCTGGTCTGAACCAGCTTTTAAAAATTCCCAATCGCGGAAGCTGCCGACTGCTCCATGGAGACAATGAATCATGGCCTCCAGAACCCGAAGAGTTGGCGGGCGCAGCCGAGTCCGAAAAAGAAACGATTTTTCCAAGGTCGTTCCGGTTCGAGGATACGCCACTCGTTTTCCTCTCCGACTTTGCGCATTCCGGGAAGAGGGTTGACGAGGGTCTTTTCCCCGCAAAGGGCGAGGAGAGGGAGGTCAGCGCGAGAGTCAGTGAACCCGGCGAGACCGGAGGTGATGCCGAGTTCTTCAAGACGGCGGACTTTTTCTTCGCCTTTGTGGTTCGCTCCAATCATTTTGGGGAAAAGTTCGACCCGGGTGCCCCAGTTAAAACGGGTGCCCAGACTTTGATGGAAGCCAAGGGCTTTGCCGATGCCTTGCACCCAGAGTTCGGGGCTTGCGGAGGAAAGAACGAGGTGGCAATCGCGTTGTTTGTAGTGCTCGATTTCCTCCAGAATTTCGGAGTAGGGGAGTTTTGGCAGCCAATCTGACAGGAATCCGTCGACGTGGTCTTGTAACCTTTTGGATGACATCCCCCAGAGGTAGGAATGAAAGACGCGTTTCATGCCCCCGGCTCCCAGGACTTTAGTGAGGGGAAGAAATGCGAGAAAAATCAAGGTGAGGAGACGCCGGGAAGGTTCCTTGCGGAGAACGTAGGAGCGGAAAACAAGCTGGGTGTCCCACGGGATGATGGTCTGATCGAGATCAAAGAGGATGGGGTCACCTGTGCATTTCACCACGGTGAGTTTAGGAAGATTGGGTCAAAAGGGAATTTCAATCTGAGAGAGATTTGTGGTTAAAATAGATTCTCAAGGGGAAGTGGCACTCCATCGTAAACAGCTATCCAGCCCTTTGCCTTGAGTTCTCGGTCAATGTGTGAGCATTTTCATCCACCTACTTGAGATGTCCAGTTGTCGATTTTTACCATTTTTATATGCACTCACCTGCTTGGTGAGTTTAAAAGCGGCGCCTCCTGCTGCTCCTACTGATTTCGTTTTTGCGCGCTCGGAGGGGAACGATCGTGCGACGTTTGAATGGGTTGACAATGCCAACGATGAAACCCTTTTTCAATTTGAGATCAACATTGGGAATGGTGAGCCGTTTGTGCGGAATGGTCCGGGAGCGGACGTGACAGGTTTTACCTTTTCCGGGTTTACCCCTGGTTCCGAGGTTGAGTTCCGCCTTCGTTCAGCAAAACCTCTTGAAGGGGGAGATGTTGGCGAGCTCGAATTTTCTGATTGGACCCCTGAATTGAGTGTGATTACGTTAGATTTAAGTGTCTTCACCTCGGCGGCCACCGGAACACCTAGAGAGAGCTTCTCTTATACGATCACAAAAGATTTTGAGGCAGAATCATTTCGCTCAGTAGGAACCCTGCCCGAATGGCTGAATTTGGACAGCACCTCGGGAACGTTTTCTGCTGAAACGCCTCCGGAAGGAAGTTTCCGGGTGAATTACGAGGCGGAGATGGGAATTCATGTCCGTTCTGGCTTTCTCCATATCAACGTCATTAACGAAAAGCCTCTCCTTAATGGGACTCTTGATGCGGTGACCATCATTGCGGAACCTTCAGTTGAAATCGATCTCGCAACCGTTTTTGAAGATCCTGATTTTATTCGTGCGGTCTCTGTTTCCACGGAGTTTGGAGACATCAAGATTGGGTTCTATGAAGGATTCCCTGTGACGGTAAATAATTTCTTCGCCTATGCCGAGAGTGATGCCTGGGACGGCGCGTTCTTTCACCGCATGGCTAAGTTAGGCAATGGTGAGAACTTTGTTCTTCAGGGTGGAGGCTTCAAGCCTGGTGACGAACCCGGAAAATATAGCCGTGTGCCCCAACTCCCCACAATCGTTAACGAGTTCGATTCTTCACGTCCGAATCTCTGCGGAACAATTTCAATGGCCAAGTTGGGTGGCGATCCCGACAGCGCGACCAATCAGTTTTTTATCAGCCTCAATGACAACCGCTCAATTCTTGACGGCCAGAATGGAGGATTCACGGTCTTTGGCCGTGCTGCCGAGATTGCCCCGGTCAACCGGATGTCCATCCTACCACGAGGGACTTTTCAGGTGGATTTGGATGATCAATTGATCTCACTGTCAGATTGGCCACTTACCAGTATTGACGAGAACAGTCCGGCGTTTGATCAACTTGCTTCGATGAGCGACGTTTTCGAGATCCCGACGCTGAGGTATTCGGTTACTTCTGATGGTGATGATGTCGTTTCCGCTGCAGTGGCACCGACCCTGGCGGCTCCATTGATCATCACTCCCAACGGCTTCTCAGGAACCACGCAATTGACAATTACGGCAACGGACCTGGACGGTGCAAGTGTCTCAGCGACGATGCCTGTCACCGTTTTAAGTTCTTATTCAGGTTGGGCAGTGCAGGAATCTGCTTCAGGGCCGGCCGAGATGAGCGACTCAGGAGTCCTGACGAACTTTGAAGAATATGCCTATGGCGGGGATCCGAATAATTCGGCAGATGATGCGGGATTGATCCCTTTTGGTGGGGTGGACGATTTGGGACATGGGATCTTCACATTTCGGCATCGGGGATTTGCTTCTGATCTCTCCTACTTGGTTCAAATGTCATCTAATCTGATTAATTGGGATACGATTTGGATGACAGATGACGGTTTTGATGCTGTGAATATTACCAACTTATCCGACGAGGGGGAGATCAAGATGGTCACTGTTCAAAGAAGCGCTTTAGTCACGGACGAATCCAGGCTCTTCTTTCGCTTGGTGGTAAACACCGGAGTCGCGAACTAAAGAATGGGTTTATTTATGAGAAAATCGAGCAAAGGCATCGTCGCATTTATTGGGCTCACGATTACCAGTTCGGCCCAGATTGTAGCCGATTTTCAGACTTCGAGGGGTGAGTTTAGTGTTGTGCTCGACCATGTGAATGCGCCCCTTGCCACCGCAAACTTCATCCATCTGGCAGGTAAGGGAGATGATGTTTTTGAAACCAGAAATGGAGTTCCATTTCTGGAGGATCCAACCCACAATCGACATCTCTACTCAACGATAGCTGAATCGGATTCGGTCAAGCTTCCCCTCACGGTGTCCTATGTGCCGATCTCGAGCACGATGCGAGCGCATTATGAGATCAAGCAGAGCGGGACCTTTATCGGAGCGGTGGAAACATTTTTACTTTCCAGTTACTATGCGGATGTCACCGGACAAGATCGTGTGCGGCTTCAGTTTGTGAACTCGAAGCCAACTCGGTATCGCATCACTCTTCGCTATCCGAGATCTTGGATTGATGCGAGAGATCAACGCGTCAAGAATACTCCGATGTATCGGAATCTGAAGATCAATCGCGTGGAGACTGGAAAGCGATTTTTTGCAGGGAGCATGACTGAGTCTCTCCTGGAAAATCCTGGATATCATTTTCAAGACGAGGTCCTTCGGACGCCTGGAAACACTGTGAATCCGTATGGAACACCTTTTAATACGGCTTGGATTCTGGCGATGGATACATTGGGTCCCAATCGAAATGGGAGTCGTTTTTTCATCACTTCTGCGGCCGATCGTAGTTGGAACGGTAAATACACGGCCTTTGGGACGGTCGTCCGAAATGCCGGTCGATCGGTGGTGCTGAGTATTGCCAATTCCCTGACTGATAGTAACGGGCTTCCGTCAAATGAGATGTCTATTGATGAGATTACCTTCCGGAGGGGCGGCGATGCGGCGGCGTTTTTTGAAAGTTATCATCAATCCTTTATGCCGGGTCAAATTGAGGAGCTTTGTATGGGCTTCAATCGATCGGGTTCCCAGGTTTCCTTGGTCACTCCGTGGAAACCTTCAACCCTGACGACTCTCTATCAGAGCACTGATTTGATTAATTATCTGGCGGGGGCTTTTGAAGCCCAATCGCCGGCCTCGACCGGTCCGGTTTATACGAACCTTACCGACGCGGTCGTGTTTGCTCCCAAGCTTTTTGTGAAAGGTTTTGCCACGGTTATTCCGCATTGGTTCTCCGGTGATATGGAGCTTAAGAACGCCCGCTTTGCTCTCGAGGTGAACTCGGGAATTGATCAGGGATCCCTTGAACTCACTTTCAGCGAGGATGGAGTGACTGGATCATATTCGATAGACATGTTGATTGAACAAACCGCTCAGGGACAGGATCCGGTTATAGCGGCGTCAATAGGATCGGGGACGTTCGCAGCGCAATACAGTTCGGAATCTGGTCCCTACAAAGGCGCCTTGACCTTCACTAACGTGACCGGCCCTCTTAATGTGGGGGAGTTGACACTTCACTTCGAATCAACACGTTATGCCAATAATCCTTTGGTCAATCAGTCGGCGATTATTCGTCGCTTTGATGCGCGCACGACTAATCCCGAAGTGCCGTTTCTCAGTTACAGTGGCATTTACCGGAAGGTTCGGTAGGCTCTCACCTCATGGTTTCCAATACTAAGACGGTCCGTCCTGCCGAGCCCAACGAATTGGTGCCTGAGGATTACTTTGCCGAAATCGATCCCGATCAGTTCTTTGGAAATGAGGCCCCCCTGGAGATCGATTTGGGGTGCGGTGACGGCAAGTTCACTCTGGAAATGGCGGAATACTATCCGGAAAGAAATTTTCTCGCTGTTGAAAGACTCCTGGGGAGGGTTCGTAAAGTGTGCCGCGGCGCCGAAAGGCGAAATCTCAAAAATGTGCGCGTTTTGAGACTGGAGAATCTCTATACCTTGCAATGGCTCTTGCCGGAGAGGTGTGTGGATCGCTTGCATCTGCTTTGTCCCGACCCTTGGCCGAAAGCAAAGCATCATCGCCGCCGACTTTTTCAGGAGCCTTTTCTCAGGGCTCTCGTGCGGGTTTTGAAACCAGGGGGAGAGTTGCTCTTTAAGACCGATCACGACGAATATTTCGAGTGGAGCCAAGAACATCTTGAGGCCTTTCCAGGATTGGAACGTCTGGACTGGCCGGGAAATGCTTTTTTCTATCCGAAGACGGATTTCCAGATTCAGTGGGAGTCCGAAGGAAAGAGATTACAGGGTCTGCGGGCTAGGAAGCCGAAGTAGTCTTTTCTTCGACTTCACCACCGAAGGATACGGGAGCGACGAGGCCCGCGGAGAGAATCATTTTTCCAGCTTCTTCGAGAGTCATGTCACTTTCGAAAACCTTGTTGTCATCCATGAGGACCACGAATCCGGTCATCGGATTTGGGGAGGTGGGTATGAAGATCGATGTCGTGCGTTTTCCTGTTTGGGGATCGGAAAAATTTCCGGTGATGAAACCAATCAGCCGACAACCGGGGCTGGGATATTCCACATAGGCGACCCCCTTGAATTTCTGGGGTCCGCCCAGGTTTCGGACGGCATCTACGAATTGTTTGATCGTAGCGTAGATAACCCCAAAAAGGGGAATTCGGCCCATGGTGTCGTCAATCCAGCGTGAGATTTTTTTCCCGGGCCGGTTGGTGACGGCAAGACCAACGAGAAAGAGGAGGGCAAGAGGGATAACCAACCAGAGGAAGTCGTCGCCAGGAAACCCCTCGATGGTCCAGGCCGACTCTGATTCG
>TARA_B110000037_G_C17127694_1_pt1 | contig 12073 bp, 12 predicted proteins | sample TARA_B110000037 | Tara Oceans TARA_B110000037 (sample SAMEA4397196) | marine metagenome | biome: Polar Biome; feature: [MIX] marine epipelagic wind mixed layer (ENVO:01000061); material: water (ENVO:00002006), including particulate matter (ENVO:01000060) such as... | depth 10-100 m
TTTTTTATTATTAATCTTTTCTTGAACAAGAATTTAGATGTAGGATTTGCATTTGGTTTATTTGCGATCTTCTCTATTTTAAGGTATAGAACCACTCAAATACCCGTAAAAGAGATTACTTATATGTTTATAGTTATTGCTTTAGCTGTTATAAATGCCATGGCAACTAAAAAGGTAAGTTATGTTGAGTTGTTGTTTACCAATGCATTTATCATGTTTATTATCTTCATGTTAGAGAGGCAGTGGAATATTGGCGATAATACGTATCAAACCATTTACTATGAAAAAATAGAGAATATTAAGCCAGAAAATGAAGCAAATCTTTTGAGCGACCTAGCAGAAAGAACAGGAAGACAAATAGAAAGATATGAAATAGTTAGTAGTGATTTTATGAGAGATATGGCTAAATTGAGAGTGTATTTTAAGAGTCAGAAGAAATAGTATTACTTAAATAATTACAATCAAGGCTAGGAAATATTTTAGTTCTTAAGCAAGCAGGATCAAACGCAGTGTAATCCGTATGTTTTTTAGCAATGTTATGCGCTTTCATATATGAATATGTCTTTGAAGGGGGGCGCTTTACCATAAGAAAGGCGCTATATAAAATATAAATTTTATATGATAAATAAAATAATTTATTTTTAGAGAACCTCCGAGCATTTAGATAGGTGAATTAAATATATATATGAAAATAGATTTTGTATTGTACAGGGGAAATAGTAATAAGCCTATAAGAGTAAATGAAACCTCTAATAAGTATTTGTTACAAAGGTGTCAAGATAATTGGTGTCACAAACTAGATATCAAATATTTGCGTAGCGAAAAATGGCATCATAAATTTTTTATGAAATATTTGCAAAACAAAAAGGTTGAGCCAAAATATTTATTTATACACATCCCCAAAACAGGAGGGGTAAGTTTTAAATTTAATGTTATATATAACCCACACATGAATAAAAAAGTAGCTATATATCATAAAATCAATCACCCTTCTAATAATATATCAGAGCTAAATATTTTCAAAGAAAACAAGAAAATGTTTACTCTGCTAAGAAATCCTACAAACACTGTAATATCAGCTTATTATCATTTTAATCATATCATGAAAATGAGTTTTTTAGATTTTTGCTCTCAAGTTACAGATATGCAAACCAAATTTCTTCTCGGATACGATATAAATTCTACTTATAAGGTAACCAATAATGATCTTAACAAGATTAAAAAATTAATTGATGAAAGAAAATTAATTGTCGGTATTCATAAAACAAAAAAAATGATAGATATATATAATTTATTAGAATTGCCCCTTGATAAAGTGGAGGACTATGTTTTAAATAAAAAAATAGATGTCCACTATCAACGTAATGATATTTCTTCTGACATGAAACGATATATAAAAAAAATAAACATTTATGATAATTTACTTTATGATTATGTTTTAAATTATTAGATTATGTATTTACGGATTAAGGTTTGTAACTTATTTATTAGGATTCTGAGTTGCCATATAAGTCGGTATTATTAACAAAAAAGCCTGTAAATATAAATTTACAAGCTTTTTATATTTTGTAGTATTTAGAATTACATCATAAATTTCATAAACAACCAAGTTAAGAATAGCACAGGTAATAAAATTGGTAATGAATACTTAACTATATAAGTAACAAAAGCTGGCATTTCTAAGCCATTTTGTTCGGCAATCGCTTTTACCATAAAGTTAGGTGCGTTGCCAATATATGTCATAGCACCAAAAAATACAGAAGAAATTGAGATGGCTAATAAGTAACCATAATTAATAGATTTTGGATCTGAAGTTGTTGCTACAAATTGATCTACTTGACCGAGCATTTCACTTTTACCCAATGCAGCGGTAAAGAAATTCATATATGTTGGCGCATTATCGAGTACTCCAGAAAGAGAACCCGTTAACCAGTATAAAGAATCACTAGTAATTACATCTTGGCCTGCTTGTGTTTGAGCAAAAGACCCTATAAGTTGTAAAGCGGGCATCATAGTAAAAAAAATGCCTACAAACAAAAAGGCTACTTCTAAAATAGGTTCAAAGTTAAAATCGTTTCCCTTTAAAGCTTCTTTGTTAGATAGTTTAAATGCGGCCAATGCGGTCAATAACATAATAACCTCTCTAATATATGATAGTTTTGCAACATGGGTACCATCATCAAAGCTAATATACATCCAACTTGGCATATCTATTACATTTGGGTCTACAAATACAGCAGCGATAATAATAGCTAAGAAGATAGCATTTTTAGCACCAGTAATTTTTACTTTACCAGTGTATTCACCTTCTACTAATTCTTTATTTCTAGAATCTATAACAAAAAAGATTCCTGCTAATAAACCAATTCCAAAGAACCAATAAGGCCATACATGTGTAAAGGTCCACATAAAAGGAACTCCTTTTAAGAATCCTAAAAATAATGGGGGGTCACCAATTGGGGTTAAACTACCACCAACATTACTTACCATAAAAATGAAAAAGATAACATGATATGCTTTAATTCTTCCTTTGTTTAAACGCATAAACGGTCTAATCAATAACATAGACGCACCAGTTGTTCCTACTACATTCGCAATAGCTGCTCCCAGGATTAATAAAAGAACATTAGTCAATGGCGTACCTTTTTTATCAATATTTATTAAGATACCACCAGAAGCTACAAATAGCCCTGTTAACAAAGAAATAAACGCAAAATATTCAAAGAATGAATGAACAATATGGCCTGATGAATGTAGTACAAATTGGTAATAAGCAACAACAACAGCACCTAGTACAAAGGCAATATGCGGATAGTATTTATGCCAAAAATGTGCGTAAAACAATGGTCCAGTAGCAATCATTAACAATAAAGCTATAAAAGGAATAACCGACCACATTGCAGGCATTTCATGAACAGCATGAGCGCCATCTTCATGTACTTCTTCAGTATGAGTTACATGATTGCCTTGGTCATTTGAATCCAAAGTTTCAGCAGATTTAACATTTCCTTGATTCGTTGTATTTTGAGCGGCAGTATAAGCTTGATGAGTCGTTTGTGAAATCGAATCATGGCTGTTTTCTGCTAATATTTGATTAGGAAAAGGGAAAAACAATCCTAATATTAATATGGTTAAAATATGTTTCATTTAAATAAGTGCTCTTTTAGTTACGATGCTAGTTTAGTTAAGGCAATAGAAAGTGCAGTTTTTGCTATGTTCTTATCAGAAGTTTCTTTTTTGTAAACATTCTCTAATGCATCTTTTATTCTATTAGACGTGTCGTTAAAAATAGCTTCATCAGTAATTTCTACATTTTCGCCCATGAGGTAAGCAAATGTTCTAGCCATACCACAGTTAGCAATAAAATCAGGAACATAAGCTAATTGTTGATCAGCAAAATCTGCTGTATCTCCAAAGAAAACATCATCTCCTTGAAAAGGAACGTTTGCTCCTGCAGACACCATTTCACAACCTTTACTTATCAATCTAGCAATTTGGTCTTGACTTACTAATTTAGAAGCAGCAGCCGGAATAAAAATATCAGATTCTATATCCCAAATTTTAGCATTGACTTCCTCAAAAGACATCATATCTTTTGAAACTAATTTATTTACATTTCTATCTGCTAATAATTTTTCTACTTCGGCTAAAGAATAACCATCTCGATTAATAACACCACCTTCTTGGTCTATAATACCTACTAATATTGCGCCAGATTTAGCTAAATAATAGGCACAAGTTGCGGCAACATTTCCCCAACCTTGAATAATCATTTTTTTACCTTTTAGGTCAGTGTTTTTCCAAATAGAATAAAAATGTTCTACAGATTTTGCTACGCCCCAGCCAGTAATTAAATCGGCTACTAAATAGTCATTAGCTAAATCAGGTGTAAAACGAGCATCTTCAATTTTTTTAGAAACGCCAGTTCTCAATTGACCAATTTTATGAATTTTTTGAGCAGAAGAAGGATTGAAGTGACCATTCACAATTCCTTCTTGTGGATGCCATAAACCTAAGTTTTCTGTCATAGGAATTACATCTTTTACTTCATCAATATTCATATCTCCACCAGTACCGTAGTAGTTTTTTAATAAAGGAATTACCGCATTATACCATCTTTGTAATACTTCATCTTTTCTTGGGTCGCTTGGGTCAAAGTTAATTCCAGATTTAGCACCCCCTATTGCAGGACCAGAAACAGAAAATTTAATTTCCATAACCTTTGCTAAAGATCTAACTTCTTCCATATTCAAACCTTTTCTCATTCTAGTTCCACCACCAGCTGCACCCCCTCTTAATGAATTTATAACTACCCATCCTTGTGCTTCTGTTTCTGAATCATTCCATTCAAAAATAACTAATGGTTTTTTCTCTTTGTATTTGTTTAGTAAATCTCTCATTTTAAAAGTTTTAATTCTGGTTGGTATGGATCTTAATTAATTTTAAAGACGTAAAGGTAAGTCTTTAAAATTAATTTTTTAGCTGGTTCTTAAACAAAAATGTTCAGCTAAAAATAGCTATTTTTTACTTTTAAGATGTCTTAAAAAAGGGACTATAAACTTGTGTTATTTAGAAACCAATTCTATTATTTCGGCTTAAAAATTTTCTATTGAGTACTTTCAAGTCTTAAATAAAATAGAATGCTTGACTTTTTACAACCTATTGCCTTAGAAGATATTCAAAATCCCAATAAAAAATGGACTAGTTTTCAATTAGGAAAACAAGTTTCATTTAACGATGGTAACGGTTTCGATATAGAAGAATTTACATTAGCTATCGTTGGTATTGAAGAAGATAGATCCTCTACCGATAATAGTGGTTGTGGAAAGGGGGTTAACCATATCCGATCAGAGTTATATCAATTATATACTCATTTTGACATGCCTGCTATCATTGATTTGGGAGATATTAAAAATGGACAAACTGTCAAAGATTCTCAAATAGCACTGAAAGAAACTTTAAAATATTTGTTCGAGCAAAATATTGTGGTAATCGTAATTGGAGGAGGTCATGATTTGACGTATGGGCAGTTTATGGCTTATGAAAATAGATTAAATCCAGTTGATATAGTAGTTGTAGATGAAAAAATAGATATTTTAGAATCACCAGTCATTGATTCTTCTTCTTTTTTGTGGCATGTGATAAACCAGGACCCAATGTTCTTAAATAAATGCACTCATTTAGGACATCAGATATTTTACAATAGTCCAAAGTCTATCGATATTTTAGAATCTTTACATCATCAAGCTTTAAGATTGGGAGAGGTAAGGAAAAGTATCATAGAAGTAGAACCATATTTAAGAGATGCAGATATTTTAAGCCTAGACTTATCTGCCATTAGAAGTTCTGAGTGTCCTGCAAATGCGATTACTTCTCCAAACGGTTTTACAGGGGAAGAAGCTTGTCAAATTTCTCGTTTTGCAGGGTTTAGTAATAAATTAAGCTCTTTTGGCTTATATGAATTAAACCCTCATTTCGATAGTAATAAGCAAGGAGCAAAACAAGCGAGTCAAATTTTATGGTATTTTATTGAAGGGTTTTCTGGAAGGAAAGCAGACTATCCATCTGCGGAAGATAAAAACTTTATGCAATACATTGTAAGGCTTGAAAGTGCAGACAATGAGATAACATTTTGGAAAAGTATTTTTAGCAACCGTTGGTGGATGGAAATTCCACAAATGGATGGCGAAGTAAAATGTTTACCTTGTAGTTATTCAGATTATCAAACGGCACTGGAAGATGAATTACCAGATAAGTGGATGAGAGCTTATGGGCGTTTGGGAACGATTTAATTAATGGGGGTACATTAGAATATTATCTCCATCTTACTCGTATATTATCCTCTTTTTTAGTAAATTTTTTAGGAATTTCATCTAACATAGCTTCTCTTAAAATTTCGATTAAGTGTTCTTTTGCAAAACTCTTAAGGCAAGCTATACTTACTTCCCGTACAGGCTCCATTGCTTGAAACCTTTTTATGTTTGGATTTTTTTCATCTTTTAAAACAGATAATTCTGGTACTAAAGTATAGCCTAGTCCATTTTCTACCATTCTTTTTAAAGTTTCAATACTGCCACTCTGATATTCAAACCCAAGCGTATTTTCTTTTAAGTTTTGATTACAAATTTTAAGGCTTTGATTTCTAAAACAATGGCCTTCTGAAAGAATAAGGGCATTTTCATCATTTAACTCATTGGCAGTAATTTTATCTTTATTCAGTAAAGAATGTCCCTCAGGCAAATAAGCCAAAAAAGGTTCGTAAAACAATGGAATTTCTCGAATAGCTTTTTCTAATAAAGGCGTAACAATTATTCCTACATCAACAGTTTCCTCTTTCATTCTTTTAATCATTTCTAAGGATTCCAATTCTTGAATAATTAGCTTGGTTTTAGGATTTTTTTGAACAAATTTAGGTAAAAATAAAGGCAATAAATAGGGGGCTAATGTAGGTATGATACCAATAGTAAAAGTTCCTTCAATAGAAAATCGCTCTTCAGAAACAATTCCTTCCATTTGGATTACCTCTCTTAATATTTCTCTGGCTTTTTCTATAAATTGTTTCCCAATTTGTGTTGGTTCGAGTGGTTTCTTACCCCTGTCAAACAACAATGTACCTATTTCGCCCTCTAGCTTCTTTACCTGCATCGTTAATGTTGGCTGCGTTACAAAACAACTTTTTGAGGCTTTAACAAAGTGTCTGTGGGTGTCGAGAGCAATAACATACTCCATTTGTACAAGTGTCATATAGATAAAATTTATGCAAATATAGATAATATCAATTTGTTTTATATTGTACTTAGTCAAATACTTTATATTATCAATTATTAAAGGAGGTCATTTTTATCAAAAGAACACATTAGAATTTATTTCCTAAAGTGTTTCTTTGTTTTGTCGTATTATAGTTAAGTTTAGTATAGTTTTTGTAAATTAGCTTACTGTAAACTAAAAACATTTAAGATGAAACTTATGAAAGGAATTATTATTGCGTTGATTTGTATGATTATTACAAGTGTTTCGGCACAACAAACCATAGAGGGCGTTACTTTACCAGCTACTGTTACCGTTGAAGGGGAAACTTTAAATTTAAACGGTGGTGGGCTTAGAGAAAAGTTATGGTTCAATTTATACGTAGGTGGTTTGTATTTAAAAACAGCTTCTTCAGATGCTAATGCAATTATTGCTAAAGATGAAAGTATGTCTATTCATTTAGAAATAACTTCCAAAATGATTTCTAGCAAGAATTTAACAGAAGCAATTATGGAAGGTTTTAACAAATCTACCAACGGGCAAACAGAAATAATTAAGGAGGAAATAAAAACATTTCTAGCCGCTTTTAAAGAAGAGATAGTTGTTGGAAATAAATTTGATATTTCTTATAAAGCTAAAATGGGTGTTTTGGTAAAGAAAAATGGTAAGCTTTTAACAACAATAGCTGGTTTTGAATTTAAAAAAGCACTTTTTGGTATTTGGTTAGGAGAAAAACCTGCTGATAAAAAATTGAAAGAAGGAATGTTAGTAATTAGATAAGACTAGTTTTAAAGACGTAAATAACATAGTTTCAACAATGAATTGACTAAATTTGTTGTTTAAAAAGCGTAATAAAATCACAAATGGAAGTAGCAAAGCAGAATTTAAAAAAAATAGGATTTTTAGATGTTAAAGTTCCTGACAATATTGATTTAGTTAAAGAGATTAATAAATTAAAAAAAGAAAAAAATGCAATTATTTTAGCTCATTATTATCAAGATGAAGCCATTCAAGATATTGCAGATTATGTTGGTGATAGTTTAGGCTTGTCTCAAGTTGCAGCTAGCACAGAAGCAGAAATAATTATTTTTGCTGGAGTACACTTTATGGCAGAAACAGCTAAAATATTGAATCCAAACAAAAAAGTATTATTACCAGATTTAAATGCAGGTTGCTCATTGGCAGAATCTATTCCAACAGAAGAGTTTAAACCTTTTAGAGAAGCTCATCCAAATCATACGGTTATAACTTATATAAACTGTACTGCAGAAATTAAAGCATTAAGCGATATCGTTTGTACTTCTTCAAATGCTGAAAAAATTGTAAATTCTATTCCTAAAGATACGTCAATTATTTTTGCACCAGATAAAAACTTAGGCGCATATATTCAAAAGAAAACAGGTAGAGACATGCTGCTTTGGGATGGTGCTTGTATAGTTCATGAAGTATTTTCGAAAGAAAAAATTGAAGCGTTACAAAGAGAACATCCAGAAGCAAAATTTATTGCTCATCCAGAATCTGAAATGCAAATTTTAGATAAAGCAGACTATATTGGTTCTACTGCTGGTTTAATAAAGTATGTAAAAGAAAGTGCTGCCAAAAAATTTATTGTAGCAACAGAAGCAGGTATTTTACACAAAATGAAAAAGGAAGCGCCAGGAAAAGAATTAATTGCCGCGCCTATTTACAATAATGTATCATGTGCTTGTTCAGAATGCCCATACATGAAATTAAATACAATGGAGAAATTGTATAATTGTTTAAAATATGAATCGCCAGAAGTAGAAGTAGACGAAAGTATTGCTGAAAGAGCTTTATTACCAATAACTAGAATGTTAGAAATTTCTAAATAGAAAATCATGATTAAAACAGATGTTCTAGTTATCGGATCTGGAATAGCAGGATTGAGTTTTGCTATAAAGACTGCTGAAAAATTTCCAGAAAGAAGTATTTACCTTTTAACTAAAGCAGAACTGCAAGAAACCAATACAAAATATGCACAAGGCGGTATAGCTACCGTTTTAAGCAATAACGATTCTTTTGAAAGCCATATAGAAGACACTGTTGTTGCAGGAGATGGTTTGAGTAATAGGAAAATAGTAGAAATTGTAGTCAAAGAAGCACCTGCTCGTTTGCAAGAATTGATAGATTTAGGTACTCAATTCGATAAAATGGATAATGGTGAATATGACCTGGCCAAAGAAGGCGGGCATTCTGCACATAGAATTTTACACCATAAAGATATTACTGGTTTAGAGATTGAACGGGCTTTAATAAAAAAAGCAAAATCCTTACAAAATATTACCACTAGAGAAAATGTATTTGTCGTAGATTTAATTACAGATCATCATTTAGGTAAAAAAATAACTTTAGGCGGAAAAAATACTTGTTACGGAGCTTATGTTTTAAATACAGATACGGGTAAAACGATAAGAGTACTTGCAAAAGTAACTATGTTGGCCAGTGGTGGTGCAGGACAAACTTATGACCATACAACCAATCCAATAATTGCTACTGGAGATGGAATTGCGATGGCTTATAGAGCAAAAGCTTTAGTAGAAGATATGGAATTTGTACAGTTTCACCCAACATCATTATATCAAGTAGATGTTAGTCCGTCTTATTTAATTTCTGAAGCGGTAAGAGGTTTCGGTGCGTATATAAAAAATAGTAAAGGAAATAGATTTGTTTTTAACTATGACAAAAGAGGAGAATTAGCTTCTAGAGATATCGTATCAAAAGCAATCGATGATGAATTAAATAAATCTGGTGAGAAACATGTATATTTAGATTGTTCTCATTTAGATTTAGAAGTTTTTGTAGACCATTTCCCAAATATTTATAAGAAATGTAAAAGTATTGGAATTGATATAAAAAAAGATTGGATTCCGGTAGTGCCAGCTGCTCATTATACTTGTGGTGGTATAGTAGTCGATGAATTTGGAAATAGTTCAATTACTAATTTATATGCTTGTGGGGAATCCTCAAGAACTGGTTTGCATGGTGCAAATAGGTTGGCGTCAAATTCTTTATTAGAGGGAATTGTTTTTGCTCACAGAAGTGCAGAAGACTTAGCAACAAAATTAGCTAAAATTGAATTAAATGAAGGTGTTCCAAGTTGGAATATTAAAGGAACTGCAGACCCAGATGAGTTGGTTTTAATTACGCACTCTAGAAAAGAATTGCAAATAATAATGAGTGATTATATGGGAATTGTTCGTTCTAAAGAAAGGACGAAAAGAGCGCTAAGAAGATTAGAGATTCATTATCATGAAACAGAAGAATTGTATACGACAACAAAAATTTCTCCTCAGTTATGTGAACTAAGAAATCTTATATCTATTGCTTATATAATAGTAAACCAATCATCTTTACGAACAGAAAACAAAGGTTCTTTTTATAATATTGATTTAGTATAAAAGGAATAGCTTAAAACATAAAAACTCACCCAAATTTTGTCTGGGGGTTTTATGATAGAAAAATTAGTTTATTAAATCGTTCTGAAATATTCAACAATAGCCCTAGCGTCTTCTTGGGTTATTTCTATTTGAGTCATAGGAATATTATTGTATTCTATTAATAATGCTTTAGCATCTTCGTCTTCAGCTAACATTTCAGTAGGGTTTAAAATCATATTCATAACCCATGCTGGATTTCTTCTTTCAAAGATTCCTTCAGGTGCAGGGCCAATAATTGTCATAGTAGGATTATGACAAGAAGTACAACCTTTAGAAGAATACAAGTCTTCTCCTTTTTTAGCGATAGCTTCGTCAATATCACCATCTAATTTCAATTCAGTAATTGGACCAATTCCAACATTTGTTAAAGTAGTAATTTCTTCTTTTACCTCTTCAACAACCTCTTCAACAATTTCTTCTTCAACAATTTCTATCTCTTTAGTAACTTCTTCTGTTACTTTTTCAGTGTCGCCAGCACAAGAAAACATTAATAGTGTAAGAGCCAATAAGGGTAATAAATATACTTTTTTCATTTTGGTATGTTTAATTATGTATTTAAAATAACTTTATTAGTGCAAAGCTAAAATATTTTTTATGACTTTTTTATGACAAATATCATAGTATAGAATTTGGTAAATCTGTAATTATTAGACAATAAAAAAGCCCTTAGAAATTCTGAGAGCTTTACAGTATATTCATTTATAAAATATTATGCATCAATTGATTCTGTATAAGCTTTAGCATTCATTAATTCAGCTACTTCAGCAGCATTGTTTAATTTTATTTTTACCATCCAACCATCGCCGTAAGCATCTTTATTTACTAACTCAGGATCTTCTTCTAGTTTTTCGTTAAATTCTATTATGTCACCAGAAAGTGGCATAAATAAATCAGAAACAGTTTTTACAGCCTCAATAGAGCCAAATTCTTCTCCTTGAGCAATAGTCTCATCTACAGACTCAACTTCTACATAAACTATATCTCCTAATTCTTTCTGAGCAAAATCTGTAATTCCTACAGTAGCGATATCGCCATCAACTTTCACCCATTCATGATCACTAGTGTATAATAAATTTTCAGGTACATTCATTTTTATTGATTTTTTTGTTTGTGCAAAGTTATACTAAAAAATATTTATTCTGCCAATAAGCGAAAAGTTAATCTATGGTAAGGTGTAATACCGTTTTCTTTGATTGCTTTTCTATGTGCTTTTGTTGGGTAACCTTTATTGTTGTTCCAGGTATACTGAGGATATTTTTTGTGTAGTTTTTTCATTAAGTCGTCTCTGTAAGTCTTTGCTAGTACAGAAGCTGCGGCAATAGACGCAAATTTACTATCTCCTTTTATGATGGTTTTGTGTTCGTATTTTTTATGTTGTTTAAATCTGTTACCATCTATTAATAGTAATGAAGGCTTAACGTTCAATTTGTCTACGGCTTTTTGCATAGCTAAAATGGAAGCATTCAAGATATTTATTGCATCTATTTTTTTGTGATTTACCATAACTACGGCAAAAGCGAGCGCTTCTTTTTCAATAATGGGACGTAATAATTCTCTCTTTTTTTCTGTCAAAAGTTTAGAATCATTCAATAAAGGATGATAAAAATCTTTTGGTAAAATTACCGCTGCAGCACAAACAGGCCCTGCTAAACATCCTCTTCCGGCCTCATCTAGTCCGGCTTCTATTCCTTCTTCATCAAAAAATGGGTTTAACATATCTCAAAGTTATCATTTATAGTTCAAGAACGATTAATTTATGTTAATGAAAAATGATGATATACAAATTACTTTCGAAAGACATAGATTTATATATCTTTGTAAGCGTACTAAAAAAACTAATTAATGAGAATAATAATTCCTATGGCAGG
>TARA_B110000037_G_C17127680_1_pt1 | contig 12015 bp, 5 predicted proteins | sample TARA_B110000037 | Tara Oceans TARA_B110000037 (sample SAMEA4397196) | marine metagenome | biome: Polar Biome; feature: [MIX] marine epipelagic wind mixed layer (ENVO:01000061); material: water (ENVO:00002006), including particulate matter (ENVO:01000060) such as... | depth 10-100 m
CGCTGATGGAAATGCAACTTTAAAATTATATGAAGGGGGGTATCATGAATTACATAATGATATTTGTAAAGAGGATGTATTGAAAGACATGACCAACTGGATTGAGTCATTTTACACGACAACTTAATGTTATAAAATAAACTTATTTGTTATTGTCTAAAACTATTTTAGTCTAAATAATTTACTTTCTCAATCATAAGAACTATTTTTGAAACAGTTATGAATTATTTAAAAGAATTAAATCCTCCTCAACGTGAAGCTGTAAGTTACACAGATGGACCCATGTTGATTATTGCTGGTCCTGGCTCAGGAAAAACAAGAGTTTTAACTTATCGTATTGCTTATTTAATAGAAAATGGTTTAGATCCGTTTTCAATACTTTCGTTAACCTTTACTAATAAGGCCGCTAAAGAAATGAGAGATAGAATTTCTAAGATTGTAGGTCCACAAGCTAGAAATTTATTTATGGGAACTTTTCACTCTGTATTTGCTAGAATATTAAGAGTAGAAGCCCCAAGGTTAGGTTTCCCTTCAAACTTTACCATTTATGACACGGTAGATGCTAAAAGTGTTATCAAAAATATTATTAAAGCACAAGGCTTAAACGATAAAATTTATAAAGTAAATCAAGTATATTATAGAATTTCTCAAGCAAAAAATGATCTAATAACAGCTCAAGATTATGCAAAAAATGAAAACTTTATTGCTGAAGATGCTGCTTCAGGAAAACCAAAACTAAATTTAATTTACACACTTTACGCGAAAAAATGTTTTGAGAATGGGGCTATGGACTTTGATGATTTATTAATCAATTTTTATAGAATGTTGAAATTATTCCCAGATGCTTTATACAAGTATCAGAATAGATTTAAATATATTTTGGTAGACGAGTTTCAAGATACCAATACGGCCCAATATGAAATACTAAAAATGCTTTCAGATATTCATCATCAGATAACAGTTGTTGGAGATGATGCACAAAGTATTTATGCTTTTAGGGGCGCAACTATTACAAATATTCACAACTTTCAAAAAGATTTTCCTAGCATGCACACCGTAAAGCTAGAGCAAAACTATAGAAGTACTAGTAATATTGTAAAAGCGGCAAACCATTTAATAAAAAACAATAGCAATCAGTTTGAAAAAGAAATCTGGACAGCACAAGATGCAGGAAAACCTATCCAAATTTTCAAAACGGTTAGTGATAATGAAGAAGGTAAAAGAGTTGCAGAGTTAATTTTCGAATTAAAAATGCAAGAACAATTAGCTTCAGATCAATTTGCTATTCTGTATAGAACCAACGCTCAGTCTAGGTCTATGGAGGAAGCTTTAAGAAGAAGAAATATTCCGTATAAAATTTATGGCGGCTTATCTTTTTATCAAAGAAAAGAAATAAAAGATTTAATTGCCTATATGCGTATGTTGGTAAATCCTAAAGAAGAGGAAGCCTTGCGCAGAATCATTAACTTTCCTAAAAGAGGAATTGGTGCGACTACTGTTGCAAAAATTACCGTATTAGCCAGTGAGAATAGAAAATCAATGTGGGAAGTTGTTGAAAGCATCAAAGAATATGGCTTCCCTTCTAGGGTAACGAATGCCATTGATGATTTCGCTACTTTAATCAAGAGTTTTCAAACTATGTTGGAAACGCATAATGCGTATGATGTAGCTTTTCATATAGCTAAAACAACCAACATTTTAAAAGAAATGTATAACGATAAAACCGTTGAGGGAGTTAGTAGATATGAAAATATTCAAGAGCTTTTAAATGGTATTAAAGAGTTTGTTGAAGATGATGAAGTGATTGAAGGAGAGGAATTTGATAATGATAAAACATTAGGAACCTATCTACAAAACATTACTTTACTAACCGGAGCAGACAACGATAAAGACGATACCCCAAAAGTGCAATTAATGACCATTCATGGCGCAAAAGGGTTGGAGTTTCCAGTAGTTTTTATTGTAGGAATGGAAGAGAGTTTATTTCCGTCTGCCATGGCTATGTATTCCAGAGAAGATCTAGAAGAGGAAAGAAGATTGTTTTATGTTGCAGTAACTAGAGCAGAAAAATACTTGTATATTTCTTTTGCAAAAACCAGGTATAAATTTGGAAATCTACAATTTTCTGAGCCAAGTAGGTTTTTAAAGGAAATTCCTAAGGAGTTAATAGAATTTAGAAATCAGCAGGCAAACATTCAAGAAAATGCTGTTCAGAAGAAAGAAATTCAACATAAAACTGGCTTAAACTTACAAAATAAAAAGCCGCTGCTAAGGAAAAAGCCAACTACAAACTTCACTGCAAAAGTAGACCCAAACTTTAAACCTAGTCCAATGTCTGCTATTAAAGCAGGTTTAACTATTCAGCATCAAAAATTTGGAGAAGGGTTTATTAAAGAAATTTCAGGGGAAGGCACTCCAAATAAAATGGCTGTTATCGTGTTTGATAGTGTAGGCGAAAAGAAACTAATCTTGAAATTTGCTAAGTTGAAAGTAGTTGAATAATTACCAATCATCCATTTTATTTTCTTCAAACAACACCTTTGTTAAAACTTCAATTTCACTTTTAACACCTTCATCTGTTTGTTGAAATAATTTATACTTTTTTTCTTATACCTTTTAATGTAGAGTTTCTCAAGGTCATATTTAATTACTTCTGATTCTTTAATTGAGGCAGTTGAAACTCCATATCCCCAATAATAAACAGATACCGTAGCATTGGTTTTACGTTGTATAAATAAATTAGTGAATTCATATTTAACTCGATTATCTTTAAAATATAATTTTAAAGTGTAAACTTCATCATAAATTTTAGTTCTAAAAAAGAAAGGAAAATACCATTTAGATTTAATGCAAAGATAATTTTATTTTAATTATATTCTAAAATAAAAATTTCACAAACCCACAATCAACTCATTCACAAATTATAATTTTCCTTACCTTCGCCCAACATTATGATTAAACAAGAATTGCTCACCCGTTACGAGCAAGATGCTCGAACTAAAGAAATCGTTTCTTTGTCTTTAGAGCCGAAAACGAAACTTTTCCTTTCTGGATTAGTTGCTTCGGCAGTGGCTTTTATTGCCCAAGCTGTAATTAAAAAATCTCGAAATGCTCATCTTTTTATACTCAATGATGCAACTGAGGCAGCCTATTTTCAAAACGATTTAAGAAGTCTACTTACAGAAAAAGATGATGATAACATCAATAGCGAAGTGCTATTTTTTCCTGATAGTTTCAAGAAGTCTGGACACATTCACGAAATAAACAACGCCAATGTTCAGTTGAGAACAGAATGCGTTAATAGAATTACCAACCCTACTTCTAAAGCAGAAATAATAGTTACCTATCCAGAAGCTTTGTTTGAAACCGTTGTAAAAAAGACCGTTTTAAAGAAAAACATGCTAAAAATGCAAGTCAACGAAAAGTTGGATGTAGATTTTATGTTAGAACTTTTTATCGAATACGGTTTTGAAAGAACAGACTTTGTATACGAACCAGGGCAATTTGCTATTAGAGGAGATATTGTAGACATTTTTAGTTTTGCCAACGAATTACCATACAGAATAGAGCTTTTTGATGATGAAGTAGAAAGTATTAGAATATTTGATCCAAGTACACAACTTTCTGAAAGAAAAATTGAAAAAATTACGATTATCCCTAATGTGCAAACACATTTTTCGGATGAAGAGAAAACGAGCTTTTTTAATATTTTGACGCCAAAAACGGCTGTTTGGGTAAAAAGCATGACTTCAATTATTGATGTTTTGGACAACAATATGACCAAGGCGCTTGAAATTCAAGAAGAAATAAAAGCAGATAAAGATGCCGTTATAAGTCATGAAGGCAATCCATTTTTAAAGGGTGATCCAAGAAGTATTTTTCAATCGCCAGCGAATGTATTAAATGACGTACAACGATTTACAGTAATTGAGTTTGGCAAGAAAGCTTATTTCGACCAAGCCGATACAAAAACGATTGAATATAATTTTTCTCACCAAACCCATTTCAACAAAAATTTTGAACTATTAGTTTCAGATTTACAAACAAATGAAAGAGCAGAAATAGAAAGCTTTTTGTTTGCAGACAATGAAAAACAAATCAATCGTTTCAAAGCTATTTTTGAAGATATGCTGGCACAACAAAAAAAGCCAAGCACTCAAAGCAAAAAAGCGACAGATCAAAGTCAAGAATTAGAAGCTAAAGCACTTTGGCGACCAATTAACACGGCTATTCATGAAGGCTTTACAGACAACGACTTGAAAATGGCGATCTATACAGACCATCAAATTTTTAATCGTTTTCATAAATATAAAATACGTCAAGGTTATTCAAAAGACAAGGCATTAATTTTAAAAACACTTAAGGAGTTAAAACCTGGAGATTTTGTAACACACATAGATCATGGAGTAGGTAAATATTCTGGCTTAGAAAAAATTGATGTTGGTGGTAAATTGCAAGAATGCATGCGAATTGTTTATGCTGGAGAAGATTTATTGTATGTAGGTATTAATTCATTACATAAAGTTTCGAAATTTTCTGGTAAAGAAGGCCATGTACCTAAAATTCATAAATTAGGTACTGACACTTGGGAGAAAGTAAAAAACAAAACTAAGCGGAAAGTAAAAGATATTGCGGCCGATTTAATAAAATTATATGCCTTAAGAAAGTCACAAACAGGCTATGCTTTTTCTAAGGATAATTTTATGCAAGATGAATTGGAAGCGTCTTTTATATATGAAGACACGCCAGATCAAGAAAAATGTACCATTGACGTAAAAGAAGATATGGAAAAACCTGTTCCGATGGACAGATTGATTTGTGGAGATGTAGGATTTGGAAAAACAGAAATTGCTATTCGTGCCGCATTTAAAGCCGTATGTGATAGTAAGCAGGTCGCTATTTTAGTTCCAACGACTATTTTAGCTTACCAGCATTTTCAAACATTGACTGAAAGGTTAAAAGATTTTCCGGTAACGATAGATTATGTGAATCGATTTAGAACACAGAAACAAAAAACACAGATTTTTAAAGATGTAGAGTCTGGAAAAATTGATATTCTAATAGGAACACATGGTATTGTAGCCAAAAAAGTAAAATTTAAAGATTTAGGCTTATTAGTTGTAGATGAAGAGCAAAAATTTGGCGTAAAAGTAAAAGATAGATTAAAAGAAATTAAAGCCAATGTAGATACTTTGACATTGACAGCAACGCCCATTCCAAGAACTTTACAGTTCTCTTTGATGAGTGCAAGAGATTTATCTATTATGGAAACGGCTCCACCAAACCGTCAACCAGTTACAACAGAAGTACGTGTATTTAATCCAGAAGTAATAAAAGATGCCATTGAATTTGAAGTGTACAGAGGCGGTCAAGTATTTTTTGTGCATACACGAATTAAAGATTTAGAAGATTTACGTGCCATGATTCATAGGTATTTGCCCGACATTGACATTGCGGTAGCACATGGACAAATGGAAGGTGATAAATTGGAGAAAGTAATGAAAGAATTCGTAGAAAGAAAATATGATGTTTTACTTTCTACCAACATCATTGAAACTGGTTTAGACATTCCAAATGCCAATACCATTATCATCAATAATTCTCACATGTTTGGTTTGAGCGATTTACATCAATTAAGAGGAAGAGTTGGTCGTAGTAACAAGAAAGCATTTGCTTATTTGTTTTCACCACCAATGAGCACTTTAACCAAAGATGCTCGCCAAAGATTAAAAACATTGGAAGAGTTTTCTGAATTAGGTTCAGGTTTTAAAATCGCTATGAGAGATTTAGATATTAGAGGTGCAGGAAATTTATTGGGAGGCGAACAGTCTGGTTTTATTTCGGATATTGGTTTTGACACTTACCATAAAATTTTAGATGAAGCCATTCAAGAATTGAAAGAAACGGAATTTAAAGACTTATACAAAGAAGAGCTGACAGAGAAGCGAAACTATGCCAGAGATTGCCAAATAGATACCGATTTTGAGATGTTAATACCAAGTAATTACATCAATAAAATTAACGAAAGAATGTCTATCTATACAGAATTGGATAATTTAAAAGACGAAAAAGAACTGACAGAATTTGCTATTAGAATAAAAGATCGATTTGGAGAAATTCCTAAGCAAGTCGTTGAATTGTTTAATGGAATGAAAATAAAATGGTTAGCCACTTCTTTGGGAATTGAAAGAGTTTGGTTGAAACAAGGCAAAATGAATTGCTACTTTTTACAAAACCAACAAGCCGCTTTTTATGACTCTGCAACTTTTGGAAATATTATTAAATATATTGGTCAAAGACCACAAGGTGTACAAATGAAAGAAAAAGGAAAATACTTAATTCTTACTTTTGTTGATGTGCAGAACATGAAGCAGGCGCAGGATAAGTTGGATGTACTTTGGAAGTTTGTTTATGGGGAATAATTTATTTTTAAAAAGAAAACTAAAAAAGTAACTAATTCTTCTTTTTGTAACACTATTATTTAATGTTAAACATCTCACATTCCATTTTTTAAAGGAAAACCTACCTTTACACCCAAATCAAAAACACAATGTCACAAGAAATAAAAGAAATTCAACCACAAGAAATTTGGCGCAATTTTGCCAAGATAAATGCAATTCCTAGAGCCTCTAGAAAAGAAGAAGCAATCATTGCATATATGAAAGCTTTTGGTGAAAACTTAGGCTTAGAAGTTGTCATAGATCCAGTACAAAATGTGATTATCACAAAACCAGCTACTGTTGGCATGGAAAATAGAAAAACCATTGTTATGCAATCGCATTTAGATATGGTTCATCAAAAAAACAATGATACTATTTTTGATTTCGATACAGAAGGAATTAAAATGTATGTAGATGGCGATTGGGTAAAAGCAAAAGGAACAACATTGGGAGCAGATAACGGTTTGGGCGTAGCTACAATAATGGCTGTTTTAGAATCTACAGATATTCCCCATCCTGCTATTGAAGCATTATTTACAATAGATGAAGAATCAGGAATGACAGGAGCTTTAGGATTGCAAGCAGGTTATTTAACAGGGGAAATTTTACTAAACTTAGACACAGAAGATGATGACGAACTGGGTGTAGGTTGTGCTGGTGGAATGGATATTACAGCTACACATACTTATTTGAATCAAGAAACATCAACGAAAGCAAAAGCTTATAAAATAACTGTTAAAGGATTGCAAGGGGGACATTCAGGAGTAGATATTCATAAAGAATTTGGAAACGCCAATAAAATAATGAATAGAATTTTGATGGCTACTTTCGACCATATCTCTATTGCTGAAATAGATGGTGGAAGTTTAAGAAATGCTATTCCAAGAGAAAGCAATTCAATGGTTGTTATAAATGATGAGGCCGCTTTTAAAGAAGCTTTCGCTAAAATCACAAACGACATAAAAGAAGAATTCAAAAACAAAGAATCTAATTTAACTTTAACTTTTAAAGAAACAACAACGCCAGGTTCAGTATTACCAGATGATGATGCTTTGAATTTATTGCAAGTTATTTACGCTTCTTTTAATGGTGTTTTTAGAATGAGTCCAGACATTGAAGGTTTAGTAGAAACTTCTAATAATGTAGCCAAAGTAAGGGTTGGCAATGGCGAAATTGCCATTAAATGTTTGACGCGTTCTTCTATAGAATCTGGAAAATGGGATTTAGTACATATGCTAGAATCTACTTTCGAAATGATCGGTTATGTTGTAACACTTTCTGGTGAATATCCAGGTTGGAAGCCAAATACAGATTCAAACATCTTAAAAGTGGTAAAGAAAAAATATACTGACATATTTAAAGAAGAACCTAAAGTAATTGCTTGTCATGCAGGTTTAGAATGTGGTATTTTAGGTGCAAATTACCCTGAAATGGATATGATTTCTTTTGGTCCAACTATAAAAGGTGCTCATTCGCCAGATGAAAGAGCAAGTATTTCTTCTGTTCAAAAATATTGGAAGTTTTTTTTAGAAATAATAAAAGACATTCCTGAAAGAAATTAACAGCTTTCATTAAATAAAGAAAAATACTAAAAATTGTATAATACTAAAGAAAAAGCGTACATTTGCGCTATAAAGAGGGGACGCTGAGTCCCCTCTTTACGTACTACGATGGAAAATTTGCAAGAAAAGATTGAAGAATGGCTGGGTCCAAAATTGAAAATGGAAGAGCTATTTTTGGTGGAAGTATTGATTGGTGGAGACTACAAAATAAAAGTTTTTGTAGATTCTGACACGAATGAATTAACCATCAGAAAATGTGTGAGAGTCAGTAGACACTTAGAAGAATTTTTAGATATAGATGTAGAAGTAGCAGACAAATATACTTTAGATGTTTCTTCTCCAGGTTTAGAAAATTCTCTAAAAATACCAAGACAGTACAAAAAGCTAATTGGTAAAACTTTAAAGATTCACACTTTTGAAGAAGAGTTCTTTATCGTAGAATTACTAGGAGTTGAAAATAATAAAATAAAAGTAAAGAACACAAGTATAAAAGATAAAACATTAAAAGGAAGAAAACCTAAAAAACTAGTTTTAGATGAAACGCCTTTTAAAATAGCTTTAATAGATATAAAAAGAACAAAATTGCATTTTGAAATATAAAGCAATTGCATTTTAATAAAAGATTAAATTATAAAGATTATGAACACGTTAAACACACTAAATTTTTAAGAGATGAATAGTATAGAACTAATAGATTCGTTTGCAGAGTTTAAAGACTTTAAAAATATAGATAAACCAACCATGATGAAGGTTTTGGAAGAGGTTTTCAGAACAATCATACGAAAAAAGTTTGGCTCAGATGATAATTTTGATGTAATTATCAATACCGATAAAGGAGATTTAGAAATCTGGAGAACTAGAGAGATTGTAGATTTTGGTGAGGTGGAAAACACTTTAAATCAAATTACATTGGAAGAAGCTTTAAAAATTGATGAAGACTACGAAATAGGTGAAGACTGTTACGATCAAATGTTTATTGATGATTTTGGTAGAAGAGCTGTTTTAGCAGCTAGACAGACTTTAATTTCTAGAATCTTAGATTTAGAGAAAAACGAAATTTACAATAAATATAAAGATAGAATTGGTGATATTATTTCTGGTGAAGTATATCAAGTATGGAAAAAAGAAATCTTATTATTAGATGATGAAGGAAATGAATTATTATTACCTAAATCAGAGCAAATAAAACAAGACTACTTTAAGAAAGGTGAATCAGTAAGAGCTATCATCAAAAAAGTAGAATTTAAAAATAATAATCCATACATTATTCTTTCTAGAACAGATAATGCATTTTTAGCTAAATTATTAGAAATAGAAGTTCCAGAAATTTTTGATGGTTTAATTACTATTAAGAAAATAGTAAGAGAACCAGGAGAAAAAGCAAAAGTAGCTGTAGAATCTTATGATGACAGGATTGATCCTGTAGGAGCTTGTGTTGGAGTAAAAGGTTCTAGAATACATGGTATTGTCAGAGAGTTGAAAAATGAAAATATTGACATTTTAAACTATACTGATAACCTAAAATTAATGGCGACAAGAGCATTATCTCCTGCAAAAGTTGAAAGATTAGCAATTAATGAAGAAACTAAAAAAATAGATGTTTATTTAAATTCTGACCAAGTTTCCTTAGCTATTGGTAAAAGAGGTATGAATATCAAACTAGCAAGTAGAATGGTAGGTTACGATATTGATGTTTATAGAGACGAAGACACTACAGATTTAGGAGACGATATCGTATTAAGCGAATTTTCTGATGAAATAGACCAATGGATGATTGATGAGTTGAACAAAATTGGTTGCGATACTGCCAAAAGTGTGTTAGCTTTAGATCCTGCTGAGTTGTTAAGAAGAACTGATTTGGAAGAAGAGAACGTAGAAGATATTATTTCTATATTGAAAGCAGAATTTGAAGATGAAGAATAGTTAAAGGTAAATTAAGTATGTCATTAATATTAGTGACAATAATAGAATCAAATACTTTACAAAAAGTGTTTAACAAATAGAACAAATTTTATGTCCGCAATGAAACCAATAAAATTAATAAAAGCATCTAAAACTTTTAATGTAGGTCTATCTACATTAGCAGAATTTTTATGTACAAAAGGATTTGAAGTAGAAGCAAACCCTATTGCTAAGCTAGATGAGGAGATGTATAATCTTTTATTGGCGGAATTTGGTGATGATAAAGATAGAAAAGAAAGTGCCAATAAACTTCAGTTAGGAAATAAAGGGAAAAACGTTAGTCGACAATTAACGAAAGATGGTTCTACTAAAGAAGTAGATCTTGATAAAAAGAAAGAACCTAGCCCAGTTGAAAAAGATGAAGAAATTATAAAAATTGAAATTGAACAACCTAAAGTTATTGGAAATATTGACTTAGACAAGAAAGAAGCAGTTATTGCTGAGCCTCTTGTAGAGAAAGTAACTCCTGAACCGATTATTGAGGACGTAAAACCCTTAAAAAATAAAAACACTGAAGCAGTTATAGAAAAAGGGATAGAAGATTCAATTACAGAACCTAAAGTAATCGGTAGAATAGAATTACCTTCTATTAAAAAGCCTACTACTAAAAAAGAAGGAGTTGAAAAAGTAGAGTCCCCTAAAGTTGAAGGAGTTGAAAAAAGACCAGTTATAGCAAAACCTACGATTAATCCTGGGAACGAAGAAAATTTCATAGCAACTAAAAGAGTAACTCTTGCAGGAGCAAAAGTTTTAGGTAAAATTGAAATTAAAGAAGAACCTAAGAAAAAAGATAAAGCTAAACCAGTAAAAAGAGTTCGTCAAAGAATTAGAAAACCGGCTAAGATTGATCCTAAAAAAGAATTTAAAAAAAGAGTAACCCCTGGTGCTAAAAAACCTAAAAAAGCAGAACCCACTATTGTTACTCAAAAAGAGATTGAAGCTAAATTAAAAGCAACAATGGCTAAACTTTCAGGGGGTTCTGGTGGTAAAACTAGACAAAAACTTAGAAAAGCTAAACGTCAAGAACATGCTGAAGCTGAAGATATAAAACAAGCGCAAGAAGGAGAAGCAGCAGCAATCTTAAAAGTAACAGAGTTTATTACAGTTAGTGATTTAGCTGTAATGCTTGAAGTAAGCGCAACTGAAATCATTACTAAATGTTTTATGTTAGGTGTTATGGTTTCTATAAACCAAAGACTTGAAGCAGATGTTATAGAATTAATTGCAACCGAATATGATAGAGATATAGAATTTATTTCTGTTGAAGATCAAGAAGCATTTGAAGACACTGAAGATACAGAAGAAGAATTAGTTTCTAGAGCTCCTGTTGTAACTATTATGGGTCATGTTGATCATGGTAAAACATCTTTACTGGATTACATTAGAAAAGCAAAAGTTGCAGACAAAGAAGCTGGTGGTATTACACAGCATATTGGAGCTTATGAAGTAGAAGTAGAAAAAGGAAAAATAACATTCTTAGATACACCAGGTCATGAGGCCTTTACTGCCATGAGAGCCAGAGGTACTAAGTTAACAGATATTGCAGTAATTGTTATTGCAGCAGATGATGATATTCAACCACAAACTAAGGAATCTATTAGCCATGCACAGTCTGCTGGTGTCCCAATGATTTTTGCAATAAATAAAATTGATAAAGCAGGTGCAAATCCTGATAAAATTAAAGCTAGTTTATCTGAAATGAACTTAGTAGTTGAAGAATGGGGCGGTAAATTCCAATCTCAAGAAATTTCAGCTAAGATGGGTACTAATATTGATGAACTATTAGAAAAAATTCTTTTAGAAGCAGAGTTATTAGACCTTAAGGCAAATCCTGATAAAGCAGGATTTGGTTCTATTGTAGAATCTTCTTTAGATAAAGGTAGAGGATATGTAGCAACGTTATTAAACCAAGCAGGTACTTTAAAAGTGGGAGATTTTGTTGTCTCTGGATCTAATTCTGGAAAAGTAAAAGCTCTTTATGACCATACGGGCTCCAAGGTTAAAGAAGCTTTACCAGCACAACCTGTTCAAATGTTAGGTTTAAATGGTGC
>TARA_B110000037_G_scaffold33657_2_pt1 | contig 12013 bp, 8 predicted proteins | sample TARA_B110000037 | Tara Oceans TARA_B110000037 (sample SAMEA4397196) | marine metagenome | biome: Polar Biome; feature: [MIX] marine epipelagic wind mixed layer (ENVO:01000061); material: water (ENVO:00002006), including particulate matter (ENVO:01000060) such as... | depth 10-100 m
TTGTTGAAAACGAGCATAGTGCTCACTAACATTTTCAGGAAATGGATCTTCTGGTGCGCCTGCCCACAAACTCTCTTCATTTAATTGCAAGTGTTCTTCATTTACACCGCCAAAAACCATCGCCCCTAATCGACCATTACCTAAAGGCAACGCTTCAAACCAATCTTTCGCAGGAGTCTCATACCATAATTTTTCTGAAAATTTTGGGGTTTCCGTTTTGCACGAACTAATAATGAGTAGCACGACTATAGCAATTGATGTAAAATAGTATTTCATAAGATACTTTTATTGAAGTATTCAATATTTAACTTTAAAATAAAAAATACTTGATGATTGGTTTCAAAAAAAAATTCCTTGACCATTGAGCTAACTCAAATAATTGAGAAAGCAACAAATCGTACAAGGAATTTTCTATTAGATTAAACTATAGTTTATAATACTCTTCCCACCCTTTTCGTGGTTGTGCACCTTTTAACAATACATTTGCCAGTGGATTATTAGTAATCTGTTTGGTTTCTCTATCGAATGTCAACTTGGTATTTAAGCGTTGGGCCAACACACCTAAGTTGAAAACCTGACTCAATGGTCCGGCAACATCAAAAGAAGAACGTGTTTTCTCTTCGCCTTTACAAGACAATAAAAAGTTTGCAAAATGGTTGGATGTACTTTCTGGAACTTCTGGCAAACTAGATTCCATATCTTTTGCTTTGTCCTCTGGAATAATAGATAGGGTACTTCCGTGAGATCCTCCTTTAAAAGTTAAATCCTTACCATAAATGATTTTTCCTGGATTTAATTTCGCAGGCTTTAATTTACCATCACTTGGTGGTGGAACGTTAGGGTCTATTTCTGAAACTCCATATCCTTTTGGTACTGTTGGAATATTATCTAATCCATCATACCAAGTCAATTCAACAGGTGGCATATCTCCTCTTTCAGGAAATTTAAACGACAACGTTGACGACATTGGGAAGAAAAACGGATTGTGATCCTTTATATATACTGGGTCTACTTCATACGGTAATCCTAATTCTAAGAATTCATGCGCCGTATCCATTGTATGAGCGCCCCAATCGCCTAAGGCACCCATTCCAAAATCATACCAGCAACGCCATTGTCCGTTTACAAAATCTTTTTGATACTCATGATGACTTGAAGTGCCTAACCAAGTATCCCAATCTAGTGTTTTTGGTATGGGTTGTCCATTAGGAAACTTGGTCATCTTTGGATCAAATCCATGCCAACGACGACGACTATTCATATGAGCGGTAACAGCAGTTACGTCTTTTATAATACCGGCTTCTTTCCACGCTTTAAACTGAAAGTAATTCGCTTCAGAATGCCCTTGATTTCCCATTTGGGTAACCACCTTATGTTTCTTAGCACCTTCCATCATCAATTCTACCTCTTGAAAAGTTCGAGCCATTGGCTTTTCTACATATACATGTATTCCTAATGACATTGCAAGCATTGTAATTGGGAAATGTGAGAAATCTGGTGTTCCAACACTTACCGCTTCAATTTTATCGCCCATTTTATCAAACATTTCTCTGAAATCTTTAAATCGAGGAACATCAGGAAACATCTCTATAACCTCTAAAGTATGCTCAGCGCCCATATCTACATCGCACAATGCCACAATATTTGCATGCCCCGTATCGAACAAAGATTTCGTAATTCCACCACCTCTATGACCTATGCCACAACAGGCTAAATTCACTTTGTCACTCGGAGCAACGCTACCAAAAGATTTTCCTAAAACTGTAGATGGAATAATTGAAAACATTGCCGCTCCAGTTAAAGCATTTGCACTTGTTTTCATAAATTTTCTTCTTTGCATAATATCGAAATTTTTTCTTGGTTCTTATTTTTTAGTGTACGCACACGTAAAAGTAGACTATTTTTTTAAACTTCCAAACATTTGATTTCGTCTATACGCGATTAATTATCTAAAAATAAAATACGCTTTAAACTAGAAATAAATATAATACCATTAGTCTAATTCGAAAGTAAATTTATTAAATGATTCTGAACTCCAGGAAAATTTTTGTGTAGTAGGGGATATTGCAAATAAAGGTGAAAAAGTTTTCACGTGCACTGTTTTTCCATCAGGTAAAAACTCTAGAATCCGAATCCAGCCGTCACCTCCATTTCCATGCCATCCGCCACCCATCGCCTGCGCATTAAATGTCATTTGATTTACTTTCTTTCCACCGGCATTTTTATCCGTCCTAAAACCAACATGTGCTTTAAAATTATCTGCGCCACCAATATGTCCCGAAAATACCAATTGTATATTTTCTGATGGTTGGACCAACTTATTCCAAATTGCCTTTCCGTAATTACCGTCTGTTATTGGATAGCCCTCACTTTCTATATGTTCGCTTTTTGCATTTAAATACGAATGTGTGAGTACGGCCAATGTATGGTCTTTATATTTTTCATTGTTTGCCACTGAAGATGCCCAATCAATAATTCCATCTCTAGGTGCAAATTCAACATTCATAAACAGAAACTTTCTATTATGAGGAGAGACAAACTCAAATGCCGCGTTTTCCAATGTTGGAACTGTTTCAAAATTTTTACCAACTTCTCTTATCTGTTTTACATTTTCAGAATTTCTATGTGCGGGAAAATACTTGTTATAATTAGACCTTCTATGTTCAATACTTTTATAGCCAAAATCGTGATTCCCTGCCGCCAAAACATAAGGCACTTTTCCATCAAGTCGCTCAAAAGCTCGTGATATCGAAATCCATTGATCTCTACTTGGCAAATTTCCATTGACATTATCTGGCACTACCATTTCATTTTGTTCTACCAAATCACCTGTACACAAAACCATTTTAATATTTAACGGATCCAAATTATCACTAATCCAACCAGTCATTAATTCTAAAACGCCTTGGTTTCGTCCAAATTTCACATACGATTGCGGATCTGGAACAATGATCATAGACCACGAATCTGGATTGGAAAGTTTTGGTGGTGTATACTCATTTTGAGCAGAAAGTGAATTAGAACAGCATAAAAACGTAATAGCCACACATAAATAACTTGGAAATCGCATAAAATATAGATTAAAGGTTTGTTGAGTTCATCTAAATGAACGGCATAAATATAAAAAGAAATATCCTAAATAAAAGGTGTTAAGCCTAAGGCCAAGCCCTGAACCCAATAATAGGAATCGATCCAAGAGTCGAAGTATTAAATCAAGATCCCGCTGAAAAAGCGGGATTAGTTCGACTAACCACGCCAAAAAGCGTGGAGTCTCACTAATAAATATAAAAAGAAATACGGGTAACAAAATGAATGTTACCCGTATTTATATTCTGAGTCGACTAAAAACTAAATAAGATCAATATTGCTATTTATAGCAACCAAATTCTGATTAAAAATTTACTGCTATTTCTCCAATTCTTTTAATGTCCAATATCCTTCTTTGTCGTTTTCTCTACGTACATCTCTTACCTCTTTATGATATACCGTACTTTCGTCGTTCATGCCTCTTATATAACTTGCCACATCTGCAATCCAGTGATCACTATTATTACTCAAAGACATCATGATCCCATAATCCTTTCCATCAATAGGTCCGGTTAATCCATTCAATAGAATTTTAATCAATACATCCTTATCTCCTTTTACGCGCGCAGATCCAATTAATGGAGGAGCAATTAACGAACCATCTTCATTTTTGGTACCCATTAAATCAGGACCGTGACACGTAACACACAATTGTTTATAAGTGTCATACCCATCTAAAATCCTCTTCTTAAATTTACTAGGGACTTTTGCCATTCTTTCTTTCAGCTTTTTCAATTCTGAATCATCTTTTTTCAAACTTTCGGCAACAGATTTAGCAACAATTTCGTTCTCATTATAGCTCTCATAAATAGCATTTAAAGTTTCTGTTGCTTTCGTATCATCACTATATCGCAAACTTAAAGCCAATTGATTCACCACATTAATATCAACATCGTCTTTCAATTTATCCAAATGAGTCAATAACGTCACATTTCCTTTTTTCAACAAGGCATCACTTAAACGAATTGCAGAAATACGTACTCCAGCATCTTTATCACTCAATTTCTCTATGAGCAATTGTTCGTCTATCACTCCTAAGCCTTCTAAAGTCCATAAGGCATGTACTCTTTGTAAAGCATAGTCTTTATCACCAAACATTCCTGTCCAGAAAGACTCATTATTACTTGCTATTTCTTTTAATGCCGGAATAACTGTTGCATCATTTTTTAAAATAATCAATTTTTGTGCTGTGCTTCGGTACCAGCCATTGCGATGTCCTAAATACTCCAACAATTCTGAAGCTGACTTATTTAGTAGGCTCGGTTTTCCATCAGGTTCTATCTGCTCATGTACAATGCGATAAATTCTACCTTTACCGATATTCTTATCCAACCCTTTACGAAGAACTACGGGTCTTAGAAAACTTCCCTCTCTCAGCCAATTACTTTCTTGAATAATTCCTCGATACATATCAACAATATACAAACTCCCATCAGGACCAGTCTTCGCTTGTACTGGTCTAAAATTCAAATCTGTAGACGCCATAAATTCTGCTTCATTATAGGCGTTGTACAATACCTTCTTTCCATTTTCATTTTTTACTTTGGCTCTTCGTATCAATCTTCCAACCGGTTCAGGAATAAAAAGATCTCCGTAAGTATCTGGTGGTAAGCGATGCCCTCTATAAATTTCTTGACCTGCAACCCCAGTAAAGTGATTCAAGGTGCCATTTTCTTTGAGCCTATGTTTAGCACCGCCTTGTACATCTGGCGTTCCAACAATTGGCCAAGGCTCAATAAAACCTTCTGAAAGTCGCCCTTTTGGATTTACATAACCGTAATTTACGGGTTGTTGAAATCCATATGCCGGATTTTCACCTCCCGCAGTAGAATAGTACATATGCCCTAAATCATCTTGCGTTAGCCCCCATTGGCCACTAGGCATATTATCTAAAGTATCTACTTTAACACCGTCTTTGGTAAATCTAAATCTTGCAGGATTGTACGTTGTATACACCCAGTTGTCTAAATTCCAAAGCAGTCCACTTTGCTGATGTTCTAAATTTCCACCTCTTCTTTTTTTGTTATGATATATACGTATTTTCTCATCTGCTACGCCGTCATTATCAGTATCTCTATAACTCCATAAATCATACGAATAGGTTTCGTTTACAATAAGACGATCGTCTAAAGTCATAATCATCCTTGGTAACATCAATTTGTCTACAAAGACGGTGCTTTTATCCATTTTTCCGTCACCATCGGTATCTTCCAATCGCATGATCCTACTCAAAGGTTCATCAGTTCCATCTCCATCAATATTTTGAACATATGTTTCCATTTGTGCTACATACATGATTCCATCTCCATCCCAAGTAATTGCCACAGGCTCATTAATCATGGGTTCACTTGCCACCAATTCTACTTTATAACCTTCAGGCAAATAAAAAGTTTCCATACTTTCTTCTGGCGATAAAAAGTCGGATGGCGCTTCTCTTAAAATTTCGGACTTTTCATATATCTTGTCTTTGTATACGATTTCTTTACACGATACGAACACTACACCCACTAAAAGGGTCGCCAAAATTATTTTCATTATTTTTAATTTAAGTCGCAATATAAATGGTTTCATTGAATCGCTTGTTCATTTTTAACCATACAACATTGTTAAATGTTTGGTTCTCTTCGATGGACAAAAGTATTTAAAAATTTCTTTATGGATATGGAAAAATCATTCAGAAGTATGGAAATCTACTTATCGTTACCATACAATTTTAAAAAAAGAAATTTAACCTTAAAGGAGGCTAATTATCATGACAAAAAATATCGATACAAATTACCCCTGTAAACTGCGCTCAATAGCTGCAGTCATACCCGTAATTTCAGCCATTGCTTTCATACGTCCTAACAGTGGATATCCTGGGTGATAATTCCCTTCAGAATCAAAGAGTATTTTACGACCATGATCTACACGCATGGGCATACTGATTTCCAAATCTCTTCGATCAACTTCTTGCACCAAATTTTTAATAATATTGTACATATCAACACTTCCTTCCAAATGTTCGGCTTCAAAAAAGTCACCTTCTGGCTGTTGTTGCGTACTTCTTAAATGTGCAAAATAAATGCGATCAGCAAATTCTTCCACCATGCCATCCAGATCATTATGAACTCCTGCACCTAAAGAACCTGTACAAAAGGTTAAACCATTGGAAGCTGATGGTACGGTATCTAAAATCCATTTGATATCATCTCTAGAACCAACGATTCTTGGCAAACCCAAAACTTTCATAGGTGGATCATCGGGGTGGATACACATTTTAATTCCGTTTTCCTCAGCAGTCGGAATGATTGCTTCTAAAAAGTATTTTAAATTATCCCGTAATTGTACATCGTCAATATGAGTATATTGGGCTAACAATTCTTGAAAGATGGCTATTGCTTCTTCAGGATTATCCGCAGTGATTCCATCAATAAAACCTTGTGTTTTTACAATAATAGTATCCACAAGATTTGCAATGTCTTGAGACGACATTTCGCTATAACGCTTTTTTGCTTTCTCAACAATATTGATAGGATATTCGTTTTCCGCTGCTTTGCGATCCAATACACACAGGTCAAAAACTACAAAATCAACAAAATTGAAATACAATACTTCAGATCCATTTGGGAGTTTATGATCCAATTCTGTACGAATCCAATCGATAACTGGCATAAAATTATAACAGATCGTTTTAATCCCGCACTTTCCTAGATTTTTAAGGCTCTCCTTATAATTTGAAATCAATCGATCTCTATCGTCACCTCCATACTTAAAACTCTCATGAACTGGTAAACTCTCCACAACAGACCAACGCATGCCATGTTCTTCAATTTTATGTTGCGTTTTCTTAATTTCCTCAACAGTCCAGACTTCTCCATTTGGGATATGGTGCAACGCGGTTACAATACCCTCTATACCTATCTGCTGAATTTCGGCCAAAGAAATGCTATCATTATCTCCAAACCAGCGCCATGTTTTTTCAAGATTCATATTTTTCTTTTTAAAAGCGTATGTCAAATATTACTTCTAGATTCAATTTATAATTGAAAAATTTCCATCACAATGGATATATACATTAAGATTTAAACAAAAAAAACTCAGCACAATGCGATTTCTCATCGTTCATCCTTCACTCTATCGAAATGACTTATTATTTAGACAGACAATATTCACTATAGATAATTAAACTCCACTAAAGGCTGAAAATCCGCCATCGATTGGAAGAATGGCTCCCGTTATAAATGAAGACGCTTCTGAACATAAAAACTGAACTGTTCCGTTTAATTCATCTATATTTCCAAAGCGATTCATAGGCGTTCTTGCCATTACTTTTTTACTTCTATCTGTCAAAGTACCATTTTCATTGATCAACACCTTTCTGTTTTGATCACCAATAAAGAATCCAGGGGCAATTGCATTTACACGAACTCCTTCCCCGAATTTTAAAGCCATTTCAGAAGCCAACCATTGGGTGAAAATATTAATCCCAGATTTCGCTACAGAATACCCCGGCACTCTTGTAATTGCTGAATACGTCGCCATGGAAGAAACATTTACAATGGCGCCACTTTTTTGATTAGCCATCGTTTCTCCAAATACCATACAAGGTAGAACAGATCCATTTAAGTTTAGATCTGTTACTTTGTTAAAATCAGACATTTTCATATCGAAAAATGTTTGTTCAGGTGTTAACGTGGCTCCCGGGATGTTCCCTCCTGCTGCGTTTACTAGAATATCAATTCTTCCCCATATATCCAAGATTTGCTGACGTACACTTTCAAGACTTTCTTTGTCCAATACGTTCCCAATATACCCAACGCAGTGTTCACTGATTTCTTTAAATTCAGCCAATTTAGCATCTAATGGCTCTTGACGAATGTCAATGATTACCACTTTTGCTCCTGCTTTTAAGAAGTGTTTTGCAATATTGCTTCCTAGTACACCCCCACCGCCAGATATTACAGCGACCTTATCTTTAATACTATATAGTTCGTTACTCATACTTTAATTCTTTTCATTAACAAATTTGAGAGCTTCCGAAGTGGTATAATATTTTACAATCATATTCGGTACTTCCCACGCTGGCATATTGCCCTCTTTTAAATATTTTAAATAATTTTTTGTCACTTGACTAAAATGCTGTTCATGACCAATTTTATATTCCGATGGGATATCAACAGTCCAAGTCGTATTATTTAATTTCTGCAATTTTACACCTGCATATTTCTGTGCAATTTTTGACGCTACGGCCGTTTTTAAATGCTGTTCAAAAGCAGTGACATCAATCCCTTTCTTTACTGTTATATACAATCTTGCTTTATAACCTTCTTCAGCACCTTGCTTAATTTCTAAATCACATTTAGTTCCTCTCATGATACTGTAATGCGTATCTCCCGTACCCTCAGGTGCTTGAAAATTCCATATTACCGAGGTCTTGGCGTGCTTCCCCTTTAACTTATAAGTGATAGATCCATTACAATAGATTTTCAAATTGTCCCCGTCTAAATCTTTTTTCAAAAAGTCAGGATACTCATTTGCTCCTGTAACTTTATTGAACATTTCTTTAGACAATTCGGTCGTCCAATGTTTCGCGTCAACAATCTCTACATCCGATTTCTTCAATGTAACATTCGGAAATGCTTCCCATTGTACCAAGTCAACCAAATGCGTAGAAACATCATTCAACCCTTCTCCGCGTTGCTTTGTATCAAAAAACCAATCTGGACGTTTTAATGGATTTCCAGAAACGTATTTAAAAAAGTGATGCACACTTTCCTTTGTAATTGCCGGCTCTTCTGGTGTTCCATCTATCAATTCACCAAAAATAGTTGGAATCATTGACAACTCTCGTTGCAAAATTGTAGTGATTTCAAAACGCTCTGTCATGATATCATACAACAATAAATCTTTCTCTGCTGCTGTTTTAAATACTCCTTCCAATACCTTAAACCCTTCTGGGTCTATCGCCATTGGTTTGTCTGCATATACGTGAATCCCTGCGTCAATAGCCGCCTTGATATAATCCATCTTACGATCATTCTTACCAGAAACAACCATCACATTTCCTGGTTTTTCGGCAATCATTTTCTCCAAGTAATCATCTCCCTTGTACACTTTTTCAATCCAATTCGTGGGGTTATCCGCTCTTGTATTAAATCCTTCTATTCGCCCCAGATGATCTGTAACGTCAGCACCTTCTGGTCCATATACAAAGACGTTTTTATCTACTTGATCGTACATTGATTTTTGAACCAATGCGGCATGAAAATGGCCAGGATCTAAGGTCATTATAGTTACATCACCTTTTTTTGAGGAGGTTTGAACCTCTTCTTTTTTATCAGTTTTAGTGGCACAAGAAGCCAAAATTAAACCGCACAAAATTGCAGAATACTTCATTTGGATAGTTTCTAAGTTATTATTACGACACTGTCTGAAAACTGATTTTATTGTCATTTTGAGAGATCCCGATAGACATCGGGGTAAAGAATCTTAAAATAATTTATTTTAAAAGATTCTTCATTTCATTCAGAATGACAGTTCTCAGACAGCCTCTAATTTTATTAAAGAATTAATAAAGGTTTTAAATCCCTTTAATATTATTTACACCATAAGGAAAACGTTGAGGTCGAGAAAGCATGGCATTTGCCTCTGTATCATTAGAGAACCTTTCTGTATTAGGATTCCAATATACTTTTCTTCCTAATTTCATTGAAATATGTGTAATCAAACAAATACTACAAGCTCTATGTCCCTTCTCTACATCAGAAATTGGATCTTTTCTACTTGCGATACTATTTAACCAATCTCCGTGCTGTTCCGAAATTTTCTTCAAATGAATTTCATTTGGTCCAATAACTGATCCCAAAATTGCCGGATCACTAGCATCTAAAGCTTTTGAACTAGCAGCAGCTGATACCGGATCTGAAGCAGAAGCCGTATAACTACCTCTTGAAACAAAAATCCAACCATCTTCACCAATATATTTAATTCCATTTGGATAACTTCCACTACTTGTAAACATGGTAATTCCATTGGTATATTCTGCCTTAGCCATAAAGTCTCCGTGTACATTCCACAATCCAGATTTTGGAAATTCAGCTACCGCTTCTACAGAAGTAGGTCCTGTTAATTCTGTATCCATACCCCATGCAGCAGAATCATAATGATGCTGTCCCCAACCTGTAATCATTCCTGCTCCAAACTGATCTCTTCTCAACCAACCTGGTCTACCATAACCTTTTTGAGGATGTACCCCTATTTCAGTATAAGGCACTTCTGGCGTTGACCCTAACCACGCATCATAATTTAAATTTGCAGGAACTGGCATTGGTGTCGCTTCTGGTCCTGCTGGATCTCCTGGTAATCCTATTTTAACCGTATGTAATTTTCCAATACGGCCATTTCTTACCAACTCTGCTGCAATTCTAAATTGTGGCATAGCACGTTGTTGTGTCCCAACTTGTAAAACGGTTCCTTTTTTTCTAATGATATCCACCAAAATACGCCCTTCTTCTAAAGTTAGAGAAGTTGGCTTTTGAAGATATACATCTTTTCCTGCTAAAGCAGCTTCAATCGCTGGCTGAGAATGTTGATGATCTGGTGTAGAAATAACCACCGCATCAATATCTTTATCCAATAACATTTCTCTATAATCGGCATACATCTTAACGTCAACAGCTTTTCCGCTACCTGTTTTTTTAGCATAATAATCTTCAACTAATTTCTTACCGTCTTTCATACGGTTACTGTCTAAATCAGAAACGGCGATTAATCTTGCTGCATCATACTGCATTACACCCGGCATATCATGACTTCTCGCAATACGTCCACAACCTATTTGACCAACATTAATTTTTCTGTTTACACTAGTTTGACCAAATACATTTGAGGGCAAAATTGTTGGCACAAATAATGTTGCTGCACTTCCAGCAATTGTTTTCTTGATAAAATTTCTACGTTCCATATGTTATTTATTTTAGATTATTCTGACTTATATTTTTCAAATTCCTTTGCAATCTCTGCTTGCTCATGATCTCCAGAATGCACTAACACTCTGTATCTCAATTTTATTATTTCTCCTTTTTTAAGGCTTATAAATTTATCATTTTCTGGCCAATACATCGGTGTTGGTGAGAAAAAACCATAATCCCTCGTAAACCATGGCGAAGGATAAAATTCATTCGATGGGTGCTGTAATATTGCCATTCCTTCAATGCCTCCCATTCTTTTACCATAAAAATCAATCCATGATGATGGTTTCCCAAACGTTCCTTTTTCGCTTGTCTCCCCTTCTGCATTAATCATCGTACCTCCGTTAGTCACTGCCAAATCAGGATCCATTCTTCCACTAAATAGGGAATGATTGGTTTTGTTGATCGTTACATCCAACAACATTTCCATGGTCACATCAAAATCAATCTGATATTTATCTTTTGAAATTACGGTAACTGTAATTGTTCTCTTATCTTTTATCGGAGCATCAGCACCTGGACGTTTCCAAATACACTCGTTCTCTATCACTGCCTTTTCTCCTCCCGATTCAATGATGTCCGCTCTTAAGGAAACTATTTGTCCTCTGTCCAAACCTTCTTGCCAGTAATTCCCTTCATTTACTTTATCACATCCAAAAAACAATGAACTATGGTGCGGATAATTTCCATTACGCATCGAAGTCACACTCGCATTAGATGGTCCATTTACTGGATAAAAGAATGGGTATTTTTCATGTTCCGATAAGATATAATTTGTCAATAATCTTCCGTTATTTCGAATTTCAATTTTATCTCCAACTTTTTTTGCTGTAACTTTTGTTTGCGCTTGAATTGCTATGGAAAATAACAAAGCGACTACTAGTATTTTTTTCATTCTGTGTATTATTAATTATTTGATGTTATCGTAGCCTTCGGTGGATTCCCAAATGCTTGCCAATGCATTTCTGCTTGTT
>TARA_B110000037_G_scaffold222702_1_pt1 | contig 12006 bp, 12 predicted proteins | sample TARA_B110000037 | Tara Oceans TARA_B110000037 (sample SAMEA4397196) | marine metagenome | biome: Polar Biome; feature: [MIX] marine epipelagic wind mixed layer (ENVO:01000061); material: water (ENVO:00002006), including particulate matter (ENVO:01000060) such as... | depth 10-100 m
TAATAATATTTGGTTTTTTAATTCCAACTCAGGGGTGTCATCTTTTCTTACAACATCAGCAACAATAATATTTCCTGTAAGTTTATTTGATCTTCCTCTAACCAGAACATCAAAAACTGATTTGTTTTTTCTGATTAAGTTTTCAACTTCACTTGGACTGACATTGTACCCACCAACATTAATAATATCAGATTTCCTGCCCTTTATTAAAAAATTATCCTCGTTTATTTTTTCAATAATATCTCCAGAATTATACCAATCGGCTTCAACTTTAATAGCATTAGATTTCCCTAGTAACGAGTAATGGATTAATAATTCATTACTCTCAGAAATTTTAATTTTTGTTTTAAGTTGATGAGGAATCGAAAAACTTTCACCATTAGAATTTAGTAATGATCCAGCCTCAGTTGAAGCATAAATATTATGAAATTTAGTGTTGACAAAAAAACAAGCAAGTGTTTTTTGTATATCACCATCAAATTTTTCTCCTCCAAGTGTAATATGTTGAACGTTTTTATTTTTTTTTGTCAACATAGGACTCAAAGACCTGTAATATGTTGGAGTAGCAGAAATGTTTGTGATCTTATAATCAAATAATAATTGTTCTATATCAATGATTTTAATATCGAAAATATTAATCATTGGGTTTTTATTCATAAAGGCTTGAAAAAAGACTTGTAGACCTGCATAATGAGTTGCATTATAAGCAAAACCCCATATATTAGAAGTATACTTTTCAGATAACCTTACATTTCTTATGAGATTTTTTATATCGTGATTAATTTTTTTGGGGGTTCCTGTTGTGCCAGAAGTAAATAAACTCAACTGCCACTTAGATTTTGAACCCTTAAACAAAAAAAATATGTCTTTAAATGTGAAAGTGATTTTTGAATCTAGTAAAATAACTTTGTTTATATTTTCTTGATTTATATTTAAAAGTTCTAATTCTTTTTCTTTAACATCATGATCAATAATAATTGTATCTATATCATGAATTATATTTATTAATAAATATAAAAACATATTATAAGTTTCCTCTTGTTTTATATAAGGGTATGCAACTGACGCTTCATTAATGTCATTTAGAAGATCATTATATGATTTCTTGACATCATGCTTAGTGTCAATCCAAAAAATATTATTTGTCATTTGATAATTTATTAAACAATTCATCAATTGAGTAAATGATTTTATCTTCAAAAATATCAATACCAAATTCATCTTCTATTCTGACAGTCAGTTCTGCTAACTCAAGAGAATCCAATGAAAGATCATTTCTTAGAGTCATATCCGGCTTCAATTCTTCTAATAGAGATAAACCTTTTGACTCTCTAATAGAATTAATAATTTTAAGTACTTTTATTTTCATGATTTTAAATTTTTATGTTTTATTGATTTTTCTCTAGTTAATCCTAGTAAAATGATATTGTGATATTTTCCATCTTTATACATTTGCTCTTTAAGTTCCCCTTCTTGTTCAAATCCAAATCTTTTCATCAAAAAGATTCCCCAAAATTTTAATGTTTCTTTGTACCCTAGTGTAATCTTGTGAAGATTAAGAGTCTCAAATGAGTGTTTTATAATTAAACCCATAACCTCATGAGCACATTTTAAATCTCTAGCTTCTTCCTCTCCGATAACAAGGGATATATCTGCATTACTATTAATAAAATCAATTTTTTGAACACTTACAATTCCTAAAACTAATTCCGGATTCTCTTTATCAATTATCATTAATTGAAGTTTAGAATTGTCGTTAATTAGGCTTTCATAGAATTGCATTTGTTTCTCTAATGAGTTTGGGAAATAATGTTTCTGAAGATTTTTTGTAGTCTCTTCATTATTAAACCATCCGTACCAGTTAGTATTTGTAACATCATTTCGATTTATCGCTCTTAGTGCTATTGTTTTTCCAACAATAAAAAAATCTCTTTTATCCATAATTTTGAACTATTTAATTATACATCTATTTCTTTAAGTTCATTTGAAAGCTCTAGCTCACTATAAATTTTTTTTCCAATATTTTTATTCTCCAAAGGGTCAATGTTTTTTTCTTTTAATTCAATTAAAAGTCTAAGAATTTTCTTGTCAAATATTTTTGCTTCGATCAAACTATTTGAGAAATATCCGACAACACATTCTGAATAATATATTAAAGTATTAATATTTATGTCATTGACAAATAAAATTTTATTATTGTTTGATTTTTTTAAAAAATTTATAAAAATTGTTTCGTTTTGATTTGGGTGTGGTTTAATTATAATTTTAATATTTTCTGAATTTAATTCATTTAAACTTTTGTTTAAATGAATAAGTCCTGAAAGTTCATCGAAACCATATTTTTCCTGTAAATTAAATATTGATATTGGTTCAGGGGCATATAAAATGTATTTTTCATTTTTTCTTAAACCAATCTTATTATATAAGTCATCTTTTGACATATTAGGATTCCACTCTTTCAAATAATCATAATATGGATTGCCAGAAACTACTATTATATCTTCATCAATTCCATCAATTATAGCTTTTTCTTTTGCATATTCATCAATTAACCATAATTCATCTGGATAAATATATTCTTCAAAGTATTTAAATCTATCAGACATATTGGTCCAGTGATCAACAAATGAATATGTTTTTATTTTTTTATTTTTTGCTTCTTTTAAAAATTCAAGTTCAATTTTATTGGGCATTGATGTTCCTGTGAAGACAAAATCTGGTTTAAAAATGTCAAACCATTCTTTAGTACTTTTGTGTGCACTTGAATTTATCTCGAGATTAAATTCAGAATAGAAAGAGTATTTCCTATCTGAAATAATTAATATTTCTTTGTTTTTTAATGATTTTACTAAAGCTAAACATGCTTTTGCTCCTGCAGGATCACTAAAAACGAAAATACCTCTTTGACCTTTAATTTTTAACATTGTCATCTATTGCCTTGATAGCATCATAAACTTCATGATTACTTTCTTTGGATAAATTAGAATCTCTTAACTCTGAAATATTATCAACTACTTTCTCAATAGCATCTGCAAAGTCCTTAATATCTTCTTTTTTCATACCTTCCCTAACTAAAGGAGAAAGTAATAATTCTTCTTCATAAAGTTTTTCAGTTACAGGGCAAATTCCTTTAGAATAATCATATTTCACGTCTTTATTATAAGTGAAGGGAAATCCTTTTTTACCAATTGCAATTTGCTTTTGATAAATTGGATTTAGATATAATGGCTTAACATAACCTTCACTAAGAGGCGTAGTGTCCCAGTATTTTGGTTTTGGCAATTCTGCTGAAACTGCTCTTAAAAACAAATTTCGACTTACTCCAAAAACTTCTTTTTCAAACCGGATGGGGTACATATAGTACGAGTGTGTACATCCTTTTTCAATTTCTTGTATTTTTAAACCTTCAATATTTCTTAACCTGTCTGAAAGATAACTACCTACTTCTTTTCTATGATCTAGTAAGGACTGAAGTTTTTTAAATTGTTCAATTGCAATAGCGGCTTGTAATTCAGTATATCTGTAATTACCCCCAATGGTGTTTGAAATATCTTTAACCCCATAAGCTTCAATGGCATTTTCTCCATGGTTTCTGATAAGTTGAGACCTTAATGCTATATCATCATTATTGGTAACTAGTAATCCCCCTTCACCTGTATGAATATGCTTATGAAAATTTAAGCTAAACCCACCGATATCCCCAATGGTTCCAACAGGTTCTCCTTTATAGTAGACGCCTGGAGCTTGAGCAGCATCTTCAATTACCTTTAAATTATATTTTTTAGCAATTTTCATGATTGCACCCATATTTGAGGGATAACCAAAAATATGAACTACCATTATAGCTTTAGTTCTTGGGCTTATAAGTTTTTCAATCGATTTTGGATCTATGCCGTAAGTATCTGTTTCTAAATCTGCGAATAATGGAATTCCGCCATACATAAAAGCAACCGTAGCGGATGCAGACATAGAATATGGAGAACATATAACTTCATCACCCGGCTCTATACCTATAGCTCCTATTGCAACTTGTAATCCTGAAGTCCAAGAATTAATACTAATTGCATGTTTAAATCCATAAGTTGTTGCCCATAATTTTTCAAATTCATTTACTTCTTTACCACCATTGAAATATTTTCCCGCAGCTCCAATAAAACCAGAAAGAACATCTGATTTCAAAACTCTTGTTGCAGCATCAATTTCTGCTTGGCCCATAGATTTTCTATTTGGAAATTCTTTTGTTCTAATTAAGTCTCCTCCTAATATTGCTAATTTCGCCATTTTATATCTTATTTTTTATTTTATTAATGAGTTCCATTCCTTTGATTGTTTCCTCTAAAGAACATACTAATTTAGTGCCTTTTATTAGGTAATTATAAATATGATCTACAGTAAATAACAATGAATTGTTTAGTTGTGTCTTTTCTGTTTTTGTTTTTTGTAAAGTATTAAATGAGGGGAAAATTTCATTTTTTTTCACAATAGATTCTTCTATCTCTAGCCCTAATTCTGTAATTCTTACTCGACCTTTTTTAAAAATTAAATCTATCTCAAATGTAGTAAAATGTCGACAATCAATTGCTTTAATTAATAAACTGTTTTTATAACAATCACTCAGTATAACACTGTAAGATGGATCCTCTTTTTCAAAATCATTAACCTGATCTAACAATACAATATTATCCCAATTATTATCTAACAAATAAATTAATAAGTCAATAAGATGTGAACCGTTATGATTTAATCCTTTTCCGTAATATGATGTTCCAAAGATAAAATCACCAAAACATTTATTATCTAACTTTTCTTTTAATTTTAAAATTTCAGGAATAAACCTTCTTTTGTAATTTACTAAAGCTGCAATTTTTTCATTATTGAATAATGATAGTATTTCACGTGCCTCATCAATTGTGTTAGTTAACGGTTTCTCAGCAAGTACAAATTTAGGCTTGAATGTCGCTATTTCCGTCAAAATCTCAAAATGATACTTATCTGGTGCTGCAACTGAAACAATATCAATCTCATTTTCAGAAAACGCCTCTTTCATTGTTGTAAAAGTTGATGTTGACCATTTTTTTGCAGCATTTAAAGCGACTCCTTTATTTGGTTCTACAAAACCAATTAAATTAAATCCGTCATGTTTTACAAATGCATGTGCATGAGTCAATATCTCTTTTGATTTTGGATTATCGTATCCAGAACCAATATCTCCAGCTCCAACTATTAAAACATTATATATTGTTTTATTCATTATAATTTTTCAATAAATAAATTGCCTTTGCGAATTCTAAGTCATCATAGTCATCTATATCCACTGCACTTTTCCAATTTAGTTCACAAAACTTATGACCAGGTCCATAAAAAGTATCTGATTTCAGTAATTTTTCAATATTTGCAATCCAAATGACTCCAGTGGGGCAATACAAATCATCTAAATCTTGGGATCTTTTTACTATTCCATCTGGATACAACCAATCTGGCGAACCATCTTTATTAATTTTCGCAGCCCACCATGGGTTCATCCAACCAAATTTGAAAGAACTTAATTGAAAATTTCTATTATATTTTATAAATTCATTATACTGCTTTTTTATATCATCTTCGTTTCTTATAGGTGCATTTGCCATTAATTGAACAACAATATCATACTTCTCATTATAATGCATCTCAGCTTGTTTAACAGCTGCAATTGTAGCTTCACTAACAGGAGATATATCATCATTTTTATCTTGTCTTAGAAAAGGAACTTCTAACCCATAATCGCGACCTACTTTAGCAATCTCTTCGCTATCCGTACTTACAATTATTTTATCAAATATTTTCGATTTGACTGCCGCTTCAATTGTCCACGCAATCATTGGCTTTCCCATAAAATCAATTATATTTTTTTTAGGAATTCTCTTTGACCCCCCCCTTGCAGGAATTATTGCTATTACCTTCATGATTTAATTTTTTTAATATCCCCTTTAGCTCTTTCAAAATCTGATTTATGCCCAATATCTAACCAGTATCCATCAATTGGATAAGTAAAAACATTATTAGACTCAATAATCATATCTTCTAATAAGGTTGGCATATCATAAAATTCATTCTTAGGAACAAATGGAATTATTTTAGGAGATAAAACATAAATACCAGCATTAATTAAATTAGTGTAAACTGGTTTTTCAGAAATTTCACTTATTTTTTTTTCCTTATCCAATTTGATAGATGCATATGGTAATTGGTATTCATATCGTTTAACTCCCATTGTGGCAATAGATTTTTTTGACTCATGAAAATCTAAAAAGTTATTATATTTAGCTGTGGTTAGAATATCTCCATTTACAACGAAAAAAGGTTTTTTGAACTTTGATTTAATTAAACTCAAAGCTCCAGCTGTTCCCATTCTTTTGTCTTCTTTAACATAACTAATATTAGCACCCCATTTACTACCATCTTTAAAATAATCTTCTATAATCTCTGATTTATAGTTTACACACAAAATGAAATTATTAAATCCAAAACTAAGAAAACTATTTATTATGTTTTCTAGTAATGGTTTACCCCCAACATTAAGCATCGGTTTAGGGGTATCTTTTGTTAGACTCCCCATCCTAGATCCTAACCCACCTGCCATTATAACTACTTTGTTTGACTTAAAATGAACATCTTCATCGTAAATAATATCAACTAATTTATTATCAGTATTCACTATTGGTAATCTCCTAACCCCTTTAGATTTAAGATAGTTTATGGCTTCTTGTTTTCCTTTACTTTCAAGAAAAACTAAAGGTTTCGTATTTATAACATCAAAAAGATCCATTTTATTATTTAATAAAGCTCTTCTAATATCCCCATCAGTTATTAAACCAACTAATGTATAATCCTCTTCTACAAGAATCAAGAAACCTTGTGATTTTTCATCAATTACCTTTAAAATATCAGCTAATGAATGACTCTTTTTTAGAACTAAAATATTTTTCATATTATTAATTTAAATATTCCCATTTCAAAAGCGCATCTGCTTTCAAATCTTTATTAAGTTTGCGACCTAAAACATGTTTTAAATCTCCTGGGGTTATTCCAGTACCTGGTCTTTTGTAAGTTATATTTTCTTTTAAAATAGTTTCTCCTGCTTTAAGCTCATTAATTATAACAATGCTTCTTCTAAATTCTGTAACTTTTTCTTTAGATTCAGTTACAGTAATTCTTTTCGAACCTAAGGCATCAGATATTCTTTTTGAATTTATTACAATATCTTTCATTTCCTCTTTTGTTGCAGAAATCTTATGATCCCATCCTTCCATATCTTGGTCAAGAGTAAAATGTTTCTCTAATAAACAAGCACCTAGAGCAACAGATGCTAATGGAATAGATGATCCTAAGGTGTGATCAGAAAAACCTACTGGATAATTTGGATATATCGACATTAATGTTTTTACATTATTTAGATTGACATCTTTGTCTGGTGTAGGATAAGTTGCAACACAATGCAAGATTATTATTTGCTTATTTCCTGCATCTTCAATGGTTTTTATAGCTCTATCAATTTCATTTAAATTACTTAGACCGGTTGAGATTACGATCGGTTTTCCTTTTTTGGCTATGTACTCAAGAAATGGATAGTTATTTAGATCCATTGAAGCTACTTTAATAAATGGAGTATTTAGTTTATCAACTAAAAAATCAACTTCTTTTTCGCTAAATGGAGTAGAGGTACAATCAACTCCCAATTCATCCGCAAAAGCTTTCATTTCTATCAATTCTTGTTCTGAAATTGCATATTTTTCTACTATTTTTTCAAGAGTAAAATCAGATCGATCCCTATAATCATCTGCTATAAAGTAATTATCTTCATATTTTTCTTTTGCGAAAATTGTTTCTTTTGACCAACTCTGAAATTTAACGCAATCAACTCCAGCATCTTTAGCTTCAGTAATTAACTTTTTTGCTAATTCCATATCTCCGTTATGATTAGAGCCTAGCTCTGCAATGATATAAGGCTTACAATAATTAAAAACTTCTCTAGTTTTAGTTAAATTTACTTTCATGTTAATATTTACTTATTCGTTAATATGTTATTCCACCAGCCAGTAAAGGCCTTATTTGAATTATTCTTTAATTTGTTTTGATAATGTTCAAAAAAATCGGGTTCAAGTATTTTATCTCGCAATGCTATAAGTTCTATTTTTTTTTCTAATAAAACTTTACTCCATACTACATCTTCTTTTAAATAACTTAAAAGATTACTATAATGTAATAATTTCACCTTAATCTCAAGTTTAATATTCTCTATCCCTAATTTATTATTAGCTCCAATTGTGTTTTTTTTGTGTTGGCGATAATAACTAAATGTTCTATCTGTAAAATAAAAACTGTTATTATTTAAAAGTAAAATTGTTGCAAAAAACCAATCTACGGCTATCAAGTCTTTACTGAAATCAATATTATCTGGGATTATTTCTGCATTTAAAGCTAAATTAGAGAAACCTATTATATTTTTGTCTAAAATATCTTCAATGTTGTAAATACCTTCTTGATAATGTTTCCCTAATAATTTTTTTTTAACTACTCCATTTCTACTGACATACAAATCATTTACGACAAAATTGTGAATTGTGAGAAGTTTAATAATTTCAGATATTCGATTATTTGGAAAAAAATCATCAGAATCTCCCCATAATAATTTTTTGTACTTTAACTCTTTAGCTTTTTTGATTCCAAACTCTCTGTTTTTTGCAGGACTTTGATGAGATTTGAACTCAATTAAGTTTAAACTAGAATATTTTTTAAAATAAAAACTTATATTATCGACACCATCATTAATAACTAAAACATCAAATTTTTTTTCGATTTGATTTTCTAATGATAAAAAAAAGTCATCTAAATATTTTTCAGATGCTGGAAATATAGTGGTTATGAAAACAATACTATTCATTATTTTACAATTGAATTTGCTCTTATAAAACTATTTTCCGGTATTTCAATTCCCTGTTTACTAACAGCACCGCTCCCAAAAAAAACATTATCTCCAATTTTCACTCCTCCATTTACTACAGATGCAGTTGAAATATGACAATGGTTTCCGATGACAGCATCATGCTCAATGATTGATTTAGAATTAATTATACAATTTTTTTGGATTACAGCATTAGCGTTTACTAATACATGATGCATAATAATAGTTCCTTCACCTATTTCAGAATGTATAGACACATAAGACGTTGGGGAAATTATAACTGGCAGATTACCACCATTACTTTTAACCAAATTGAATAATTTGATTCTTTTTTTGGAGTCTCCCAAATGACCAACTGTTAATAAAAAATTTTGCCCATCTTTAGCTAATTGAGGAATATCGTTATCATTTCCAATAATCTTATAACCTAGTATGTCCTGTCCAAATCTATTAGGAAGATCTAATATCCCAATAATTTCAAATTTATTTTCAGATTCAAGAACATCTATGCAGGATTTACAATGACCACCAGCTCCAATCAGTATAATTTGTTTTTTATTCATAACCTATAACTATATGATACTACTAGGAATGTTAACTACTCGATCTACAAGCCATTCTGAATTTTTAATACTTTCTGTTTGACAATCTTTAAACATTTCTAATCTATTAATTAACTCCCAGATAGGCCGAGTCATAATTCCATTTTTATTTGTAAAATCGAGAAAACTATCTCTCATAACTCTATCTTCAAGTAGAACGGAATTTAACCAAAAATTGGATTTAGAGTTATCAGGTTCTTTAATAAATTTTATTTCTGTATTATTAAAGAACGTAATGTATTTTTCTGCTAAGATTCTTTTAGATTTAATTATTTCTGGTAATTGTTCAATTTGAGCAACTCCTAGTGCAGCAGCCAAATTTGTTAATCGATAATTATATCCAACTGAATCGTGAACATACTCCCATTTATGAGCTACTTTTGCTTGGGTAGTTAAATGTTTAGCTAGCTTAGCTATTTTTTTATCATTAGTAATAATCATACCTCCACCTCCAGTAGTAATAGTTTTATTACCATTAAAACTGAGAGTTCCTATCAATCCAAAAGTACCTGTATGTTTTCCGTTATAGAAACTACCTAAACTCTCAGCAGCATCTTCAATAAGAGTAATATTATACTTTTTACATATTTCTGCAATTTTTTTAATTCTAACTGGATGACCAAATGTATGCATTGGTATACAGGCAGATATTCTTTTTCCAGAAAAATTATTATAACAAAAACCATCCTTTTTAAGGCTAGTTTTATATTTTAAAAATTCCTCTAACTTTTCTGGTGAAAGTCCCATAGTATCTTTGTCTACATCTAAGAATATTGGCTTAGCACCTGTATAAGAAATGGCATTCGCAGTTGCAATAAAAGTAAGAGGTTGAGTTATGACCTCATCATCAGATTTAACATCAGATAAAATTAAAGCCATATGCAAGGCAGCCGTACCATTTGCGGTGGCAATAGCATATTTAGCTCCAGTGTATTCAGTGATTTTTTGCTCAAATAATTCAACATATTTCCCTACACTTGACACAAAAGTGCTGTCAATACATTCGTTTAGATATTTTTTTTCATTACCTCTAAATCGAGGTTCATGTAAAGGAATAAAATCAGTAGTATTATATATAGTTTGAACCAATTGTATAAATTTATTATAATCCTTCATAGGTATTAGAGCTTTATTATTGAAAATAATAGTTACATTTTTCCATCTAAATATTTACCGGTTTCTAAATGTCCGAAGTCAGGAATCATTTCATGAAATAAATCAACAATATTCTCTTTATTCCATTTATGTTTAATTTGGTAATTATTAATTATAGATATAAAATGTTCGAGTTTATATCCATTAAAATTTAAATCATTTTTAATGACACCTAAATTCTTAAATTTATCCATATCTAATGTTTCCTGGTCAGTATAAAACTCTTCAAAATCTTTTTCTCCGGTTGTGTCACTTGGTAAAAATAAACAAGGCCATAAGTTATCTTTTGATGTTTTTTTTGCAAGTTCGCGAGCTTCATCTTCATTTTTACATAAGTATGGCCTCAATCCCTTTTTTTTAAGATACCTTTCTGCTACTTCTGAAAAAGTAATCAAATTAAGGTCTGAACTTAACTTAGGAAAAAAAATATCTCTATTTTCTCCAAAAATACAAGACATTAAACAAAGCTGACCCGATTCTTTGGGTGTAACGAAATAACGTCTAATATCGTTCGGCGCTACAATTGGCTGTTTTTTTTCTAAACGTTGATTAAAACCATGTAATAATGAACCGTCCGAAAATGCTACATTTGCAAATCTTGCCATGGAAACTGATATGTCTTGACTTTTTCTGTTAACAAACATTTCCATAATCCGTTTTGAAGCACCCATCATATTCACAGGATTTGCAGCCTTGTCTGTAGAAACACAGAAATATTTTTTTGATTTATTTTCTATTGATTGATTAATTGTTTTTTCAGTATTTAAGATATTTACGTTAACCATTCGCATTAAAGTAAATGGATCTTTTTCACTTCTTACATGTTTTAGTGCGGAAAGATTTAAAACATAATCATATTTTCCATCTGAACTGATAAAACTATCATACTCAACTGAGCCAATGTCTAGAGCAAAAGTTTGAAAATCACCATCAATATAACCGAATGAACTTCTTAAATCTCTAACAAGTTCAACCATATTATTTTCACTTATATCAACAACATGAAGTTTCAGTGGCTTCCTACTGAAAATCTCTTTGACTACTGCTTGACCGATTGAACCTGCACCTCCAAGTACTAAAAATGAAGATGAAGAAACTATCTCATATAATTTTTGTTTATACTTTAAAATATCTTCAAAAAACAATTCTTTATCTCTTCCTATTAACTTTAGCATTATTTAATTTTTTTAATATATTGTAAATTTTAGATGGTTATTCAAAGTAATTTAACGTATTATATCCTCCTTTTTTCAAATACTGCTGTTTTTGCATCAGTTTAACATCTGATTGCATCATGTCTTTTACCAA
>TARA_B110000037_G_scaffold59171_1_pt1 | contig 11994 bp, 11 predicted proteins | sample TARA_B110000037 | Tara Oceans TARA_B110000037 (sample SAMEA4397196) | marine metagenome | biome: Polar Biome; feature: [MIX] marine epipelagic wind mixed layer (ENVO:01000061); material: water (ENVO:00002006), including particulate matter (ENVO:01000060) such as... | depth 10-100 m
CAAATGGTTGTGATAGCATCGTTAGCCTGAATCTTACTATAAATTATACTAAAATCTTTACAGACAGTATTGTTGCTAATGACAGTTATACTTGGATAAATGGGGTTACCTATTCTTCAAATAATACTGTTGCAACAGATACTCTACTAGCTTCAAATGGCTGTGATAGTATCGTTAGTCTTAATTTGACTATCGTAAGCACCGTTGGAATAGATAACCCAGCAACTTTAAGCGATGTAAAGGTGTATCCTAACCCTACAAGTGGAAAGCTCACTATTGACGCTAAAAACTTTGAAGGTGTTGAAGTTTATGATGTATCAGGACGCTTAATTATTAAGTCAGAATTAAAGACTATTGACCTTGAGGAGCAGTCAAAAGGAATTTATCTCTTGAGGATAAATGCTAACGGTATAACACAAGAGTTTAAGGTTTTTAAGGAGTGATTAAGGTCGAGATTAGAGTTTCTAAACTAGGTTATCTGCAATCATCATTATACCATTCACAGCACTTATTAGCACCTAGCTCTTTAGATTAAATATATTTGTGATTGGTATAGATAACGTTACCTATATCGACTTTTTAGCCGTCATTAAAATAAATTATGCGTATAGATCAAATAAATATAAAATCATTTGGCTCTATTGGAAAGCTGATATTGTATACAGATTTTTTAACAATTTATTTCCTCTATGACTTATTAACTATGTTGAGAAAACTAAATCTGTTTATCAATTGATTAATTATTATGAGACCTTAAGCTTTTCGACAGACTTCGGTAATATCTTAGTGGACTAGTTTCAAAGGTGTTTTATTTTTATTAATCACGATAATACATGACCATATGACCCAATAAGCATCCAATACAAAAGTGATTTTCTGAAGAAATGGAAGATAGTAGAGTCCAATTTTAGTCTCAAAAATAAAAAAGACAATTATACTCAATGCATAACAGAGATAAGCCAGTAGTTTCAAGCCTTTGTTTTTGAAATTTTGGAGTTCTATAAAGAAAGGAATTAGTGCAATTACTCCCAGGACTCCAGTAATAGTTACTATTAAGTCATGATACTCTGTATACATAAAAATAAATACAGTCATGGTTGCCATTCCGAAATAAGCAATCAATGTTGTGTTACGATTTTTCACATCGAATATCTTCGGCAAGATGTAGAAGAAAGAAATCATGGTGAAACTCAGGATCATATGTGAAATGATAGCCAAGAATCGAGCGTTATTTATAATTCCAGTTTGAGTGATAGGATTCATAATGTCGCACAAGAAATTATGATAAAAGCTATACCCATTAGCGTACGGGTAACTAATGGATCCGCCAGGATATTCAGACGCAGCAAATGTAAACGCTATGATATAAAGGCCCAAGCCGAATATTGGAAAATAAGGCAGAATTTTTTTTTCGAATTTATTCATATGTATTCACTTAGACATAATAAAATGGATATGGTTTTAAAAATATGAAATTTATTTGTTATTAATCGAAATCAACCTAAAAGAAATTTACAATCCAAAATGGATTTTCGATCCTCTAAATAAAAGCATTTAATTTATGTTCAATTTCAATACCCAAGTCACTACTTTTGCAGCAATGAAAAATTTATTATCTATACTCATCGTCATTTATACCTTTCAGGCTTTCTCACAAAAGTCTCAAACCAATTTGAAACTGGAAAACGCAAGTAGTGCTGAGTCTTTGCAAAAACTAAAATGGGGCACGGATTCTACTTTTGAAGTAATTACTTGGAATATTGAGCGTTTTCCTAAAAATGGACAAACTACCATAGATTCTGTAGGCAAAATTATATCTGCTCTAAATATAGATTTATGGGCACTTCAAGAAATTAATGATTCTAATAAGCTAAAACAGGCAATCGCAAAACTGCCTAATTATAAGGCGGTTTTCGGAACTGCTTCATTTCGAGGATTAGCTTATGTCTACAATACCAAAACAATGGATAGCGTCGAGGTATTCAATATTTTTAGCCAAAGACAATATAGTAGTCCGCTTCCACGATCTCCATTGATTATAAAATTCAAATACAAGGATTCTACCATAAGAGTAATCAATAATCACTACAAGTGTTGTGGTAATGGAATATGGGATAAGAGTAACCTCAATGATGAAGAGAGTAGGAGATACAAAGGACATCGTTTAATAATGGATTATGTGGATTCATTATGGAAAGATGAAAGAGTAATTTTGGTAGGGGACTTAAACGATATTTTAACGGATGGCCGTTCCAATAATATTTTTCAAAAAGAATTAGACGATACTTCGAACTACCGTTTTGTTGACTTGTCTGTCGCTAAAGATGCTAGCAAAAACTGGTCATATCCTACTTGGCCATCACACCTCGATCATATCTTGATTAATCAAGCCTTAATAAAACAATTCAAACAGCCAACAACAGAAGTTAGTTGTATTCAAGTGGATCAAAATTTACCAAATAAATGGAGCGACTACGATAGAATGATATCCGATCATCGTCCTGTTGGATTTAAGTTTGAGTTTTTAATGAATCAAACTCCAAAAGACACAACTATTAAAGACACTACGAATTCAATAAGCAAAGAAGGTAAAGTTTTGAATTACAGTATTTACCCGAATCCAACTAAATCTTTACTTAATATTAAGATTCAAGGAAAACAAGGTGTTACCAAAGTTGAAATAAGAGATGTTTTAGGGAAAATAATAGTTCAAAAAAACACGTCTGAAAACACAACCGATATCGAATGGAACTTTGATTTGCCTTTTTCTGGTACCTACTTCGTTCAATTCTGGGAGAATACCAATCTTCTTAAAACTGAAAAAGTTATTCGAACAGAGTAGAAGTTATTTTGCTAAAAATATTGGTTAAGTGTTTTTGAACTCAGGTAATTCATGGTTCTGCGTTTAATAAGAATAAAGTAGCAGCATTCAAAAGTCGCGCAACTTACTTTATCAAAACTATTAAGTTATTTATTGAGCTATTCTAAGTTATTACTCCAATTTTGTGGGTCAAGACTTCTTAAGAAAACTTAGATAGAAATCAAAAAACTTAAACTTATCTCTTTTCTACGGATTTTTGTAAGGTGATAATCTAATTTGTAGCGTTCCTGGTTTGGGCTATCGATTCGATAAAGATGTTAGTGACTATAACGACAAAGAAGTACTCAATAAATTCACGTCAGTTATTGAAGATGAGCAAGTTTGGGTGGGCGAAAATGAAATCAATTCTTTTTTGGTGAAACACCCGAGGCCATAGTTTTCAAATCGTTGAAATAGCCACCATGACTATTTTACACTTCTTTTTAAAGCCAGTGATTAATAATTCTATTCAGAGAATTAATTGATCAAAGATTTAAAAAATAGGATAAAAAAAAGCGAGACAATACTTGCTAATTAATAGAAAAATTTACAGAACCGCTTATCAAGTGTATCCTAAACATATTATTTTTGCTTATTAATATTTATAGGTTTTCATAGAACCAATAGTCAATTAGATACTAGGATTAAGGAAGTTAAACTGGAACGAAGGTTAAAATCGAATACGACGTCTTATTAAAATAAGATTAAATGATAAAAAAAGAATTCAATCTTGAAAAATACATTCGACCAATTGAAAAGGCGTTTACCCTTGCCATTCGATTAATCTTCATGTTTTTTTTTTTCACGCAGGTTTCGTTTGGACAAACGGTTCAAGTATCCTTTATACCTGTTATTAATAAATCAGAAATAGAATTAAACAAAGAGTTGGTTCTGTCAGACAACCAGAAAATTACAATTACCAACCTTAGGTTTTACATCAGCAAATTTCAACTTTTAAAAAACGAAAAAGTCCAGTCTACTTGGAATAAAGAGCATCATTTAATTGATTTAAGACAACAGTCTAGCTTGAAATGGATTTTGGATTCTGTTGAAACTGATTTCGATAAAATTAAATTTCAATTGGGCTTAGATAGCTTCACCAATGTATCGGGAGCTTTAACAGGTGACTTGGACCCAACAAAAGGAATGTATTGGACCTGGCAAAGTGGCTATATAAATTTAAAAATCGAAGGTTTTTTTATTAATTCCAATGAAGGCAATAAGATTTTTGAATACCATTTAGGTGGTTATCTCCCTCCTTTTCAGACAATTCAACATATCTCAATGCTAAGTAATTCTAAAAAAGAAATGAAAATTGTTTTAGACTTTGATTCGTTTTTTCTTTCATCGAAAACGGAATACAAGGCTCGCGTAATGTCTCCTGGTGAAAATGCACAAGCCCTTTCAAGATTACTTTTAAATTGTTTTCGATTTTATGAAGAATAAAATTCGAGTACTTTTTGTTATTGCACTGCCTTTTGTCTTGATTGGATTTAGTTTAATAGATTTGGATAAAAAGATTTTTCAATATCCTGCGAGTTGGCCAAAACCACATTATAATTTTGACAACAACCCTCTTAACAAAGTTCAAATTGAACTTGGGAGAAAACTCTTCTATGACCCTATTCTTTCTGCTAACAACTCCATTTCTTGTGCAAGCTGCCATCTTTCATACACGGCATTTACCCACGTTGACCATGCTTTGAGTCATGGAATAAATGACAGCATAGGAACACGAAATTCTCCAGTATTAATAAACTTGGCTTGGAATGAACTCTTCATGTGGGATGGCGCGGTCAATAATATTGAAGTACAAGCATTGGCTCCTATATCTCACCCAGCTGAAATGGGAGAAGAAATTAATCATTTGATCAAGAAATTGCAGAAAGACAAAAACTATCCTTTACGATTTTATAAAGCTTATGGTGATTCACTTATTACCAGCCAACATATATTAAAATCAATAGCGCAGTTTCAGCTCACCTTAGTTTCTGCAAATGCCAAATACGATAAGGTAAAACGTGGCGATGAAGAATTCAACCCCCAAGAATTTAAAGGCTATGAGTTGTTTTTGAAACACTGCAATGGCTGTCATTCCGAACCACTATTCACAAATGGACAGCTTGCAAGTAACGGATTGTCTATCGACACTAATCTTAAAGATGTTGGACGATTTGCCATAACACAAGCCAATGATGATTCTTTAAAATTCAAGATTCCTACTTTAAGAAATATTGAATTCTCGCAGCCTTACATGCATGATGGGAGGTTGAATAGCTTATCAAAGGTTTTGAAACACTACGCCTCAGAAATATCAACATCACAAAATTTAAAAAGTGACCTAAAAGATAACTTGCCATTATCGGCAAAAGACCGAGTTGACCTTGTTGCTTTTTTACTCACTTTGACAGATAAAGAGTTTCTTTTTAACCCAAATTATTCTTATCCAATACAATAAACACACCAATATGATTTTTATTAATAAAAGTTTGGATAACTGAATTTAAAATGAGGAGTTAAAACTTTAACCTGTTTTTAACCTTCGGTGAATTGATTTTAACTTTTGAATAAGAAAGATAGAGCTACATTTGTCCAGTAAATATTTAAAGCAAAAAAAAAAATCTTACTTAATTTATGAGAAAATTACTTTTTACTACAGCCAGCTTAGGATTAATGCTTGCTGTTAGTGCTCAAACTAATCCCGCAATAACTTCCTGGTTGCAAAATACTACCACTTTTGGAAGCCATTATGTATCTGGAAATCCAATTGTAATTAAAGACAATGTTTTGGCTAATGTACAGAAAGTACAATACTCCAATGATTTTGTTTACATAAATACGCACGGAATTCCAGCATACCCTACTGGACCTTTTTTAGATCGAAACCCTTCATTAGCATCGGATCAGAATGCTACATTTAAAATCCCATTGAGCCCTTCTAAAAACACAGGCACACCAAGCACTACAACTGGTGGTAATATTGGCGTTTTTGTTAATGGAGTAGCCCTTTTCGATTACCGAGATGGTGTTTCATACAATTTAAGAGTAGCCAACGATCAAGGTGGTCCTGGTGGTGGACGTGGTGACGGAGTTTGGAACCGCGATGCGATACCAGCTGAAATGGCTGGGTTTGATTGTTCAAAAGGTCATCCTGCTATGGGAAATTACCATCATCATCAGAATCCTTCTGCCTTTAAATTAGACCAAAAGGTTATCTCTACGATTTGTAATCTTTACGATGCCGATGGGCTTTATTCAATTGATTCTAACAAACACTCTCCATTAATTGGGTTTGCTTATGACGGATTCCCTATTTACGGAGCTTATGGTTATGCCAATACAAATGGAACAGGAGGAATAGCTCGAATTAATTCATCTTACAAGTTAAGAAGCATTACTGCTAGAACTCATTATGCAGATGGAAGCGATGTTACCGACGGGCCAACAGTGAATACAAGATACCCTCTTGGTCATTATCGGGAAGATTATGAGTACAAATCTGCTAACGGACATTTGGATGAGCACAATGGAAGATTTTGTGTTACACCAGAATATCCTAAAGGAATTTACGCTTATTTCTGTACAGTGGATGAAAATTGGAATTCTGCTTATCCTTATGCGGTAGGACCAACTTTTTATGGAAACTGGGCTCGTAGAAATGTTACTTCCATTACTGAAACTGTAGAAGTCTATACAAAAGAGACAACAACGTCATTAAATTACCAGGGAATTGAGCTAAAAACTAACTTCAGTATTTTCCCAAACCCTGCTCAGGATTTTGTAGCGGTTCAGGCTAGTGGATTAGTTGATAACAACATAGAATTAGAATTGGTTACCTTAAAAGGAGAAGTGATTCGATCTTCTACCCTTAAACAAGGAAGTACGATATGGTATATTGACACGAAAACGATTTACAATGGTCAATACTTATTGCGTATTGTTCAAGGTCAATACGTTAGTATCAAGAAAATAATTATTCAAAAATAACTAAAGAACTTTTTCAATATTTAAAAGCCCCTTTTTTGGGCTTTATGTTATTAAATACATGAATTTTCTGCCCTAAGTGGTCCAAACAAATTACTTCACTAAAACAGCTAATTATGAAGATTTTTTTTCTAGTAGCATTCTTAAGTATTTTAACTAGCAGAATTCAATCTCAAACCGATAGTTTGCCAAACATTTTGTTAGTGATTGCAGATGACATTGGGGTAGACATGGTAAATGGATATGGTTTTGGTGGGCTAAAACCAAAAACACCTACAATGGATAGTCTGAGGGCTATAGGTATAACCTTTGAAAACGTTTGGTCTGCTCCTGCTTGCACACCTAGCAGAGCCGCAATAATGAGTGGGAAGTTCGGTGTAAAAACTGGAGTGGTTAGAGCTCCTGGAAATTTAGATACAACACATACTTCAATTTTTAGGGCCATACCAAGTGTTTATGAAAGTGCTTTGGTAGGTAAATGGCACATTTCTATGCCCATTGAAAAGAATCATCCATCGCAACATGGGGTAGGTTATTATGCTGGCGAAATGGCCGCTCAGGTTGCTGATTATTACAAATGGGATTTAGTTGAAAATGGAGTCACAAAATCAGAAAAAAATTATGTGACCACTGTTTTTACAGACAAATCTTTGGGCTGGTTAAAAGGGAGAACAGAACCTTGGCTATTGTGGTTAGCTCATGTAGCACCTCATGCTCCATTTCATATTCCACCTAATTATATGTATAGCACCACTCGCGTAAACAATAACCGACAAAAATATATGGCAATGATAGAGTCATTCGATTATGAATTGAATCGACTTATACAATCCATTGCAGATTCAGTGATGGAAAATACAATAGTAATAGTACTTGGAGATAATGGAACTCCTGGTAATTTCACACAAGAATATCCAACAGGACATGGTAAAGGAACCTTGTACGAAGGTGGAATTCGAGTACCAATGATAATTGCTGGAAAAAATGTAAACAGGAAAGGATTTAGAGAGAAATCACTGATACATGTAGCGGATTTATACAGTACTATTCTTGAGTTAGGTGGCGAGAAACTAAGTGGTGGGAAATACAATAGTTTAAGTTTTTCTCATTTATTAAACTCAAACACGGTAAGCGATTCTCCAACAAGAGATTATAACTACTCAGAAATAGAATCTAGCACCAACGGTTGGACGGTGAGAAACAAACAATATAAACTGATTGAATACCAAGATGGTACTCAAGAATTTTATGATTTATTGGTTGATTCGTTGGAAACTAAAAATTTAATAAGCCAATTGAGCGCTAATCAAATTGTTATAAAAGATGATTTAAAATTAGAAGCACAAAATATAAGAACGAACTGGTCTTGCAGAGATTATATCAAAAATGGAGATGAATTGGGGATAGATTGTGCAGGTTCATTCTGCCAGCCTTGTGTTAATTCTATTCAAGAGGAAACTACTGGGACTTGGAAACTGTTCCCAAACCCAGTTCAAGGGGATAGGGTTTATTTTAGCGAGACTATTGCATTTTCTGTTTTTGATGCATTAGGAAATGAAATTGTAAAGTACACAAATTCTAATTCTCTTGATATTTCCCGATTTGAAAGTGGAACTTATATTCTTAAAGATAAGGATGGAAAAACAGCTAGATTAGTCATTCCATAAAGTTCACTTCTCTTGTCGATTTCGTATTCCTAAAATCTCTATTTCGATTTAAGAACTTCTATTTTATCAAGCATTGAATTGGCCTGTGCAGTTAACTGGTCACTTAAAGTCCGATTTGTCGTTGACATTTTAAATGCAAGTTCCAAGAGCTTTTTATATTCTATTTCGAGTTTTTCCAACTCTGTTTTCTTTTTAAAAAGTCTAAACATAATTTATATTTTAACTATTAACTAAAGTGTAGTTTATTTAATTCCTGACATTCCGCCGTCCACATGCATGATTTGACCCGTAATCCAGCTTGATTTTTCTGAAAGTAGGAAATTTGCTATTTCAGCAATGTCCGTTACAGATCCAATCCGCTTTAGAGGGTGACGTTCCGCATTGGCTGCTATTTTAGACTCTGTGTTGAGCAGTTTGCCAGCTAGTTTTGTTTCTGTTAACGAAGGTGCAATTGCATTTACTCGAATTTTTGGAGCAAACTCGGCAGCTAAAGACCTAGTCAGTCCTTCAATAGCTCCTTTTGAAGTAGCTACTTGAGAATGGAAATTGAATCCAGATTGCACAGCTACTGTAGAAAAAAGCACAATAGAACCGAGGTTTGACTTTTTTAACCTTGGCAGGACAGACTGAATAATCCGAATAGCACCTTCTACCTGTAAACGAAAATCCTGAATGAATTCTTCAGGTTTAATTCGACTAAATGGAAGTAAATTGATTGAACCAGGACAGTAAACTAATCCGTCTAATACTTCAGGTAAAATTTCTAAGTCTAAATTATCTTTAAGAACATCATAATACTGAAACTTTACATCATTTTTAAATTCGTTATTGGTAAAGTAAGTGCCATAAACATGATTTCCATCCGATTTTAGTAAATTCACAAGGCTACGACCAATCCCAGAGCTAGCACCAACTATTAAATAATTTTTCATTTCAATTAATTCTTAAAGTATCAGGACAATAAGTGTCTATTCGAATGTTATTTGCCTTTAAATCATGTAACAAATTAAACAAACCGAAAAATGTTCGATTAACATATATAAAATGCCTAGACCCTCTATTTCCATTCATTTTTCTAAGCTCAGTACTTGTAGACAATTCTTTACCTAACTCAGTGATTTGACTAAAAAAAGTTATATCAGAAAAATCAAAGTATTCGTTTTGAAATGGACGGGTAAATAGACTCAATAAACGATGAAACATAGTTGTAAAAAAAGCAATTTCTTCAACACTATCTTTTTCTCTTAAAATTTCTAATTCATATAATTTGGCCTCGAAATTTATTGGATTTTCGAGGTTTTCTTTCTGAGCCAATTCAAAGTAAGGCGTATAGAAATCATTGGGAATAGACTTAATACATCCAAAATCCAGAACAATCAATTTCCCCTCTTCGCTCACTAGAAAATTTCCTGGATGTGGATCAGCATGAAATTTCTTTAATTGATGGATTTGGAACATGTAGAAATCCCAAAGAGCTTGACCTAATTTATTACTAAATTCTTGGCTTTTATTTGTTTGGTTGAATTCGGACAAGTGTTGACCTTGCATCCAGTCCATAGTAATTACTCTTTCTGAAGAAAGTTCTTTGTAATAATTAGGAAATTGCAGGCCTTCTATATGACTACAGGCATTTGCCATTTCTAAACTTTCTGTAACCTCCATCAAGTAATCGGTTTCGTCCATCAGTTTTTCTTTTACTTCAACAAAATAGTTTTCTGATCCTTTTCCTTTGATATTGAACATTTTCATAGCAATAGGCTTAATCATAGCCAAATCGCTACCTATACTTTCAGAAACTCCTGGGTATTGTATTTTTACTGCCAATTTTTTACCATCTAATACTGCTTGATGCACCTGACCAATACTAGCCGCGTGAATAGAATTGGGATTAAATTCATTAAAAATTTCGTTCGGAAATTTGCCGAAGTATTGTTTAAACGTTTTTAGTACCAAAGCCGCTGAAAGAGGAGGAACAGAAAATTGTGAAAGTGAAAACGTATCAGCATAGACCTTAGGAAGTATGTTTTTATCCATACTTAACATTTGAGCTACTTTAAGAGCACTTCCTTTTAAGTTTTTCAACCCATCATAGATGTCATTTGCATTTGCTTTGTCCAGCTTTTTTCGTGCATCTTCTTCGGACTCGGATATCTTATTTCCGTAAAATTTGATATAATTTACACCAACTTTAGCTCCCGTTTTCAGAATTTTAGAAGCACGTTGAATCTTAGTGATTGGAATCTTGTCAATAGTCTCCATCAGTTCGACATTAATTTTTCCTTGAAAAGAAATTTACCAAGATCAAAAACACTGTTCAGAGTCGAGTTGTCTAATAAGGCAAAACTTGTTGTTATCGATTTTTCTATAAATACATCTGTTTTCTCAAACCCTTTTGAAGAATCGTCGAGCCAAAATTTTAAAGTGAATATAAATTGACCCCATGCACCTTCAACTAAAGCCTTGTCTTTGAATTTTTGAAGTTTTTCTTCTGGAAAATTTGGAGTTTCAATATCCAACTCTTGGATGAAATCATGGAATGATTTCTTCATTTCTGATAACGTTGACAAAGCAAACAATAAGTTTTTATTTTCTTCTAATGCGCATACAACATAACTTCTATTTGCTTTTAATATTTCAAAAAAGGTAAAGTAAAAGCTCAACAATTTATTTGCAGCATCGAAAGAATGGTAATCTTTATTTTCGTTCAGTAGAGAAATGGTATTTTCAAAAAACGCTTGGAATACAGATTTTTCAATTGCCTTAAACGAACCATAGTGGTCGTAAAATTCTGATTCCGGTATTTTAAACTCCTGAACAAATGAGTAAATATTTTTTGGACGTTGTCCTGATTTAAGAATAAAATCCATGTACGCATTGCGTAAGCTTGCTTTTGAGTCAATCTTTTTTCTTACCATATCATTTATACAATTGAAAGCGGATAAAGTTCCAGTTAGTTCACACATTAAATTACTGAGCTTTTTTTTTCTAAAAACGTTAATATTAAGACTTAAATTTTAAAACAATTCTTAGCGGTTTTGAATTAAAAAATCAATCTCAATAATTGAAAGGTATGTACGAATTAGATCTTCAAAATTAAATGGAATAAAAATATCTAATATGTTTTAGACTTGGTTATATCGAAGCCTTAGTTCGTGCTAATAGGTCTTATGAAATGACATTTTAGTTGAATTTCACAAACTTTTTTCATTTAAAAACACAAGTCATCATTGAAGTTAAAAAGCGGAACAATCAAATGGCTTTTTTATTTTAACTCTTCTTATAATTGAACCTGATTAGATTTCTTTTGTTTCAATCAAATAAGATAATTTCACGCTACTCATTTAAAATAATTTTCCATGTCAAAATATTCAATTTCAATTCAAGAAAATAAACAACGATACTTAGACGAATTATTCGATTTACTTCGAATTCCATCTGTTAGTGCTGATCCTGCTTATAAAGCAGATGTTTTCAGAACAGCAG
>TARA_B110000037_G_scaffold64778_1_pt1 | contig 11986 bp, 9 predicted proteins | sample TARA_B110000037 | Tara Oceans TARA_B110000037 (sample SAMEA4397196) | marine metagenome | biome: Polar Biome; feature: [MIX] marine epipelagic wind mixed layer (ENVO:01000061); material: water (ENVO:00002006), including particulate matter (ENVO:01000060) such as... | depth 10-100 m
GGTTATTCAACATAGTGCTATCTACATTATAGGCCATAGCGGTTTGTGGTAGTAATTGTAAAAGGCCACTAGCTCCAGTCCATGATTTGGCATTTGGGTTGAACTTAGACTCTTGGTATATTTGAGAAGCTAATAACCGCCAATCTAAATTTATGGTCTTAGCATATTTTTTAATCAGATCGTCATAAGGGGAAACCCCTCCTGAAAGAGAGCTGTATTCACTTTTCAGTTTTTTTTTCAGTACAGTTCTGGCTCTGAAATATTTAGTGTAAATGGTATAATAATCATTTCTTTTTTTTTCTTTTCTGAGCCAATTATTAACAGCAATTTTCAAATTAGTATCGCCTTGTCTCATTGCCCATGCTATGTTTTGAGGGAAACTAATTGCAACATGAATATCAATATTTGGGTGCAGTTTTTTTTGAACTTTTGCAATATTTTCATCCGCTATTGTAAACTCAATATTTCCTTTTGAAACCTGATCAATTAATTGAATGGTTTTATTCAGAACATCGTGGTCGTTAGAATCACTGAGTAAAACAATATCAATGTCTTGTCCAATTTCTTCCTCTAAATTCTTTAATCTATCGTAAAAGGAAGACCCTCGTCTAACATGTACTTTTCTACCGCCTAACTCGGATGCATTTTTAATTTTATTTTTATTATTCCGATTTTGAATTAAAACTTGTCGCGTTTTAAGTATTGGCTCCGAAAATGTAACCAAATTAGCCCTGTCTTTAGTGATCGTAATATTTGCCGCTACAATATCACCTTGACCTTCATTTAGCATATTAATTATTTCGTCCATGCTGTAGACTACCTTTACCTCTAAATCAATATTTTGAGTTTCAGTAAATCGTTTTAATAATTCATATTCAAAGCCCATAGGTTGGCCTTTATATGAAAAGTAGCTCGTAGTAGAGTTATCAACCAACGCCACCAAATGTCCACGAGAATTTATAGAATCAAGATCATAAGAATAGGGGAGAACTTTGTTAGTTTTTAAGCTATCGTTAGGTTTACAGCCATAAAGGGTCATCAATCCGATGGAAATCGAAAAGATAATTTTATAAACTAACCTATGACTTTTGAGAGAATCCAATAGAATGCTAATACAAGACCAATGTAGATAAACATACGATACGAACCTTTATATGTTCTAGCTGTTTGTTTTAAATCTTTTCGATATAGAAATACCATCGAGATAACAAAAATCCCTAAGAATATGGTGGCAAACAGTAATTGACCTCTTGAAAACATGTAATTTACAATTATTTAGGCTGTGTAGCCTGTATTTGTTTTTGGAACTGATCGTAAATAAAATTGGAGTATCGTTGGTATTCGTCTGTCGCAAAAAATATTAATGTTCCTAAAAGTGGCTCTGGTGTCTTGTATCCGGATATTACATTTATCCTGTTGTAACTTGTATCTAACATTACAAAGGATGGATAGCTCATTTTCCCCTCCAACAAAGTGTATGCGAAAAGATTTGTACCACGTTTTGAAGTAGGAGATACATCGTAAAACTTATAATTATTGAAGGTAACTGTGTCTCTTCTTTCAGCATCAAACTTTACACAATAATAATTTTTGCTTATATAATCAACAACTGTAAGATCTGTAAAAGTGGTTGCATCCATACGTTTACACCATCCGCACCAATCTGTATATAAATCAATAAATACTTTTTTCTTTTCTATTGTCATGGCAACCTCTAATTCAGATAAAGTCATCCATTTAACTCCAGTTTTTAACTGAGAAAAACTAGAAAAAGAAATTGTCATTAGTAGAAGGAAAATAAAAACTCTCATATTTTTTTTTTAGAAGCGCCAAATATAGCCTTATGGCAGGCTTATAATTTGCTATTTTGTGAAGTAAAACGGACAATTCAAAGCTTTTTAAGAAACTTTTGTTTTTTTAAGTTTGAATTACTCCCGGGTTAAAAACAGGAATATCCTTATTGTGATTCGCAGCTTCTATTCCCATACTTATCCATGTTCGTGTATCTACAGGGTCAATAATGGCGTCTAACCACAATCTGGAAGCGGCATAATAAGGTGAAGTTTGCTCATCATACTTTTTTGTAATTTTGTCTAAAATCTCTTTTTCTTTATCCGGAGAAATTTCTTCACCTCGTGATTTCATTCCAGCAACTTGAATTTGAAGCAATGTCTTTGCCGCCTGAGCCCCACCCATTACGGCAACCTTTGCAGTTGGCCAGCCTACAATAAGTCTTGGATCATAAGCCTTACCACACATGGCGTAATTGCCTGCGCCATAAGAGTTACCGGTAATAATTGTAAATTTAGGAACTACAGAATTAGCAACGGCACTTACTAGTTTTGCTCCATCTTTTATTATTCCGGACTGTTCACTTTTAGAACCCACCATAAATCCGGTAACGTCTTGAAGAAAAACTAGCGGTATTTTTTTCTGGTTGCAATTCATAATAAATCGAGCTGCTTTGTCTGCCGAGTCGTTATAAATAACTCCTCCGAATTGCGTTTCTCCATTTTTCGATTTCACCAATTCGCGCTGGTTTGCAACTATACCAACAGACCAACCATCAATTCTTGCATAGCCACAAACTATAGTTTTGCCGTATAGCTCTTTGTATTCTTCAAATTTTGAATCGTCTACAAGACATTCAATTATTTCATTTACATTGTATGGCTTTGCCCTACTAGCCGGCATAATTCCATACATATCTCGTGCATTTCTTTTTGGTTTAAGATTCTTTTTTCTATCGAAACCAGCTTTTTCAGAGTGTCCAATTTTATCTATAATGTTTCTGATTTTCGTAAGACAATCTTTGTCGTCTTTTGCCTTGTAATCAGTAACTCCGCTTATTTCGCAGTGTGTTGTGGCTCCACCAAGTGTTTCATTGTCAATATCTTCACCAATGGCGGCCTTTACTAAATAACTACCGGCTAAAAATATGGTTCCGGTTTTATCTACAATTAAAGATTCATCGCTCATAATAGGAAGGTAAGCACCACCCGCAACGCAAGAACCCATAATAGCTGCTATTTGAGTAATTCCCATAGCACTCATTTTAGCGTTATTTCTAAATATGCGTCCAAAATGTTCTTTGTCTGGAAATATTTCATCTTGCATAGGAAGGAAAACCCCAGCACTATCTACTAAGTAAATAATAGGTATGTGGTTTTCCATGGCTACTTCTTGAAAACGAAGATTTTTCTTACCAGTAATTGGAAACCAAGCGCCTGCCTTAACAGTTGCATCATTTGCTACAATTACACATTGTCTTCCACTTACATATCCAATTCCACCAACAACACCCCCAGAAGGGCAACCGCCATGTTCTTCGTACATTCCTTCACCCACAAAAGCACCTATTTCTATAAAGTTGGATTTTGGATCCCGTAAAAAATCAATCCGCTCACGGGCAATCATTTTTCCTTTTTGGTGCTGTTTGTCAATCTTTTTTTGCCCGCCACCCAATTCAACTTTCGCGAATTTCCTATTCATTTTTGAAATCAGTTGTTTCATAACATCCTCATTCATATTGAATTCTAGCTCTTCTTTTTTGTTTTTGAATGGATTCATGTGCTTTTGTCTAAGGAAGGCAAATGTATGTTAGGATTGTGGAATAGGAAAGAGCTTAAAGCTTAGTGAATATCTAATAAATTGTAAAATAAAAATAACTAACTAAGCTTAATAACGATAAAATAGGCAAGAAAATCAGTGGATTATTACAAGAATGTAAGTTTCCATCATACAAGCTCTTTATATTTTTTTTAAAAAGCCACTGTAAAAATTACTTAAAATCTCTTGCTTGAACTACATTCGCGAAACAAAAATAGGAAGGACATTATTCCTTCGGGTATAAATATAAAATGGCAAAACTCAATACTCCTAAAGGAACACGTGATTTTTTACCCGAGCAAGTTGCTCGTAGAAATTATATTTTCCAAACCGTAAAAGATGTGTTTGATACCTTCGGTTTTTCTCCCATTGAAACTCCAGCTATGGAGCTCAAAGAAACTCTTATGGGAAAGTATGGGGAAGAAGGAGACAGGCTAATATTTAAGATATTAGCAAGGGGAGATAAATTGAAAAAAGCTCTGAGTAATGACAGTGAGGCTCAACTTTCTGAAGAAGCACTTCGTTACGACCTTACAGTTCCATTTGCCCGTTTTGTTGTACAACACCAAAACGACCTTTCTTTTCCATTTAAACGCTACCAAATTCAACCAGTATGGCGCGCCGATAGACCTCAAAAAGGAAGATATCGAGAATTTTACCAGTGTGATGTAGACATGATTGGTTCTGATTCATTATTGAATGAAGTGGAATTGATACAACTTGTTTCTGAAGTGTTTACTAAACTTAAGCTTCCCGAAGCCACTATAAAACTTAACAACAGAAAAATTTTGGAGGGCATAGCTCAAGTTATTGGAGAGCCAGAAAAATTGATTGATATTACTGTCGCGCTAGACAAATTAGATAAAATTGGCAGAGAAAAAGTTGAGGCAGAGCTTCGGAAAAAAGGACTATCGGATGACGCAATTAGTCAATTGGGGGTTTTGTTCGAAAACTCTAGTTTAGAATCGGTATCTGGTTTTCTTTCAGATTCGGAAGTAGGTCAAAAGGGAGTTGAAGAGCTCAATTTTATTTTCGATTATGCCAAAGAATTGGGACTGAAAAATTGTGAATTTGACCCAACCCTTGCCCGTGGACTTAACTACTATACTGGAGCTATTTTCGAAGTGGTTCACCCAGATTTCCCATCCAGTATATGCGGAGGTGGACGATACGACGACCTGACCGGAATATTTGGTTTAAAAAATGTTTCTGGAGTAGGAGTATCTTTTGGGGCGGACAGAATTTACGATTTGATGCTCGATAAGGAATTGTTCCCAGTTCAAGTATCTGAAACAACTAAATTAATGTTTGTCAATTTTGGAGAAACCGAAGCCAAACAGTGCGTGAAATGGGCTTATGCTCTTCGTTTGGAAGGAATTAATACAGAAGTTTATCCAGATTTGGCCAAAATGAAAAAACAAATGAAATATGCCAACGATAAAAACATACCCTTTGTGGCCTTGGTCGGTGACAGAGAAATTGAGTCAGGTTTACTGACGGTAAAAGATATGATCAAAGGAGACCAGTGGGAAGTTTCTATTTCTGATCTCATTAAAAAACTTAAATAATTATGCAAGTACATAACATTTCAGCTTATCATTTATCTCTTGAGAATATTGAAAATATTCTTGCAACGAATGCCTATTTAGAGTTAGGTGAAGGAGCACAAGATAGAATTCAAATCTGCAGAACCTATCTCGATAATAAACTAAAAAACTCAGATAGTCCTATCTATGGTATCAATACGGGTTTTGGTTCTTTGCATGACAAAACAATTTCGCCAAAGGATTTGAATCAATTGCAGAGAAATTTGGTATTGTCTCATGCTTGCGGAATGGGAGCAGAAGTGCCACAAACCATTGTAAAGCTTATGCTTTTACTTAAAATTCAAGGTTTGAGTTATGGGCATTCTGGAGTTCAATTGGTTACGGTAAACCGTTTGATAGACTTATACAACAACGACATTTTGCCAGTTGTGTATCAACAAGGTTCTTTAGGTGCATCAGGTGATTTAGCTCCTTTAGCACATTTGGCTTTACCATTAATAGGCGAAGGTGAAGTATATCACGATGGACGTAAAAAACATTCTTCCGAAATTTATGAAGAGTTTGGCTGGGAGCCACTTGTTTTACAAAGTAAAGAAGGTCTGGCTTTGCTAAACGGCACTCAATTCATGAATGCTTATGCTGTTTGGGAATATTTAAAAGCGAAAAAACTATCGGAACGAGCTGACTTAATTGCCTCTATTTCGTTAGAAGCTTTTAACGGCAGTTCAGAACCTTTTGACGAAGACCTTCATATTATTAGAAATCATACCGGACAGTTAAAAACCGCGAAGAATATTCGTCAATATCTTACAGGAAGTGAAATGATGAGACAGGACAAAAAACACGTTCAGGATCCCTATTCATTTCGATGTATTCCACAAGTTCATGGAGCTTCAAAGGATAGTTTAAAACACATAGAGAAAGTAATTGAAAATGAGGTAAATGCAGTTACCGATAACCCTACAATTTTCCCTGAAAAAGATAAGATTTTAAGCGGAGGAAATTTCCATGGACAGCCACTTGCTTTAGCGCTGGATTTGTTAGCGATTACATGTGCTGAATTAGCATCAATTTCAGAAAGAAGGAGTTATAAATTAATTTCTGGTCAACGTGATTTACCGCCTTATTTGGTAGCAAACCCTGGGTTAAATTCTGGATTTATGATTCCTCAATATACAGCGGCAAGTATTGTTAGTCAAAACAAACAGCTCTGTACACCTTCTTCAGTGGATACTATTGATAGTAGCAACGGTCAGGAAGACCATGTAAGTATGGGAGCTAATTCTGCGACAAAATGCTACAAAGTGGTTCAAAATCTACAGCGTGTATTGGGAATTGAGTTAATGAATGCTGCACAAGCTATGGAATTCAGACGACCATTAAAATCTTCCGTGAGAATAGAGAAATGTATTGCGGATTTTAGAGAGGAAGTTCCTTTTGTAGAAAACGACCAGTATTTGAGTCCTTTGATGAGGAAAGCCGAGGTTTTTGTTGGAAAGTAATTGGCTATTAGCTGTTAGCCTCTGGTTAGTGGCTAATAGCTAATGTCTAGCTTGCTACAATATTTCATGAGCAGGAATAACCTCAACCGTTTTTTTCATTTTTTTCTGTATAATTTTAAAATGATGTTCTGCGTCTTCGGAGATGAATGAAATGGCTTCGCCGTGATTTTTAGCTCTTCCTGTTCGGCCTATTCGGTGTACATAGTCTTTAGGTGATCGGGGTAATTCGTAGTTTATAACTACGGGTAAGGTTTGAATGTCAACACCTCTAGCAAGTAAATCTGTGGCTACAAGCACTCTTAATTTACCAGCTTTAAAAAGGCCTAAAGTCTCTACGCGGAAACCTTGACTTTTTTTACCGTGAATAGCCCTTGCTTGGATGTCGTGTTTATTCAATTTTATGGTAACCACATCTGCTTGATGAACAGAAGATGTAAAGACCAAAACTTGCTCTATATTTTTACTTTTAATTAAATGGCGCAGTAAGGGACCTTTTTGTTCATCAGAAACAGAATAAGCTATTTGTTTAATAAGCTCGATGCTTTCTTTCTCAGGTTCAATTTGAATTACTAAAGGATCATTTAAAAGGACTTGTTGAATGTTTTCTATATTTGGGCTCAATGTGGCTGAAAACAATAAATTTTGCCTTTTTTTTGGCAAAAAACTAAATATTTCGTCCATTTCTTTCTTAAAACCAAGATTAAGAATTTTGTCTGCCTCATCCAAAACGAGGGTTTTTACTTCAGAAAGCTGAACAGAATTTGAACTTAATAAATCCAATAATCGTCCGGGTGTTGCAATCAATATTTTGGCGTTGCTGAGGCGCATCATTTGTACATTTTTGGATGTACCACCATAAATTGCCATCGATTTCATTTTAAATGGTAAAACTTGACCAAATTGTCTAAAAACGGTATCTACTTGAATGGCTAATTCTCTAGTTGGCACCAACACCAATACACTAATGTGTCTTGGGCTTGATGTTTTAACTCCTTTAAGACTGGTCAATAATGGCAAAACATAACCTGCTGTTTTACCCGATCCTGTTTGTGCAATTCCAAGAATATCGTGGTTGGACAATACTGCTGGTATTACCGCTTCTTGAATGGGGTAGGGCTTAGTATAGTTTTCTTGGATTAATATCTCTTGAAAATATTTGGGAAGTCCTAGGGATGAAAATGGCATATTTTATTCTAAAATTTAAATTTCGTAAAATTAGATTGAATTCCTTAGGTGTAAGTCAAATTTTAGAGCCTTTTAATTGTGACTTGTGACAATCAAAAAAAGATTTAAAGAAATTAAGTTATTCGCTTTAATTGTTCTGATTAGATTCGACCACTATTGAAACGAACTAAAAGGAGTAACCCTATTCTTCAATACAAAACAAAAACCGTAGGTTTTTTATGTAAATCAATTTGCGATTTTTTCCAATCCTGAACTGTTTTAGTAATAATTCTTTCGCCTGATGTACTAATATTACAGGCAATGCAAAGTTTAGTAAGCGAGCTACATGTACTTAAAACTTCTTCCAAAATTTGGTTATTTCGAAAAGGAGTTTCCATAAAAATTTGACTTTGTTTTTTCGATTTAGCGTCGGACTCCATTCTTCGGATAAATCTAGTTCTTTCCCCTTTATCTTTAGGAATGTACCCGTGAAAAACAAAAGATTGTCCGCTCATACCACTTGCCATAAGTGCCAATAAAATAGAGGAGGGGCCAATCAATGGAACAACCTGAATGCCAGCCTCGTGAGCCAAGTTTACAATAGCGGCTCCCGGGTCAGCTACAGCAGGACAGCCTGCTTCGCTTATCAAACCTATGTCTTTACCGTTTTTGCAAGATTTTAAATATCCCGCTAGGTTGTTTTCAATTGTGTGTTTATTTAGTGGATGAAGGATAAGGTCGTTAAGAGGTTTCTCGTAACCGATTCGTTTCAGAAAATGCCGTGCTGTTTTTTCTTTTTCTACAATAAACTCATCCAATTCATTTGCAATAGAAACGGTTTGAGGAGCTAAGATTAGACTTTCGTTTTCTCCTCCAAGCCCACAAGGAATAAGATATAGTTTGCCTTCATTTTCCAATCTTCCAATTATTACTTCACAAGCGTTATTTAGCATTTGATATACGTTTTCAAAACCTTGTTCGCCTCCAAAATATGGATCAGGTACTTCATCAAAAGAATCAGGGTTATTGAGGTTTAAAAGCATTTCCACTTTGTTTTTATCGTCTTCATTTCTGGCAAGAGAAACCACATTGCCGTAGTTGCTTTTGTCCATTACATAAATTTGATCGAAGTTGTCGAAATCGTCAACTCCAAATTGACGACCTCGAAGATGAGAAATATCAACACCATGTTTTAATCCACTTTTTGCACTTCTTTGGTCAGGTTCTTGCCCAACATGGAAGTTGGCAGTTCCTGCAGAATCAACGGAAGCGTTTAATGCTGTTTTGTCTAATTTGTGCTGCAATATACCTTCGGCCAATGGCGATCGACAAATATTTCCCAAACACACCATTAATATTCGTTTTGATTTTTCCATTGGCAGCAAAGCTAATTGTAAATAATGCAAATGATTTTTTTTGCGGTTGCGAAATATGCAAATTTAAAAATGACTATACGCTTTGTTGGAACCTAATCCTTTGTTATGCCATTTGTAAATTTCAATTTTAACTTATAATATCATTTTTAGAAATATAAAAACTTTAATAAATATACTTTTATTCAATGTTCTAGCTGCAAATTTGTGTTTTACTCAAGGTGAAATTTATAAAAAAACGGTAAAAAAAAATGAATGTAAAATAGAGGAAATTGGTTCAGAAAAAATAAAATAACAGAAATCAGATAATATTGATGGTCCGTTATATTCTAATTTATAAAAAGAAAGTTCTTGTTATCATGTATGATAATGGTAATTATGAATATCCAAATGTAAAAGTAGCTGTAAAAACCGGATTCGGAAATGACGATAATGTTTCTTATTACCTTCCTTCAGCTATTGACCAAAAAGCAGTAGTTTCTTTAGAAATGGATGTTTTATTCTATCCTGTAGGGCAACATTTAGTTTCTTATGTTACTGGTTTAGGAATAGAAGGAGGATCAATGAATATCTTCTATCTTGAAAAAAGTGCTTTTGTAGCAGGGGGATTAGAAGATGAATATTCTGCTACCTCCAGCCCTTATGCTAGTTTATATTATTATAACGGGTTTAGTATTGAAGCTGGAAAGAATTTTGGTATTTCAGTTTTGTTGGGTCTTGGCCCAAAAAAGTTTTTAGACGTAGACAAACGAACCGAGTTTATGGTGAATTTTTCATTTAATTTAGGCTATACTTTTTAAGTTTTCCCGAAACTAGGAATGTTTTTTCGGCATTTTCATATCCATTTTTCTGTTTCTATAACCTAGGTTTTAACTCATATTGGGCAGTTCTTAAAATGGAGTTTCTCTTATTCAATTTCTTATAATAGAAATTGAAAAGCTAACTTTTTAAAATCAATCAAATATTTGCCCTAACTTGCTCAACCTTAAATTATCATAAATGAAACGTATAGTCATTGGGGTGATTTGTGTAGCATTCTGCCAAATCTCTTTTGCTCAAACTTCTGGAAACCTTGAAGTCGTTGGTTCTGCTGGGGAAGTTTTAAAAACAAAAGACGGCTCTGTAAGTTTTACAATTGGAGAAATTGCCATACAACAAATGGTAGATTCTAGCGATGAGTCAGCCGTTTCTGAAGGCTTTCAACAAATCTATTTTTGGATTACTCCTTTAGCAGAAGAATCCACTTTTGATTTTGAAGTTAAAATATGGCCAAACCCTACCGTTCGATTTATTAATATCGATCTTAGAGAAAACAAAGACAACCAAAATATAAAAGCTGAAATTTATAGTCTGTTAGGTGTAAAATTAGATGAGTTTCTCCCTTTCGAGAATCCGCAAATTGATTTAACTACATACCCGGTTAGCAGCTATATATTAAGGGTATATAATACCGATAATTTAGAAATTAAAGTATTTAAAATAACAAAAATGTAAAATCTTATTATTGAACTTTGAGGGTGTAAGCCTTTCAAATGTTGTTTAATATGGATTAAGAAAAATAAAAACAGAAAGATGAAAAAAATATTATTTCTTGCACTTTTAATTGGTTTCACATTATCTTCTTTTGGTCAAGCACCAAATTATTTTAATTACCAAGCTGTTTTGCGGGATGCAAATGGGGTAATTATTCAAAATCAAAATGTGTCTTTGAAGATTTCCATTCATGAACGACTTTCTGTTGGAATTATGGTTTATGAAGAGCAACATGCGGTAAATACAAATGGTGCTGGATTGGTAAACCTTCATATTGGAAATGGTACTAATAAAATGGGTTCCATTAATGCCATTGATTGGGGGAAAGATGTTTATGTAATTAAGATTCAATTGGATCCAACTGGAGGTTCGAATTTTAAAGTAATGGGTTTTGCCCAACTAGTTTCTGTGCCTTATGCTTTGTATGCGGCTAACGTAAATAATAGCGACACGAGTGCAAGTAACGAAATTCAAGTTATGAGCCTCTCAACCGATACTTTGTTTTTGAGTAATGGTGGTGGATTTGTAAAACTTCCAACAGGAGGAAGTGGAGGAATTAATAACGATAACGATTCCACCAATGAATTACAGACGATTACTTTAAACGCAAATAATATTACCCTTTCAAATAGTGGTGGAGTAGTTAGTTTGGCTTCTTATTTAGACAATACCGATGCTCAAATAATAAGTTTAACAAACGATACCTTGTATTTAAGTAATGGTGGAAAGGTTTTTTTGGGAGCCTACAATACGCCAAATACGGATAGTCAAACTCTTTCTATATCTGGAGCGACCTTAAGTATAGCAGGTGGGAATAGCGTTACTCTATCCACAGGTAGTGGTGGTCCGAATAACGATAACGATAGTACAAACGAACTTATTTCTTCATTTTCATTGTCAACTAATAATTTGCAAATTGTTGATGCAGGCGGAAGTAAAACTGTGAGCTTAGCAAGTTACTTAGACAATACAGATAGTCAAACTTTGTCTATAACTGGTAATACGATTAGTATTACAGGGGGAAACAGCATTACACTTCCATCAGGAAGTGGCCCAAATAACGATAACGACAGTACCAATGAAATTCAATTACTTTCTATTAGCGGAAGCATTCTTTCGTTGTCAAAAGGAAATTCAATTACGCTGCCAGCAGGTGGAGGTCCGAACAATGACAACGATTCTACCAATGAATTTCAAAATTTAAGTATTTCAGGTTCAACACTTACTATCTCAGACGGAAACAGCATTACGCTGCCAG
>TARA_B110000037_G_scaffold35786_1_pt1 | contig 11938 bp, 10 predicted proteins | sample TARA_B110000037 | Tara Oceans TARA_B110000037 (sample SAMEA4397196) | marine metagenome | biome: Polar Biome; feature: [MIX] marine epipelagic wind mixed layer (ENVO:01000061); material: water (ENVO:00002006), including particulate matter (ENVO:01000060) such as... | depth 10-100 m
ATAATATTCTAAACATAAAATAATTATAATCTTGTATAAATAATTATAAAATCATTTAATATAATCTATAAAAAATAATGGTATTAAAATTTCCAGATTATCCGAAGTTTCAACCAGATTTAACACCTTATGAAATGTTTAGCGCAGGTATAATTGGTGGTTCTTATTTTCGTAATATTACATCACCAAAAACTAATATTAAATATACATCAGATGACTATAAACAATTCAAGTTTTTACAGAAAATTCCAACATATAAACTAATTACCCAGAATTATGATAAAAACATAAATAGATTTAAAGTAAAAGCTGGTTCTAGTTACGAAGATTGGATGAATAAAAATTGGATTGATGAAAATAACGCACCAAGAGGTTGGATAGAATGGTATTGTCATTTTTATAATGGTAGAAGAACACTAGATGACACCCGACAAATTAAGAGATGGTTAAACTTTGCGTCAAAAAATAGCGGAAGATTTCGCATAAGATTTCAGAACATAATAACAAAAAACAATAAAAATACATTAGAATGTCATCCAGTTTTACAACAGAATCTATTGGAATGGGGGGTAGATGCCATAAAGATGAACCCGTAATTTTTAATCATATTACATAAATAATAAATGGAAATGGAAGACGAAGTTGTATTAACACATATTGAAGAATCAAAAACTAAACGAAAGATTTTACAACAGAAGAAATAAATGACTTATTTGGTAAAAGTTTTTCATAGAAACTTTACAAATAGTTTAGATATTTATAGTGTATTAAGTAAAACGATTAAAGAAAATGATAAAAACGCAAGTATATTATAGATTTTATAAAAAAGAAATAGTAATGATGGATGCTTTTATTAAGTCACAAAATACAAATTTAGATACCTTATAACATCAGACGCGAATAAGCATTAAATTAGTAAACGATTCTGTACAACCTAATATACATCATATGTATAAGCCAGATATTATCAATAAAGCAAACTCACGCTAAAAGTAGAATATGTGTTAATACAAAAGCCAGTTAGAGATTGTGATTCATTAAATATATTATTAACAGGAAATAAATATAAATATGATCCTATTAAAAAACACTGCGTAAAACAACAAAAACCTACAGTATTAACAAATAGTGCTGTAATAATTTTTTATTATTTAATAAGGAAGAACTTGTGAATATTTTAAGACTTTCAAGATCTTTAGAACTCGCAAGATCTGTAGGATTAATAGGACCCATTGGAAACTCAAAACTATAGGAGTTCAGGAGGTCGTAAAACACGTGTTGGAACTTCAAAAACTCAAATACCATCAGGATTTAAAGGCGGTAATCACTAAAAAATAATAACTCTTAAGTTAAAAAGTATAATTCATCCAATATATATATATGAAATCGCAATAACTACTGTTTTATTTATTTTTCCCGTGTTATTATGATCGTAATATAATCAACTTACCTAAAATATTATATATCATAACGGGTAGTTGTACGACTTGCAGCTCTTGTAGCACTTGCAGCACTTGTAGGTCTTTTAGCACTTGCCTCAAGTTCATCAAGTTCAGCAAGTGCATCAAGAAAATCACGTTCATCAAGTTCAGCACGTGTAGGTCTTGCAGCACGTGTAGGACTTGCAGTACTTGCACGTCTTGTAGCATTTGCAGCACTTTTATAAATTGCAGCACTTGCCACACTTGTACGTCTTGCAGCATTTGCAGCATTTGCATAAAATGCAGCACTTTTACGTCTTGCAGCATTTGCAGCACTTGTAAGTCTTGCAGCACTTGTAGGTCTTGCAGCACGTGTAGGACTTGCAGCACTTGTAGGTCTTGCAGCACGTGTAGGACTTGCAGCACTTGCAAGTCTTGCAAGTCTTGCATTATTTGCAAGTATTTTATCCCTCATAGCATTTGCATTAATTGCAACATTTGCACGTATTTGAGCATTTGCTGAACCTCTAGTATTACTTGGAGATGTAGGAGATACAGGAGATACGCTATCTTTTAAACGTGCTTTTGGTTTTAAAAAAGATTGTAGTCTTCTTTTAGAATTTGCGAGAGTTAGAGGATTTTTAAGTTTCATTATGTGGCTGTTAATATTTTCTATTATTTTTTTATATCTAACATCTTTAGCATTAGATCTTTCGATTCTTGCATCTATTAAAAGCAGGTTTTTCTGAATGGCTTCTTTGTTCTTATAATATTCATCGCTTAGTTTGTGTTTGTCTTTGTCACTAATAGATATTTCATTGCGTTTGCGCTCCCAATTTTGTAAATTTTTTCTTAATTGCATTGCTATATCTCTTTTTTTAAACCCTAAATCCACTTTTTTACCATCATTTTGTAGTTTTTTTTGCGTATAAAATTCTAATTTATCACCTAGCTTTTTTATATCTCTTCTATCAAGTTCTTCATTATAAGGACTTGGCATATTATTTATTATACAATATTTTAAAAATATTTAAAAATTAATTAAATTTACGCAAAAAATATATAAAACATAATAAACAACTTAAAATACAGAATACACTAATCCACCTTTTATTTACTCCAAATGTGTCCGGAAAGTGAACGAATACCTCACACCGGTTACTTTCTTTTCCACCGGAATTCCATGCGTGAATTCTTTCTGAAAATCACCACCCATTTGTATTACACTATATGATGTTGTTGGAACATCAATCACTTTTTTCTTTGTTTCTTTTTCACGAATCCGAAACTTCCTAACCACCCCCTGTGAAATCGCAATTACACCAGATTCGTCTAACGTTTTTTCGTTGTCACTATGGTCCGAAATATAATTATCACCTCCAATGTATCTATTCACCAAAATTCCGTTATACTCTATGTTAAACTGAGTGTTCACTATCTTCATTAACTCCATCAAATTTGACTTCAACGGTTTTGACGCTGCCAACTGATTGGAATAATGATAACCGATTGACTCGTCAGAAAAAAAGCCAACATCTCGTTGTTGATGAACAACCTTTCCCATAAACTTAATAGGCGGCTTGATAACGAGGTCATCTTTCACTTCTTCTACACACTTATCAATCAACTCACTATATTTTTCGTAAGAAAACACTTTCAAAACTGACCATTGCTAATGATAATTATAACATCATTTTTTCTAAATTATTAAAACTTTTTACATAAATAATAAAAATTTATATATATTAAACAATTATTTTTTTTATGTAGAAAGTTTTAATAATTTAGCAATTTTCTCAGCATCCATATTATCCGTATAATACCATTTTTTAACACTGGCATCCCATTTAGCCCCAAGTCCTTTAGCCGTATCTTTGTTACCAAAAGAAATATTAAGATGATGTTCTTTAACCTCAAGAGCTTTAAGTTTAGTGATTATATCATTATCACTTCCTTCATAAAACCAATGTTTAATATCCTTATCCCATTTAGCCCCAAGTGCCTTAGCGTTATCCTTAGATTCAAAAGGAATACTTAAGCAAATACGTTTAACAACTTCAAGGCCGATAGAATTATTTGCTAATTTATCAGCTTGTTCGTTACCATAAGAATGTTCATCCGATAGGCCAGTATGAGCGCGAATGTGTTCATATTTAATATTATTTTGTTCAACCAATTTATATAATTCGGAAACTAATTCGAAGTTTTTAATTTCGGACTTATCTTTTTTCTGTAACCATTTTTTAAAATTAGTAGCACATTTAATAACATATTCACTATCAGTGTATATGGTATATCTTTTTCCGTCATCTTTAACAATCTTAATAGCCTTAATAAATGCTAACAACTCAGCAACATTATTCGTTTGTTTATAACTCTTATCAACAGCTTCACTAATATTACGCTCGTCATTATCACAGAAAAATACACCTATTCCTGCTTTCGCATCAGGATATCCGTTTTTAGAACAAGCACCATCTGTATAAATAGGAATCATTTATAGTTAATATAATTAATGCTATCATTTTTTTATATTAACTTAAAGTAAAATGGAATATGTTTATGCCATAATTGTTATAATCCTAGTATTAAATGCTTTATTTTGGGCTTTATGTACTCACGAACATCATTGTAAATTTGCTAGTATGTTCGGAATAACACAATGTCCTCCACATTGGTTACATATTAGTTTCGGGTTAGTATTTTTTATATTAGCAATTGTAATTCAACAAAGAAATTATATATTTAATACTTCATAAATTTAATAATAGCATCTGTTGACGGACCAGCTCCGTTCCGCATTTTAAAAAACCCTTTAACCTGTTTAGAGTTAGAAGCTTGAATAATTTTTTTAATTTCATCAATAGAAAACCATTTGCGGGAAAATATTTCTTTATTTTTCTTAACTTCCCCATCCGAAATTTCAGCATCAGTAGTAACTAGAAATATAAGGTATTTATTACACCAAGTAAATGTATTTTCTAATGTATGATTTTTAGGAAAATCTAAACCTGCTTCTTCTTTATATTCTCTTAACATAGCAGCCCATGGTGTAGAATCCTTAGGATCTATAAGACCACCCGGTGGACCTAATCGACAATCTGTTTCGGTTAATGGTTCTAGAATAGTACCCGGTTTATGTGTCGGTTTATGTGTTAGCATTAATATCTGTTTATCTTTAACAAGTAAAACGTGAGCACTTTTAATCTTCTTATTCCAATTTACAGGATTTTTAATAAAGTCTAAATTATTACCAGAACTAACTACAGCTAAAGAATTTTGAATATAACTTGATGATGAATCTGTATTTGCATTTGTTGTATAAGATTGATAGGTTGCATAGTGTAATAAGTTTTGTTCTAAAGTTGCATTTATAAAATCCTCAGAATATACTAGATTATTAACATTGTTTAGTATTAATACAAAGAAAGGTTCCATTCTAATATTATTAACAATAGCATTACAAAGTTTTTCAATATCTGCTAATGTTATCTGATATTTGTTTAATTCATGATAGTCAAATAATTTTTTAATACCTTTTAATTCTCTAAAAGAAATAATAATTAATATAATTTTTTTAGAAGCTTCTAAATTATCATTTAATTTATAATGAAGGTCTAATAAAGAATCATAATGATCACCCCATAATGTCTTAAGTTCTTCAAAAGTATATCCACCTTTATTATATATATTATCCAATGATAAAGCACCACCTTTTTTAGAACATCCACCGCATTTACATTTACATACTTTCATTGTTTTATTTAATAAAAATATAATATAATGACAAATCCACTAGATATTGCGTGTATTTACGGGCACTATGAAACAATATTTGCTTTAAAAGATGAATATGGTGTAACTGAAAATGCTATTATAATAGCAGCAAAAAATAATCATACAAATGTTGTTATTGATTTATTAAAATATACAAATATCGATGCTAATATATTAAAAGATTCATATAATAATACATTATTATGTATCAGTTCTTCGAAAGGTAATTTAGTTTTAGCAGAAAGATTAATAAAGGAATTTAATGCCAATGTTAATATTCGTAATATTAATGCCAATTCACCTTTAATATTAGCTGCAAATACTGATAATTTACCAATGGTTGAACTGTTATTACAAAACGGTGCTATCATAAACGTCTTAAATAACTACGGTAATAGCGCATTCATAATAGCCTGTTATAGAAATAACACTGAAATCATAGATATCTTATTAACTAAATATAAACTAAGTGTTAATACAAAAGATGATGATGGAAATACCGCTTTAATTATAAACGCAAAATTAGGTAATATTAATTTTGTACGTAAATTATTAACAGACTATAACGCATCAGTATCTCTTAAAAACAATGAAGGTAAAAGCGCATTATTAGTAGCAGCCGAAAATGGTCATATTGATATTGTTAATATGTTAATAGATGAATTTAATGCAAATATATTAGATACAGATAATGATGGTAACAATGTAATAATATTAGCAGCCGAAAATGGTTTTACAAATACAATTACAGAATTGATAGAAAAATATAATACTAATATTAACTCTAAAAATAATACAGGTGATACTGCTATAACATTAGCTTCTAAAAATGGTTTTATAGATACCGTTAATAATATAACTACAACATATGACGTTGATGTAAATGTTCCAAATAATAAAGGTGATACTATTATAACAATAGCTGCCCGAAAAGGTTATATTGATACTATAGATTTATTAATAAATGATGTAAATGATGAAAATGTAGTAAATAATTCATTTATAATAGCAGCAAATAATGGTCACGAATCTATTGTTGAACTGTTAAGTACAAAAACCGAAGTTAATAAATTAAATGAATTTGGAAACAATGCTATTATAATAGCGGCAAGTCGTGGTTATTTAAATATAGTTCGCAATTTAATCGAAAATCACAATGTTAATATAAATACAGTGAATAGTTTATCATATACAGCTTTAATGCATGCGTGTATTATAAAAAATAAAGAATTAATAGAATATTTAATACAATCCGGAATTAATACAAATTTACAAAACGATGAAGGTAATACTGCTTTTAGTATTACAGCATATTATGGGTACAATGATATAGTATTATTGTTAGCGGCCAATTATAGTGTTAATAAAAATATTAAAAATAATAAAGGAAATGATGCTTTATTATTAGCAGCTATTCAAGATAAAGAAAATATAATACAAACTTTAGTTTTATTATTAAATATGAATATTAATATTGTAAATAATAATAATGAATCTGCTTTAATTATAGCTGCGAATTACAAATATACATTATTAGCGAATACGTTAATCAATAAATTAAATATAAATACGGATATTAAGGACATTAATAATAATACTGCTTTAATGTTAGCATCAAAATCAGGTGATATAAATATAGTATCCTATATTTTGAATAAATCTCTTGTAACATTAAATGATAAAAACAATGAAGATTATACAGCTTTATTATTGGCTGCTAAAAATGGCCATAGTGACATTTGTAGTTTATTAATAACATATAATGCTTTATTTACGACAGTGAATGAATATAATATTAATATGTTAGCAGCAACATATGGATTTAATGATGTATTAAATATAACATCAACATATGTAAACATTAATATTGTAAATAGTAAAAATGAAAGTGCCTTAACATTAGCAGCAAAAAATAATAAAGTTTATACGGTTGTGTATATCATTAAAACTTTAAATGGAACCACTGATTATCTAATTGGTTATGAAAAGTTTGATAAAGTTACCGCTGCTTTCTTATACGTAAAAAACATATAAAAGTTTCAATATTATTAAACTAACAAATGGCTGAAATATGTATAGGTGTAGATTTAGGAACAACTTATAGTTGCGTGGGTATTTATCAAAATGGGCAAGTTGATATAGTTATAGATCCGCATTCGGGTGCAAGAACAATGGCATCTTATGTTGCTTTTACCGAAACCGAAAGATTAATCGGTAACATTGCTAAAAATCAATCTTCTATGAATCCTAAAAATACAATTTATGATGCTAAAAGGTTTATAGGTATGAACTTTAGTGATCCAAAAATAAAAGAAATATTACCACGTTATCCTTTTACTATCAAAGGTGATAATAATGATAAGATTTATTTTGAAGTAGAATATAAAAATGAAACAAAGAAGTTTTATCCTGAAGAAATAAGCGCAATGTTATTAGGAAGAATGAAAGAAATTGCGGAAGAATATACTAATAAGAAAGCCACTAAAGTAGTTATTACTATCCCTGCGCATTTTTCGGATTCTCAACGTAATGCTACGAAAGCAGCCGGTAAAATTGCTGGTTTTGATGAAGTCCTTAGAATCATTAATGAACCAACTAGTGCTGGATTAGCATATGGTATTGAAAAAAATACATCATCTAGAGAAATTAATATTCTTATTGTAGATGTTGGAGGAGGAACAGCTGATATGTCAATTTTATCAATAGATGGTGGTTTATATGAAACAAAAGGAACAGCGGGTGATAAGTTTTTAGGTGGTTCTGATGTGGATAATAAGTTAGTAGAATATATAGTAACAGAGTTTAAACGTAAGTTTAAATGTGATCCGAGTAGTTCTTTAAAAGCGATGAAAAGGTTTAGAAATGCGGCGGAAGATGTGAAGAAGAACTTATCAACTTCTACAACTTCTAGTATTGAAATTGAATCTGTATTTGAAGGGAATGACTTTAATAGTTCTATTACTAGAGCAAAGTTTGAACAAATATGTAGTCCTATTTTTGAAAAGTGTATTACATTAATTAAACAGGTGATGGATGATACTAATACGAAAATATCGGATATTAACGAAATAGTGTTAGTGGGTGGAAGTACTCGTATTCCTAAATTACAAGTAATGATATCTGAGTTTTTCAATAATAAAGTATTAAATAAATCAATCAATCCAGATGAAGCTGTATGTGTTGGTGCTGCTATTCAAGGTGCTATATTGACAAATACAGGTGATGATAAAACGAAAGACCTTTTATTGGTGGATTGTTGTTCTTTGAATCTTGGTATAAAAACCAATGGATCTATAATGACACCGTTAATTGAGAAGAATTCCGCAATTCCTATTAAGAAATCGCAGATTTTCAGTACCGCTGAGAATAATCAACCTGCTGTAACTATTGAAGTCCTAGAAGGTGTTTCACCTATAGCTGATAAAAATAGAAAGTTAGGTTCTTTTAATTTGGAAGGATTACCAGCGATGCCTCGTGGACAACCTCAAATAGAAGTTACTTTCTCACTAGATGCGAATTCTATATTAACTGTATCGGCCTTAGAGAAATCAACAGGTATTATGAAGAATATTGAAATAAAACAGGATGATAATAAATTGACAAAAGAAGAAATTGATAAAATGATAGAAGAAGCTGAAAAGTTTAAACAGGAGGATGAAGAAAGAGCTAATAATATTATGAGTAGAAATAGATTAGAAACTTTATTATATGATAAAAAGAATAATGTAGAAACTGAAGCGGATGATGTTAAAGCAACTTTAATGCCTATAATAGACGAAGGTATATCTTGGTTAGACAATAATAAAGAAGCAACAACCGAAAGATATGAAGAATTGCTTAAAGAGTTTAGTGAAAAGTTAGGGTTGGGTAGTTCTGAGTGATTTTTTCCTTATTTTTTTTAATTCATAATATAAACATTTTCTAGTAAATAGATAATATATATTATGAGTAATTTAGATATATTAGAAGTAGCATTGAATAATATACGAAATAAACTTACTTCTTTTTATAGTTTAGTAGCAGACATTGATAATCGGTTAGTCAATGCTGAAAATTATTTACTGGATAACGGAGACACTTTAAATCCTATATTATCCAATATTGACGAAGGTTCTATTTTTACAATTTATTCGGAAGCCACTAGAGATACGAGAACAGAACCAATTAGATTAGAAGATATACATTTAAGAGCTACTAAACCTTTTCTAAATAATCCAGCAACACCATTAAACACCTGTAATGTTTTAATGACGCCTATTACTTTTAGTAATTTTAATAGATATTTTACATCTCGATTAAGTGATACATTGGAATTTTATATAACCGATTTACGAAAAGACATTCGATTATCTTTAGAATCTAATGAACCTTTCTTAGTAGGACCAACCCTATTACCCAACAGTAACTTTAAGATAATAAATAACTCTTTCACAATTCAACCTGATTTCCGAGATATGACAATTGATATAAATATTAGAGCATTAGATAGTTCTAATGTATTAAAATATGAACAATATAATAGTTTTAATTATTTAAGTGATCCTTATACAATAAGAATAATAGAACAATTCGTTTCCCCTATTATACAACATTTCCCAACAAGTAATACTATTATATTTCCACATACGGCTTATTATATTAACAATCATATAAAACAAAATGTTTTATTTTTAAAAACGAATATTGCTAGTGTAGATAATAGTGTAATAACGAATGACGATAATATACTATCATTATATTACGAATATGAATTACCTATAGAGAATGTAGTATTTACAACTGTTCCGAATAATAATTATTGTAATATAAATACAGATTATTATTATAACTTTGATTACCGTGGATCTAATAATGAAACGAAAGATACTATTCTTCAGGTAAAAGTATATGACCCGCTTTATTATACTTATTACGAAAATAGTAAAACAATAACGAATATAATCATAAAAGAACCATCGCCTATTAATTTAATATCAGAATCATATTGTAATTTAATAGAAACAGCCTATAATAGTTTTGAAATTGATTTTGATAAACTTTTTATTAATAATGTTAATAATCCGATTATTTATTCATTATCGTCAAACATTATAGAACCATTAAATAACAGATATAATAATAAAGAACTTATTACTTATAATACAGATACAACTATTCAAATAAATACTGATTATCGTGGTATAAATTATGATATTATAATAAAAGCGATTGACCCAACTTATCCAACATTACCGACATATTATAATGTTAATGTTACTGAAAAAGAAGCACCTATACCGACGATAACAACATCAATATTAGAATATAGTAATGCGGTAACTGTATCGTCTTCTATTAATTTAAATAATAATTTTACATCAGGTACATCAAATATTAATCTACAATATAGTTTAACATCAAATAATTATCCTACAGATTATTATGCTGATATTTTTAGTATTACTGATAATATATTAAAAGTTACACTTGATAGGTATTATAATGATTTTCGTACATTACAAAAAACCATAGTCGCAACAGATGTAATATATAATGTATCAAATATGATTGATGTTATATTTTACCAAAAACCTATTATAAATGTTATAAAAGAAACAGATACTTTAAATGATATTTACACATCAACCCATATAATTATTAGCAATTATTTAACACTTAATAAGCATAATGATATGCTAATGTATGATATAACTAGTAATAATGTTCCTAAATCTAGATTAAACCCGGATAACCCATTGGTTACTAAAAATCATTCAGATTTTATAATAAATCCGGATTATCGTAATGACCCTTATAATTTAACAATTTCATCTTATATTAATACACCGTTATATTCTAACTTTAAGTTTAATTTTTCAATAAATGTAAATGAAAGAAAATTAACATTACCATATGTTATTAATGAAACCGATAAGTTTGTTGGTAAAGCGTATACTTTATCTAATAATGAAATTACATTAAATTTAGAATCTATATTCTTTAATACAATTATTGGAACTGATTTAAAATATATTGTAAATCCGATTGACACCACAAGATATAGTATTACAGCTGATAGTATTACTTTTAAACCAGCATACCGTTCAACTACTTATAACCTAGTAGTAAAAGCTTCCAATTTAGAATATAATATTATTTCTACAGATTCTTTCAAAATTAATATTACTGAAGAGAATCCTATAGTGTCAATAAAAGACTTTGAAATTATTAATACTAATGATATAAAAAATTATAATTTAACCGAATATTTTAACAATAAAGCGGGAGACTTTCAAGATATTAATTTTTCAATTAGATATTTGGATTATATTAATATAAAAAACGAAATCAATGTTAGGTCTAATATTGATAATACTAAATCTGCCGTAAATATAATTGATAACAGTTTAGAGTTTATTCCTGATTATCGTAATTTATCATATTATATTTCGATTGATGTTAAAAATACAACATATAATACAGGTATTACTAAAAACATTACAGTTATTGAAAGTCAAAAACCAAACATATCAACACTAAAAACAATAGATACTATTGTAACTCTTAACGAAAACTTCTTTACATTAGACTTTAATGACTATTTCGATATTCGTTATCATTTAACGTATTTCCCAGAAGTATCTTTAGTATTCCAAATAGAAATAACATCTGAAATAATTACAAGTGATATAATAATCAAATTGTATTACGATGAAGATACTAATAGGTTATATTATGCTGATAGTTTTGGTGATAAAACG
>TARA_B110000037_G_scaffold89384_1_pt1 | contig 11932 bp, 8 predicted proteins | sample TARA_B110000037 | Tara Oceans TARA_B110000037 (sample SAMEA4397196) | marine metagenome | biome: Polar Biome; feature: [MIX] marine epipelagic wind mixed layer (ENVO:01000061); material: water (ENVO:00002006), including particulate matter (ENVO:01000060) such as... | depth 10-100 m
CAATATCCATCAAACTACCTCCTCCGAGTTTTTTTTGGTTTACGATACTTCCTGGATTGTCATCAAAAAATGAAAATGAAGACTGAATTGTTTTCAAGGTTCCTATCTCTCCAGAATCAATCAATTTTTTTGCTTTTATCCACTGAGGATGGTACTTGTACATAAATGCTTCCATAATTTTTAATCTCGGATGTTTTTTTGCCTCATCCATCAATTTCTTCGCTTCAACACTACTCAATGCAATTGGCTTTTCAACAAGTACATGCTTCCCAGCCCTCAAAGCCTTAATTGCCCAGTCTACATGAAGATGATTTGGCAATGGAATATAAACGGCATCTATAGAGGTATCATCTAACAAATCTTGATAGGCTCCATAATGTTTTGAAATATTAAAATGTTTCGCAATATCCTTTGCCTTTTGCTTGCTTCTGGATGCTATTGAAGTAAGTTCTGCATATCGACTTTTTAACATAGCTGGAATCACAAAATCTGTTGCAATCCATGCAGTCCCTAATATTCCCCATTTTATTTTTATTTCCATATAAAATCAGTTTAGCTCGTATATACGCACTCCAAATTAAGGATACTTTTTGATTAATTTTCCGTCTATTCCTATTGATTTATTTTCTTTTAAAATCACTACTGCTACGCTGTCACCAAAAGCGATATTATGATTTTCAATTTATTTTCTTATAAAAAAAAACGCATTAACTTATTAACCCACAGGCTGTCAATGCGTTTTTTATTGAAACTTTAAACTTTATATTTACATAAAAATTGTTTAAAGTTATGTTCATTTTATTAGGATACTATTTGTTTTCTTTTATTGATAATAACAAATAATAAAGCGAGTGAAATCAACCCAGCGGTTCCCATAGCTCCAACTATAATTGAGTCTATATCACATTGCAACCAAGCATATTCTGGTGAAAGATCTCTAAAGAATGTTCCCCAAAGAATTACAAAAACACTAAATACTACAGAAGCAATACCTTGTGCCTTAGAAATTTTAACATTAAAAATAGCCAGTAGAAATAATCCTAAAATTCCACCACCAAATATTCCTGATACTTGCCACCATAAATCCAACGCACTAGTTGCATTAATCATCAAAAGTGCAAATAAAATTCCAAAGATGCCCCAAACTACGGTTGACCACCTTAAGAAACTAATACTCGTTTTTTCAGTCGGATTTGTTTTAAAATATTTAGTATAGTAATCTTCATACAATACGGTAGCGGAACAATTTAATGCTGAATCAATGGTACTCATTGATGCTGCCAATATCGCTGCGATAATTAGCCCTTTTATACCCACAGGCAACTCCGTTGAAATGAAATAAGGAAATACCTTGTCGCCTTTTAAATCGGCTGGATCTAATACATTTTCTGTTCCTGAATAAAAAGCAAACAATGCTGATCCTATGTACAAAAATATCATTGTTAAAGGCAAATACATCAACATGGCAAACCAAACAGATCGCTTCGCTTCCTTCTCCGTAGACACCGATGCATACTTTTGCGTATAATTTTGATCAGCCATCAGATTTCTAATATTTTCAGACAATCCGTAAATAATCATTACCCAGATAGTTCTACTACTCAATGACAATGAACTGTCTCCTAGGCTGAATTTATTTGCATCAATTGCATTCTGAATTAAGTATTCTGGTTTGGCAAAAATCTCAATCGTTAAAAGGTACGCTACAAATAACACTCCTCCAATCATAATAGCAGATTGCATTACATCTGTCCAAATCACGGCTTCCATACCTCCCATTAACGTATAGATAATGGTGACAACTCCAATAATTACAATAAGTGCTCGAATATCAATATCAACAAATGAGGTTAACAATAAAGATGACAAGTATAATATTACAGCCGTTCTACCCACCATAAAAAGCAGAAACGAAAAAGAAGCATACACTCTTCCCCATTCACCAATTTTATCTTCCAGATATTTATAAACAGAAATGATATTGTTTTTTCTATAATGTGGAATCACATATTTGGTAACAAACCAAGTAACTGGTATTGCCGTAAGTGCAAATATAACTGGATGCCAATTTGAATCAAATGCTTTACCAGGAACGGCAATGTACGAGACACTACTCGTATATGCACTCATTACAGCGATACCGGCTGCCCATGCAGGTATTCCTCTACCAGCCACCATAAACTCTTCTGAAGTTTTGGTTTTTCTGAAGAAATAAATTCCCATCCCTACTAAAATTAATCCGTAAACAATTAAAATAGTGGTGTCAATAGTTCCTAGTTGATAATTCATGTTTTTTTATTTAATGAGTATATTCATACTCCTCGACATATTTTTTTATAATCGCTCTGTTTTCATCGTCAAAATTACGCAAAGGCATCGCCATATAATCTTCACAAACCCCTAAAGCTTTCAGCGCAGATTTTGTCCCTTTTATAAATCTGGAAACGAATTCACCTGTATCATAAATAGTATCATATAACTTCAAAACTTTTTCACGAAGCCGCGCAATTGTTTCAGTATCATTAGCAACAGAAGCATCGTATAAATCTACAAATAATCTCGGAAAGAAGTTTGCTCCTCCTGCAACCGCACCATCTCCACCATACATAATTGTTTCTGGCAAAAACATTTCAGTTCCTGTAATTAAAGAAAAGTTAGGGTCATTTTTAAATTCTTCTATCAATGCATAGAAGTAACCTACATCCCCAGAACTGTCCTTAATGCCTATAGCTCCTAATTCTTTTGATCTCTTTATCGTATCTAGAGTCAAGTGCATTTTTGTGCAACTTGGCATATTGTACATTATAAATGGTAGTGGTAACTTCGGAACTAATTCTTCCAAATATTCTACCATTTCAGATTGGGAAATCGGCATATAATATGGCGGTGCAATTACAACTGCATCCGCTCCCGCCTCTTTTACGTGTTCTGCTATTTCAATAGATCCATCAAAAGATGTATCTGTAATTCCTACAAGTACAGGGATTCTTTTTGCAACTAATTTACACGATTCTGTGATTAACTCTTTTCGTAACTCGTAGCATAAACTAGGTGCTTCTCCATTTGTGCCAAGCAAAAAAATACCATGTACACCACCTGTAATTAGGTGGTCAATTAAGTTTGTCAGTCCTTTTTTATCTAATTTGCCATCCTCTGTTAACGGTGTAATCATGGGTGGTATTATTCCTTTTAATGGTAATTTCATTTCGTCTAAATTTTATTGAGCTAAATAAATTTAAATTAGGGCAAAACATCACAATAATTTTATTCATCTTACATCATATATTGACAAATGAACCAATTATATTATGTATTTTTGAGAAAAAAAGTTAATATAAACAAAGTATGGAATTTGTTTTTGAAAAAATTATCTTACCGGGAAGACAATCTTTTATTACAAGGAAATTACCTTTAATGGCAAATGAAAGGATTCATTCGCACACAAATTTTGAACTGAATTTAATTACCCATGGCTCTGGAAGAAGAATTGTAGGAGATAATATTTCTGGATTTGAAAGAGGAGATTTAGTTTTACTTGGAAGAGATCTTCCCCATTGTTGGGAAGTTTTAGATCATGAAAAAAATTATGAATCTACATGTATTGTAACCCATTTTACTGAAAACATTCTAAAATCAGCTTTTTTTAACATGCCAGAACTTGATAGCATGTTTAATTTATTAACAAGTGCGAATCGCGGAATTCGTTTTAAAATAATTGATATTAGTGAAATAAATGGGCTGCTTGAAAAGATGGTAGACTTGGTAGGATTAGAATATTATATCAATCTCCTTCAGATATTCAATATACTTTTAAAAGTTAAAAAAACTGAATTTCTTTCAAATCCAGTGAATCCAAATGCTCCGTTTTCAGCAAATCTTGAAAAAATAAATAAAGTTTACGAATATGTATTTCAAAATATTCAAGAAGGCATTAAACTAGAAGATGCCTCTTCGGTATTAAATATGGCTCCGAGTTCATTTTGTAGATATTTCAAGAAGAAAACAGAAATTACCTTTATGGAATATGTTAAAAGCGTTCGTGTTGGAATCGCTGCAAAATTATTGGCCGAAACAGATAAACAAATCACTAAGATTTGTTATGAATGTGGGTATAACAATCTTGCAAATTTTAACCACTACTTTAAGAAAAGTATGGGTTTAACTCCAACTGATTACCGTAAAAGCTTTAGACATGACTAATAATTTGTTACTTTCTTTTTTTCAAATAGTTGATTAAATTTTTAACCCCAGCTGTTTGGCTCTCTCTATTTCTAATTCTAAAATATAGAACTATTCTTCAGCAGTTACCTGTTTTTACCTCTTATAACGTTCATATTATATTGTTTTGCCGTCCTTTTATATTCAAAACGTTTACTTACCCATATCGGTTATGATTAATTGCGGATGTACTTCTTACATACGTTTTTTAGAGCCAGAGTCTGGTATTACAATACATTCTTAATAGTTTTTTTACAATCTTTTTAATTACATTTAACTATGAACCTGGGATATAACAAATAATGTCACGCTCTATTTTATAACTCTAAGTTCGCATTTGAGGATGTATATAGGCAAACTCCATAAACTTGTTATGCCTTTTCCGAAATTATGGAATGGTACTCATCAATTTAAAAAAAGTAGGGTTCTAATCCATAGACAAAATATCTTACTAATTACATCGATATTTAATGTATTGCAAGTAATGAGAAGATTAAACCTCTATCTTTGTCATTCATGCAAAACGAAGTCATAAATTATATCCCAGAGAACGCTACTGAACTTGTACTTGAGTTACTCAATGAGTATCCACATGTCCTTAAAATTGTTAATCAAAGACAAACTAAGCATGGTGACTTTAGAAAGACTATTGATGGTAGGTATCAAATAACAATTAATAACTCCTTAAACCAATATCAATTTCTACTGACCCTAGTTCATGAAATTGCCCACTTGGCGACTCATTTAAAATACAAAAGAATAAAACCACACGGAATAGAATGGAAGATCAGTTTTCAGCATTTAATGTTGCCATTTGTACGTCCTGAAATATTTCCAATGAGTATCTTACCTTATCTGGCAAATTATTTAAAAAATCCAAAAGCGAGCACAGATACAGATGTAAACTTATCACTTGCGATGAAACAATTTAATAAAAAGTCGGATAAGAGTTTTATATTTGAGGTGCCTCTGAATGGTGTATTTAGTTTTAAGGACAAAACTTACATTAGGCAAAATAAAAGACGTACTCGTTTTGAGTGCTTAGAATTAAGATCAAAAAGACTTTATCTATTCAATCAAAATGTAGAGGTTGAACTAGTCACAATAAAATAACATATGAATAATAATTATTTCGGTGTAATAATGGCCGGCGGCATTGGATCAAGGTTTTGGCCAATGGGAACGGAAGCATTTCCAAAACAATTTCAAGACTTTCTAGGATCTGGAGAATCATTAATTCAAAGTACTTATGCCCGGCTAAAAAAAACGATTCCATATGACAATATCTTAATTTCAACGAATACAAAATATAAAAATTTAGTCCAAGAACAACTACATTCTATACCGGAAAAACAGTTGCTCCTGGAACCATCTCTGAGAGATACGTCGGCCGGTGTATTATACGCTGCTTTAAAAATAAATTCTATAAACCCTAATGGAGTAATGGTCATTGCTCCTAGTGATCACTTGATTGACGATGAGGAAGCTTTTGGCAAGAAAATTAAAGCAGCACTAGACTATTGTCAACAAAACGATGTATTAATGACCTTAGGAATAGAGCCTAGTTCTCCTAATACAGGCTATGGTTATATACAATATAAAGAAAGTGCTGATTCGTTTAAAAAGGTAAAACAATTTACTGAAAAACCAACGATAGAAATTGCCGAAGAATTCATAAAAAGTGGTGACTATTTATGGAATTCGGGTATTTTTATTTGGAGCGTAAAAAGCATTTTAAAAATGTACAAAACTGCGTTACCCGAAATGTTTGAGTTACTGTCAGGTGGAACTTCTGTTTACAATACCGAAAATGAAATCGATTTTATAAATAACAATTATTCGAAAGCGGAAAGGATTTCTATCGATTTTGGAATACTGGAAAAAGCCAACAACATTTATGTATTACCTGTTGATTTTGGTTGGGATGATCTCGGAACTTGGGGGTCATTTCACGACAAACTTCCAAAAGACGAGCAACATAATGCAGCAGTTGGTGGCGACGTTATTTTTAGAGATGCATCGAACAATATAGTAAGAACACAACCTGGTAAAAAGGTAGTAATTCAAGGGTTGGAAAATTTTATTGTTGTTGAAAATGAAGATGTTTTATTAATTTGTCCAAAAAATGCTGAACAAGATATTAAAGAAATCAGTTTAGATGTAAAAAATATATTTGGAAAAGAATATACATAATGTTATGAATGATCAAATATACAATCAAAACAATAACGAAAATCAAGCGCCAAAAATCGATATTGGGGTAATTTAGAACGATTTTATTTCAAAAAGTAATTTTAGATATTGGGCTTGATACAGATAGAAAATATACCATTCAAGATATAAAAGATAATATTTCTATGAAAGGACATAATGCTTGTGTATTGGTCTTTTCTGTTTTAATTGCCTCTATAGGTTTAAACATCAGTTCGGCTGTAGTTGTAAATCGATGCCATGTCAATCTCCCATCTTATGGAGCCTGTTTTAGGAGTTCGTTTATCTATTGGAATAAATGACATAGATACTTTACGTAGATCTTTTGTACATCTTGGTGTTATGGTCAGTTTTAGTTTCGTAACTTATTTACTTTTTTTTCAACCCCTCTTTTTCAAGATTTAACTCCAGAAATTAAGTCCAGAACAGTTCAAGATGTTCGTGATGTTTTCATAGCTGTTGCGGGTGATCTTGTTTTAATTATTACGATAAGCAGAAGGTGTAAACAAAAAATATAATTGCTGGAATTGCGATTACCAGCGCTTTGATGACATTATATTTGGCGGGTTATGCTTACGCCTTTGGTGATTTTTATTTTTTCTTAGCAGCCATGTTATTATTTACAATCAACACCATATTTATTACACTTGAAATATTTCTAATCGTGAAATTTCTAAGATTTTCCATAGTTAAATATATCAATTCGGTAAAGCGAAGAAAAATTACTCAAATGGCCTCTACCGTTGCCATTATTATATTTGGATTTAGTGTGTTTCAGTTTATAAAATTATATCAGAAGTAGCAATTCAACAATAAGGAAAAACATTTAATTATTAAAATGAAATCGCGAGGTGATCACATTTTTGATGTAGATAGTAAATTACACTAAAAATGAAATTAAATTATTGGTGTATGGGAATGTGTTAAAGGAACAATAAATTCGTAATTGGAATGAAAGACTCATCGATTTTAACTTAATTGATACCAAATTAATATTAGAACAGAGTCAGGATTCCGATTTACAACAAAAAGTAGAAGAACAATCTAATTTATATGCCCGAAATCAAGAGATCATCTCTTCTAGAGATCAAAATATCGAAAAAAGAGAAGATCAAATTATACGTCTTCAAAACGAACTAAATAAATATTACAAAGTTTCTTTTATCCAAATCAGCAAAGAAGCAAAAGCCAATTACAACGTTTTAAAATCGTTGAGTTATGGCAATAACAATAAGTACAAATTTTAAATCTAATGACACGATATCTGTTTTTGGAGCAGCTTGGTATGCTTCAATTCCGAATGCCAAACAACAAGAGAATAAATTGCAAGTGCAGCTTAAAATAAGATTAGATTAGAGTTAGACTCTGTAAGGATTATAAAGAACTAAATGCGTTCATACCGTTCTTATAAAGAGAATTTATTAAAATCTAAAAATTAACGGAAATAAAGATCGTTTTATAAACTATCTCTTTTCTACTGGCACAAACTCACGTAAACTTTCTCCAGTATATATTTGCCTTGGTCTGCCTATTGGCTCATTATTTAAACGCATTTCTTTCCATTGAGCAATCCATCCTGGCAAACGACCCAATGCAAACATGACTGTAAACATGTCCGTTGGGATACCCATAGCGCGATAAATAATACCTGAATAGAAGTCAACATTTGGATATAATTTTCTAGCTACGAAATAGTCGTCAGCTAAAGCCTGACTTTCCAGTCCTTCTGCAATGTCTAATACGGGATCTTTTACACCTAAATTACCTAAAACTTCATCAGCCGCCTTTTTAATAATTTTTGCTCTTGGATCAAAGTTTTTATAAACTCTGTGACCAAATCCCATTAAACGGAATGGATCATTTTTATCCTTAGCCTTAGCCATGTATTTATTTGTATCTCCTCCATCCTTTTTAATACCTTCTAACATTTCAAGCACCGCTTGATTTGCACCACCATGTAACGGACCCCATAATGCAGAGATTCCAGCAGAAAGTGACGCAAATAATCCAGCATGTGAAGAACCAACAATTCTCACTGTAGATGTAGAACAGTTTTGTTCATGATCTGCATGAAGAATTAATAATTTATCTAAGGCATTAACTATAATCGGATTTTGAATATACTTTTCATTTGGTTGTTTGAACATCATTTTTAAAAGGTTCTCTATATAGCCCAATGATTTCTTTCCATAATCTAACGGTAACCCTTGCTTTTTACGCATCGTCCAAGCTACTAACACCGGAAATTTCCCTAATATCCCAACAACAGAATTATACATATCTTCTTCTGAGTCAATATCTACAGCACCTGGATTAAAAGCAGTTAAAGCACTTGTTAGAGAAGATAAAACACCCATAGGATGTGCAGATTTTGGAAAAGCATCTATAATCTTCTTAATATCATCATCTACAACAGAATTCTTCTTAATATCGCTATTAAATTTATCCAACTGTTCTTGTGTTGGTAATTCTCCGAAAATCAATAAAAATGCAACTTCTAAAAAGTCTGCCTTTTCCGCTAACTCCTCAATAGAATACCCTCTATAGCGTAAAATTCCTTTTTCACCTTCCAAAAAAGTGATTTCACTCAAACATGAACCGGTATTTTTATAACCTCTGTCAATCGTTATTACTCCTTCAGTTACTCCTCTTAATTTAGAAATATCAATAGCACTTTCATCCTCAGTTCCTGTATATATAGGGAATTCATACACTTTACCTCCTACTTCTAACTTTGCTATTTCTGACATATTTTATCTGTTTTATAATTCATTTATTTGAGCTGCAAACTTACGAAATATTGACTTAAAATAAAAGTTTAATTTTTTTACAAAATACTAAGTAGTTCTATTTCTCATCCTAAATTCCTAGTAATAGGATACATAAAAAAAACCAGTATTCTATAGAATACTGGCCTAAATTTTTAATAACGGTCAACCTATTTTAGGCCAACTTAAACTAAACTTAGTTTATTTTAAAAGCTTTTTCCTGAGGATAATATGCCGTATCGCCCAATTCCTCTTGAATTCTCAATAACTGATTGTACTTCGCCATTCTATCAGAGCGAGATGCAGAACCTGTTTTGATTTGTCCTGTATTCAACGCTACTGCTAAATCAGCAATTGTATTATCTTCCGTTTCTCCAGATCTATGGGACATTACAGAAGTATATCCTGCATTATGCGCCATATTCACTGCAGCAATAGTTTCTGTTAAAGTTCCAATTTGGTTAACTTTAATCAAAATTGAATTTGCAATACCTTCATTAATTCCTCTTGAAAGACGCTCAACATTTGTCACAAATAAATCATCCCCAACTAACTGAACTTTATCTCCAATTTTTTCTGTTAAGTATTTCCATCCTTGCCAGTCATTTTCATCCATTCCATCCTCAATAGAAATGATTGGATATTTAGCCGCTAATTCTGCAAGATAATCTGCTTGTTCTTCAGATGATCTAATTTTTCCAGAATCTCCTTCAAACTTTGCATAATTATATTTACCATCCACAAAAAATTCAGCAGCAGCACAATCCAACGCTAACATTACTTCACTCCCTGCTTTGTAACCTGCCTTATCAATCGCTTGTAATACTGTATCTAACGCATCCTCTGTGCCATCAAAAGTTGGTGCAAATCCACCTTCATCACCTACAGCAGTACTTAAATTTCTATCGTGTAGTATACTTTTTAAGTTATGAAAAATTTCAGAACCAATTTGCATTGCATGCGTAAAACTTGTAGCTCCAACAGGCATTACCATAAATTCTTGAAATGCAATAGGAGCATCCGAATGAGATCCGCCATTTACAATATTCATCATAGGAACAGGCAGTGTATTAGCACTTACACCTCCTACGTATCTATACAACGGAATGTTCAATTCATTTGCAGCGGCTTTAGCAACTGCTAAAGAAACACCTAAAATAGCATTAGCACCAAGATTTGCTTTATTTGGAGTACCATCTAAATCAATCATTAATTGATCGATTGCATTCTGCTCAAATACTGATGATCCCAATAATTCAGCCGAAATGATTTCATTAACATTTTTCACAGCTTTCAAAACACCTTTACCCATGTAATCACTACCTCCGTCTCTCAACTCTACAGCCTCATGTTCTCCTGTTGATGCTCCAGATGGAACTGCAGCTCTTCCTAAAACTCCATTTTCTGTCACTACATCAACTTCTACCGTTGGATTACCTCTTGAATCAAAAATTTGTCTTGCGTGTATATTAACAATTATACTCATTCTTTCTTTTTTTTTAATTAATTATAAGTTTGCAAAGATACGAAACACCTAGGAATCAACATTAAAGTTGTGTTGATTTCTTACATTATTCTTAAATAAAAAAAATGGAGTTTACAATTTGTAAACTCCATTTTTTTATTTAACTCTTTTAATATTTTCAATAAACTCATCAAATAAATACGCTGAATCGTGCGGTCCAGGACTTGCCTCTGGATGATATTGAACCGAAAAACAATTTTTATTCTTCATTCTCATTCCTGCTACGGTTCCGTCATTCAAATGTTCATGTGTTAATTCAAAATCTGAATTTGCTTCTAAAGATTCTTTTTTTACGACAAATCCATGATTCTGTGAAGTAACCTCCCCTTTACCTGTAATTAAATTTTTCACAGGATGATTGATACCTCTGTGCCCATTATGCATTTTGTAGGTTTCAATTCCATTTGCCAATGCAATTATTTGGTGTCCTAAACATATTCCAAATAATGGTAAATCTCTAGAGATAATTTCTTTTGCAACTTGCTGAGCACCTACCAAAGGTCTTGGATCTCCAGGTCCATTTGACAAAAAGTAACCATCCGGATTAAAGTTTTTCATATCTTCGAAACTAGCATCGAATGGAAATACTTTTACATAACATCCTCTATTAACAAGATTTCTCAAAATATTCTTTTTAATCCCAATATCTAATGCGGAAATTTTTAGAGGAGCCTTTTCGTCTCCTACAAAATATGATTCTTTTGTAGAAACAACGGAAGCCAATTCTAGCCCATTCATATCTGGTTGATTCGCCAATGCTACTTTTATAGCATCCAAATTTTCTAAATCTGTAGTTATTACAGAATTCATGGCACCTTTATCACGAATATATCGCACAACAGCACGTGTGTCAACATCAGAGATTGCCATTAAATTTTCCTTTTCAAAGTATTCTTTTAAAGAACCATTTGATCTTTCTCTAGAATAATTAAAACTGAAATTTTTACAAACTAATCCTGCTATCTTAATTGAATTAGACTCTACTTCATACTCATTTACACCATAATTACCAATATGTGCATTAGTAGTTAACATCATCTGCCCATAATAAGAAGGGTCAGTAAATATTTCTTGGTAACCTGTCATTCCAGTGTTATAACAAATTTCACCAAATGACGTACCCTCTATTCCTACCGATTTCCCTTCAAAAAAAGTTCCATCTTCTAATAATAAAATTGCTTTTTTGCGCTGTGTATAATTCACTTTTTTT
>TARA_B110000037_G_scaffold215892_1_pt1 | contig 11893 bp, 7 predicted proteins | sample TARA_B110000037 | Tara Oceans TARA_B110000037 (sample SAMEA4397196) | marine metagenome | biome: Polar Biome; feature: [MIX] marine epipelagic wind mixed layer (ENVO:01000061); material: water (ENVO:00002006), including particulate matter (ENVO:01000060) such as... | depth 10-100 m
AAACCTTTTGGCAACATTGCCGCCAGTGATTTGGTATAATCAATGGCTGGTTTTTGGGCGTATTCGCCATAAACCATTACGTGCATGTATTTGGCGGTTTGTTCTTGAATGGCTTGGACAAGCTTTGGATGTGTGTGGCCAACACTACAGGCAGAAACACCTGCTACAAAGTCCAGGTGGCCTTTTCCCTCTGAGTCATAAATATAACTGCCCTTGGCATGAGAAATTTCTAGTGCCAATGGGTGAGGAGTGGTTTGCGCCTGGTATTTCAAAAAATCTGAGATCACTGCTAAGATATTTTTAGTCTTGAGTTTTCGCTGAGGATTTTACTTCGTTTTCTGTGTCAATAGGATTGGTAAGCCCCCTGATCTTAGTTAATTTAACTTTGAGATCTTCCGGGCCAAAAATGTCATCTTTGGTTCGAATTCGTTCTTCTCCAAACCATAAGAACCCCTCTAGTTTCCTGTCAACAACAGGAAGTTCTGACAGCGGGTATATGGTGCCATCTGGTGCGGTAATAAAAGTGATTTCACTAATGTCATTATTGACCATCTCAATAGCAATTTCACTACAGATGGTCTTGTTAATACCCATGAGCTCTTGCTCCTTGTCATATAGATAATAAATGAGCTCGGTGTTTTTGATCAAGTTTAGAAAGCGAAGCGCATTGTTTTCAAAGACACCAAACATGTCTTTTCCCTTCGCTTGGTTGAATCCTATTTTTCGAATGGTGTCTTTAGCTACAATGAAAGCATTATTTAGCACCTCTAAGGAGTCTAGTGATTTAGTTTTTGGATCTGATTTTAAATGAATAATATCTCCGGTCATCTGGTTTTCTCCATTCCAAATAATAGGTCTTTTGATGAGCTGAGTTAAACCTGTTCTTTGATCAAAATGAATGGAATCACATTTTCCACTCAAGTCAGTTTTATAGAATTTAGCTCCCCTAAACGCCCTTAGAATTCTAGCGTCGGGCTTTCCGGTAAGCATGATAGTGTCTCCATGCATGTACAAGGAGTCTTTTTCTACCAAGCTAATAGAGACTGCTTTTTTTGTGGCAAAAACAGAATCCTTTGCCTTAAAAACCTCAGCATAATGTGCCCTAATGACGCCATTATTTATAGTATCTGTAACAACAATATTATTGGTCGCAGAGGCAAATTTTCTATTTTTATTAAAGTAAACACTGTCCCCTTCAATGATCCTGTTGTTGTAGTTAATTTTAGTGTTTTTAATTCCATAACCACTTTCTGTAGTCATGTTATAATAGCCTCTTTCACAATAAAAGGTATATTCCTTTCCGTATATCGTGGAGGGCCCGTACATATAAGCATTCTTTGAGCTGGTGTAATAATCTAGCTGTTGTGAGCGCAGTTTGTATTCTGGATTGACCACCTCTACACGACTCAAAAATTGGTATTTCTTTGGAGTCAAATAATACCTTCCAATATCTGATGTTAAGGTATTTTGACTGTCTACAATGGTGCCTTTTTTATTGTAGTAGGCCTCCTGATTTTCTCTATTGAAGTAAAGTGTGTCAGAAGGAGTTAAAGTCATGTCAGAATTTTTCAAAGTCACAGACTCCCATGCTTTGGCCAATTGAGACACGCCATTATAGTCCAATTGTCCCGCATTCATAAAGATAGAATCTCCTTGAATGAGTAGGATGTTTCCTTTGGCCCTAATCTTGTTTTCTGCAGGATAGAAAATAGCAATATCACACCATAGGTCTGCTCCTTGGTGTCTAAACTGAACTTGTTTGTCATCTTTACTAAAGATGGAAGCACCTGGAAATTGGACTTCATCTTTGGTAAAATTTCCTCCGTAAACAATTTGTATTTGCTTCTCTTGACCTTGAACCTTAGCAGACAAGAAACAAAAGGAAATAAGAAGTATAAAAACGTAGTATTTCTTCAAAGTGTTGTTTTGCTAATGGTTTAATAAGAAAAAGCGAGGCTTTGCCCTTTAGCTTAAAACTAAGGGGCAAAGCACCATTTTTTATCTATGAATAGTTTGGGTTCTGTCAGGACCTACCGATACAATTTTGATAGGCACTTCTAGTACTTCTTCTAAATAGTTAATGTAATTCATCAAATTTTCAGGCAATTGTGATACTTCAGACATTTTAGTCAAATCCTGTTCCCAACCTGGCATTTCAATATAGTTAGGGCGCACATTTTCAGGTTCCACATTGTATGGGAAATGAGAAATGGTAGCTCCTTTGTACTGGTAAGTATTACAGATTTTAACTGTTTTAAATCCTGAAAGTACATCTGCTTTCATCATCATTAACTCTGTAACACCATTGATTGTAATCGCGTATTTAAGCGCAACAACATCTATCCAACCACACCTTCTAGCCCTTCCAGTTGTAGCGCCAAATTCATTACCCACACGGCCCATAGTTTCCCCGTCAGTGTCAAATAACTCTGTTGGGAATGGACCACTTCCTACTCTGGTTGTATAGGCTTTAAAAATACCCAACACGCGTCCTATTTGGTTGGGTGCAACACCGAGCCCTGTACAAGCACCAGCTGCAGTAGTGTTAGAAGAAGTTACAAATGGGTAAGTACCAAAGTCAATATCTAACAGAGAGCCTTGTGCACCTTCTGCCAATATTTTTTTACCTGCCTTTTGCGCTTCGTATAAATACTGTTCAGAATCAATAAAAGTCAATGCTTTTAATTTGTCTATGGCATTAAAGAAAGCGGTTTCTAATTCTTCTAAATCATACTGAATGTCTACGTCATAGAAACCAATCATAGATTGATGCTTGTCTGCAAGTGCCCTGTATTTTTCTTTCCAGTCACTCATTTCTAAGTCTCCTACACGCATACCGTTTCTACCGGTCTTGTCCATATAAGTTGGACCAATACCTTTTAGCGTTGAACCAATTTTAGCCTTTCCTTTTGCAGCCTCAGACGCAGCGTCTAAAAGCCTGTGCGTAGGAAGGATTAAATGGGCCTTTCTAGAAATAAGCAACTTGCTTTTAAAATCTATTTTAAAAGCCGCTAAATTCTCTAACTCTTTTTGAAAAATGACAGGATCTATTACCACTCCATTCCCTACAATATTTTTTGCCTCTTTGTGAAAGATACCCGACGGGATGGTGTGTAGCACATGCTTAATTCCGTCAAACTCAAGGGTGTGACCTGCATTAGGCCCTCCTTGAAATCTTGCTATAATATCGTAATCTTTGGTGAGTACGTCTACAATTTTACCTTTTCCTTCATCTCCCCATTGGAGTCCTAGTAGTAAGTCTACTGCCATTTGTTTGCTAGTTGTTATGTTTATTCTTCTGGTGTTTCCAATTGTTCTTTGGTCCCGTAAAAGTATAAAGAATGGTTGTTTATTTTAATATTAAAAACTTCTTCAATTGTTTTTTTTATCGCTTGAATTCTTGGATCACAAAACTCTATAACCTCTCCAGTGTCTGTGAGAATTACATGGTCGTGTTGGTGGTCAAAATAAGACTTTTCGTACTGTGCTTGATTTTTGCCAAATTGGTGTCTTCTCACCAATTTACAATCCATTAAAATTTCTATAGTATTATAAAGTGTAGCCCTACTGACCCTGTAGTTTTTATTTTTCATTTGAATGTAAAGAGATTCAATGTCAAAATGGGACTCACTGTCATAGATTTCCTGAAGTATAGCATATCTTTCAGGGGTCTTTCTATGCCCATTCTCTTCTAAGAAAGCCGTAAATACGTTTTTAACTATTTCTTGGTTGTTGTTCGAAGATGCCATGGTTATGATAGGTCTTAAGGAGCAAAGGTAATGCTAAATTTTATAATCTACTCACTTTCTCAATCCCGTTAATATGCTTTAAATTTCCAACGAGTTTTTTAAGTGTATCGCTATTTTTTACCACCACTTTTATCTTTCCGCTAAAAGTACCACCGTCTGTATTGAAATTAATAGCCCTCATATTCACATTCATTTGGTTAGAAATAACCTTAGTAATGTTGCTTACCAACCCTAAGTTGTCTAAACCATTTAAGGCTATTTCAGCTACAAATTCTTCCTGAGAGGAATCTATCCAATTAGACGCTATTATTCTGTAGGCGTAATTAGATTGAAGCGAAATGGCATTGGGACAATTTTTTTTGTGGACCTTAATACCGTCATTTATACTGATAAATCCAAATACCTCGTCTCCGGGGATGGCATTGCAACAAGGTGATAATTTATAGGGTAATTTTTCTTCATCTTTTCCAAATACGAGCGTATCTAAATTGGAAGAGAGTTCCTCTTTATCAATATCTTCCGGTATGGGATTTCTCCTGATTTTATTTTTAAAGAAGGAGATAAAAGCATTGTTATAAGACGCTGCAAAATCTTTTAGTTTAACATTGTCAATAATGCCACTGCCCACTCTGTAGTATAGATCTAAACTTGTTTTTAACTTGAAAAAAGTGACCAGCTTATTAACTGTGTCTTCGTTGAGGTTAATCTTTTGAGATTTTAACTTCCTTCTGAGTATTTCTTTTCCTTCTTCTGCAATGGCTTTTTTAGCCTCTTTGAGCGCCGTTTTAATTTTAGATCTGGCCCTAGCAGTAGTAGCATAATTGAGCCAGTTTTGGGTGGGTTTTGCACTTTCAGAAGTAATCACGTCTACCTGATCACCAGAATGTAGTGTGGTGTTCAATGGCACTAATTTCCCATTAACTTTAGCGCCACGGGTCTTAGAACCAATCTGAGTGTGAATGCTAAAAGCAAAGTCTAAAGGGGTAGCTCCCTTAGGTAGTGATTTGAGTTCTCCCTTGGGCGTAAACACAAAAATCTCTTTAGAGTATAAGTTAAGTTTAAACTCTTCTACAAAATCTACGGCATTAATGTTGTCATTTTCTAATGCCTCTTGAAGCCTATTGAGCCAAAGGTCAATTCCTTGTTCTTTTTGGGCGCCGTGTTTGTATTTAAAATGCGCCGCATATCCTTTCTCTGCAATTTCATGCATGCGTTCAGAGCGAATTTGCACTTCTATCCATTTCCCTTTGGGCCCAATTACAGTGATGTGAAGGGCTTCATAACCGGTGGTTTTCGGAGAGGTAATCCAATCCCTTAAGCGCACAGGATTGGGGGTGAAGTGATCGGTCACTATGGAATAAATTTTCCAAGCCAAGAATTTTTCATCTTCTGGTGCAGAGGCATAGACAATTCTTATGGCGAATTTGTCATAAATCTCGTCAAAAGTAACCTGCTGTTTGAGCATTTTTCTCCTAATGGAGAAAATAGATTTCATGCGTCCTTTGATTGTGTATTTGAACTTTTCTTTAGCCAGAGAATTTTTTATACTTCCAGTAAAGTCATCTATATATTTTTGTTGCTCTTCTTTACTTTCCTCAATTTTATCTGAAATATCATTAAAAACCTCAGGTTCTGTATATTTTAAACTCAGGTCTTCAAGGGCTGTCTTTATGTTATACAATCCTATTCTATGCGCTAAAGGGGCATAGATATATAAAGTTTCTGAGGCAATTTTTAATTGCTTGTACTCCGGCATGGAATCCATGGTGAGCATATTGTGGTAACGGTCCGCTATTTTAATGATAATTACCCTCACATCATCATTGAGGGTCAATAGCATTTTTCTGAAATTCTCCGCTTGTTGGGAGATATTCATGTCTTTTTTAAGGTGGGCAATTTTAGTGAGACCGTTTACAATTTTAGCCACTACAGGACCAAATAAACGTTCAATATCCGGTAAAGTATACGAGGTGTCTTCTACCACATCATGTAGTAGGGCTGCTGCAATTGAGGTGGCGTCTAATCCAATTTCAGAAGCGACAATTTTAGCCACAGCAATGGGGTGAAAAATATAGGCTTCTCCAGATTTTCTTCTTTGATCACTGTGGGCTTCTACGGCAGTGTCAAACGCCAGGCGAATTAGTTTTTTGTCGTCCTCACTCAAAGACTGATAACTAATGCGCAGGAGTTCTTTGTACTCTCTGGCAATGGCCTTATTTTCTGAGATAATATCTTGCTCGCTTAACATACTATAAAGATATTAATTCTAGGATATATCTCTCTGTCTTATGGCTTCAAATATTAGAATTCCTGCAGCCACAGATACATTCATGGAATCTATCTTCCCCCGCATGGGAATGCGAATGTTTTGGTTGGATTGTTCCAACCAAATCGCTTCTAAACCCGTGGCCTCTGTACCGACTACAATAGCGGTGGTGCCTGTATAAGACACTTCTGTATGGGGTTTAGAAGCTTGCAGCTCAGCTGCATATACATTCGCTTTTGCCGCCTGCAAAAAATCCAATACTTCTTTACTCGTTCCCATAGCAACGGCTACGGTAAAAACACCCCCCACAGAGGAACGAATTACGTTGGGGTTGTAGAGATCTGTTTTTGGGTTTGCGATAATTACAGCGTCTATCCCAGCGGCATCGGCTGTGCGAAGCAAGGCCCCAATATTACCTGGCTTTTCAGGGGCTTCTGCCACAAGATATAAGGGGTTTTTATCGGTAACTTTCAAAGCAGACAGCGCATGAGATTTAGTAGCTGCAACGGCTATAATACCTTCTGTACTACTTCTTTGCGCCAACTTTTCAAAGGCAGCTCCCGACAAAATAGCGGGAGATACAGCTATAGGCTGTGCGACTAATTTTTTCAGTATTCCCGACAGTGCATCAGCACTTAAAATGGTGGGTTCATAATAAAATTCTAAGATATTGTATTGACAGTCAATGGCCAATTCCAATTCTCTAACGCCTTCAATGATGAATTTTTGGGCCTGTGTTCTAGCCCGAGATTTTTCTTTGAGACGGAGCATTTCCTTTACCTTAGGATTTTGAGCACTTTGTATGACGGGATGGATTTCCATGCTACAAAAGTAGCCTATTTTGAAAATAAAAAAGGGGGCTTTTTAAAAAAGCCCCCTTGAATTTAAAAAAGTACTGCTGTAATTATTGGTCCGTTTTTTCAGCACTGTTGTATTTTCCCATATACCGCTTCCAAAGCTCCGTTTGGTGCGTTTCCAACGACAATTGTCTGCCTTGAATAAATGCATGACTCACTAAATTGGTGCGCATGTCTAAGGCGTCTCCTTCAGAAACAAATAGGGTAGCACTTTTACCCACTTCTAGACTACCAAACTCTTGGTCAATGCCTAGAATTTTTGCTGCATTTAGCGTGATTAAAGAAAGTGCTTCTTCCTTTTCCATTCCTTGTCCAACCACTTGACCTGCATAAAAAGGCAAGTTTCTGTTTTGAAAATTCGCAGCATCTGCATTTTGAATACTCACTAATAATCCGCCATCTGCCAATAATTTAGGTAGCTTGTAAGGCTGGTCATAATCGGAGTCATCTGATCCAGGAAGGTTGTGTGTGGCTTCTACTAAAACAGCAATATTGTGTTTCTTTAAAAAAGGAATCACTTTGTAAGCTTCTGCACCACCTACAACAACAACTTCTTGGACCCCTAATTTTTTAGCCGCAGTTACTGCGTCTATAATTTCTTTGTCTCCGTTGGCGCTAATAAAGAGCTTTTTTGATCCGTCAAACAATCCTTTAGCTGCTTGGAAAGGGGCATTTTTCTCTTTAGAAAGCGCGTCGTTATAGACCTTTGCATTTTCCATAAAAACCACAAAGGCGTCTATATCTCTCTTGTAATTGGCGTTTGGTTTAAGACCTGGATCTTCTCCCATCCACCAGCGACCTCTTCTAAAAGAGCTGGGCCAGTTCATATGAACAGCGTCATCTGTTTTTACTACGGCGTCTTCCCAGTTCCACGCATCTAATTGCATCACAGAAGAAGTTCCTGAAACGAAGCCTCCTTTTGGAGACACTTGGGCCAACAAAATCCCATTAGGTCGCATGCTTTCTACAACTTTAGACTCTGCATTATAAGCAATTAAAGACCTCACATGAGGGATAATATCCCCAATTTCATCTTGATCATCTGTGGCTCTTACTGCATCTATTTCTACCAATCCTAAGGAGGAACAGTTGGCAATAAACCCTGGATATACGTGCTTACCATTGGCATTGATCAGCTGACCTTCAGTAGGGGTATTGGCACCACCAATGGCAGTGATTATTCCTGACTTAAATACCAAAGTAGCATTTTCTATGACACTACCATTACCAATATGGGCAGTAACCCCCGTGATACTAACAGCAGTTTCTTGTGCTCCTGCAGGGGTCTGTTGTGCCCACATATTTGAACCAGCCATTGAAAGGGCTAGGGCAATCAAACTATTTTTTAAATATTTCATACGATTCATTTTTTCAATTAAATTAATCTAACATAGTGTCACAGTGAAACTCCACCTTCATACTTCGCTTTGGTGCTTGTGTTGGGGCACCGCTCTTTTTATCTGCAATCATCATTTGAATTAAGCTGTTCTTTTCCTTTTGAATAGCCACTCTCTGTGATTGGTCTGTCTCTAGGTCAAAATAAGTCACTCCTTCTATCATGGTCTTTTCAGCTTTTGCATATACAGACATAGGATGGTTGTTCCAAAGGACTAAATCTGCATCTTTTCCAACGGCAATACTTCCTACTTTATGGTCTACATGTAACAATTTGGCAGGATTGATGGTCACCATTTTCCAAGCTTCTTCTTCAGACATACCACCGTATTTCACTGTTTTAGCAGCTTCTTGGTTAAGGCGTCTAGACATTTCAGCGTCGTCTGAGTTAATGGCTACAGTAACTCCCTGGCTGTGCATAATTGCAGCATTGTAAGGAATGGCGTCGTTTACTTCATATTTATAGGCCCACCAGTCAGAAAAGGTAGAACCGCCTACACCGTGCTTGGCCATTTTGTCTGCTACTTTATAGCCCTCCAAAATATGGGTGAATGTATTCACCCTAAAGTTAAATTGTTCTGCAACTTTAAGCAGCATATTAATTTCACTCTGCACATAAGAATGGCAGCTAATAAAGCGCTCTCCATTCAAAATTTCTGCCAACACTTCCATTTCCTCATCGTAGCGATAAGGCTGTTTGCTTTTCTTTTTAGCGTCGTATTCTTTGGCGCGTTGGAAGTAGTTAATGAACATTTGTTCCACCCCCATTCTCGTTTGAGGAAAACGACTGTAAGAAGACCAATTGGATTGTTTTACGTTTTCACCCAAGGCGAATTTTATAAAACCAGGGGCTTCTTTAAATACCAACTCATCTGCGGTAGCTCCCCACCTAAGTTTAATAATCGCAGAACGTCCTCCAATTGGATTGGCAGAACCGTGTAAGAGTTGCATGGTAGTTACTCCACCAGCCAAATCCCTATAAATACCCATGTGCTCAGGATCTATAACGTCTTCCATTTTTACTTCTGCAGTACTGTTTTGTCCGCCTTCATTCACGGCTTTTAAAGCAATGTGTGAATGCTCATCTATAATTCCTGCAGTGAGGTGCTTTCCAGTAGCATCTATGATTTTGGCATTCCCTGCAGCGAGGTCTTTACCTATCTTCACGATTTGACCATTTCTGACAAGTACATCTGAATTTTCTAATATTCCAGCCTCTTCTGAAGTCCAAACCGTAGCATTTTTAAACAAGGTATTTTCTGCTGTAGGTCTGTTTTTGTAACCATAGCCCACATTTGGAAAAGTCACTGGCATTATTGTTGGCGCCACATTAAATGCCGCTTTTTTCTCACTTTCAAATGGACCCGTTTTAGTTGCCGTAAAAAGGGCTTCTGTACCGTCTTCTTTTACAATAGTCCCTTCAATAGGAGTGTCTTTACTGGCCAATGCAGAGAGTCTGAATTTTCCATCTCCAGCCTCATTGGTTATGGTCATATACATCCATCCTTCATTGTAAGTCAGCTTACTTTTTAGGTTGGTGCTGTCTTGTGTGAGTTTTGCAGAGGGCTTTTCTAAAGCGCCACTTATTTTAACCGACCAGGTCTGGTCCTCAAAATCCAAGCGGTACGTTCCCCTAATATCTACTATATCTTTGTCCTTAAGGATGTTGTTAGTTCCTTGAACCCAGTTTTCAAAAATTTCTGAATCTTCGTCAAATATATCACCAGAAGTCACCAGGAAATTGGCCATAGCGCCAGGCTTTAGGTGGCCCAAATCTTTTCTGTTTAGCAATTTCGCTGGTCTTGTGGTAAGTGCTTCCAATGCGTTGGTTTTATCTAAACCGTACTGCACAGATTTTCTCAGGTGGCTCAAGAAGTTTTTTCCATCCTTAAGTCCGTGAGCTGTCAGTGTAATAGGCACTCCAGCTTTTTGAAGGGTAGAAGGATTGGAAGGTGCCTGATTCCAAGCCCTCATATCTTCTAAAGAGACATAATTTGCCTGATATGGATCTTCTACATCATAGGCTTTCGGAAAATTAAGCGGTACAATAATGGTTGCATTAGTGGCTTTTATAGCAGCCAAATCTTCGTAGCTGTCTCCGCCACCGAGAATGGCAAATGGAATCTGATAGGCGTCTCCAATCTTGTCTGCCCTCACAATATTTCCTTTGTCTCCCGCATCAAAAATAGCCAAATTATTTTTCTGTGCATTAAAGGCTTCTATGGAACGGTCTCTGGTATTGCTGTTTCCTTTTCCATACCAATTGGCGTCTGAGAAAAATTGTCTCAAGAGCGCCATAGCCCCCATCAGTGACCCTGGATAGGATTGACTTTTCATAATACTTTTGCTAAAAGAAAAGTATTGCGCTGAACGGCTAGAAAGCACCCTTTGGGCGTCTGTTTCTATGGCATTTAGGGCAATAAGCGCACCACTACCTCTGGCTACACCGTCTTGAATGTGCGTATTGACAACCCCAAATCCTTGAGACATGAGGTCTTTAGCGGCTTTAGCATTAAAGCTAAATTGATCTATGGCGTTATTTTCTGGCATAATATGGTCATTCCAATAAAAACCTTCTCTAGTGGGTTCGTATTGTGAGCCTCTTCCGCCTCTGGCCGATGCCGGTTTCTTTACCCCAAAATCAGAGAATAAGTCTATAAAGGAAGGATAAATGGTTTTGCCACTCAGGTCAGTCACTACTGTCTGAAGTGGAATTTGAACATTTTTACCCACTGCCACAACCTGACCATTTTTAAGTAACAAAGTACCCTTTTCAATGATTTCAGTTGGACTGGTATAAATAGTTGCGTTTGTTAGGGCGGTGTAGTGGTTGTTAGACACTTTAACCCCGTCGTTTTTTGGAAAATAATCTTGAGAGAAGCCAATACTACTGACAAGGCATAGCCCAAAGACAAGCATTTTTAATTTCATGGAGATAACATTTAGTTGGTTTATATGAGTTGCTTTTTACAGCGTCTTAAAGATAATAGAAAGTGATTTAATTGTAGGGCACAATGCCACTTTTTTTAAGTTCATTGTAACAGGAAACAATTTCTTTTAAAGGGGGTATTGCGCGTGGTATGCCAAAAGCAACTGAACAATTTGCCCATAACTTTTTACGCCCTGAGCTTGGTTGTTCATTTTTAAAAAGCGATTAAAAATAGATTCAAAATAAGGACTTAAGGGATTTTGATAGGTTTCCCAAAAGCGGTTAGATTCCTGGAAATTTTTTAGAACTCCTGGGTTTAAAAGGGCTATGAATTCCTGTTGACGCTTTGGAGATTCTCTATAAACATCTCTTAAGCAGTAAGATAGGGCTAGGGTAGTGCTGGCATAATTAAAGTACTGATCTGGGTGATGAATACCGGCCAAATAACCAATGAAGTTGGTGTCTCTTTCAGACGCATACCCTAGCTGATGCGCCATTTCGTGCGTAGCCACCACAGGCAATCTATAGGCTGGAATTTTTTGATTCACCTGTGCCTCTAAGGTAAAAGGATTGAGGTAGCCCGCATAGCCCATATAGGAGAGGGGCCAGGCAAACAGGCTCTTTTTAACGGCTTCATGATGGTAAGTCAAAGAAGGATATTTTTTCTCCAGAACCTTGTATCCTTGAATGCCTTTTT